>Ga0210402_10000390_pt1 | contig 49309 bp, 51 predicted proteins | sample IncBWC7MmetaG_FD_161055 | JGI IMG/M metagenome (GOLD analysis project Ga0210402, IMG submission 161055) | Forest soil microbial communities from Barre Woods Harvard Forest LTER site, Petersham, Massachusetts, United States - Inc-BW-C-7-M | ecosystem: Environmental > Terrestrial > Soil >... | reverse complement strand
CGATCCTCTGGATGCCGTCGGCAATACCACCAAAGCTGTAACCAAAGGCTACGCTATCGGTTCCGCAGGATTGGCGGCTCTAGTGCTATTCGCTTCCTATACCGAAGAAATTGTGAAAGCCGGCAAAAGTATATCTTTTGACTTGAGCAACCCTTACGTGATTATCGGTCTGTTTTTGGGAGGCCTTCTCCCTTATTACTTCGGCGCGCTTTGCATGGAAGCGGTCGGAAAAACAGCAGGAAAAGTTGTGGAAGAAATCAGGAGACAATTCAGAGAAATAAAAGGTATTATGGCAGGCACCGCAAAGCCGGATTATGCAAAAGCAGTTTCAATTATTACCGGAGCAGCAATAAAACAAATGATTCTGCCCGCTTTGATTCCGGTACTTGCGCCGATTCTGGTAATTTTGATTTTCGGAAAAGAAAAAGGTTTCGTGGTTTTGGGAGGCCTTCTGGTCGGCTCAATCATTACCGGACTCTTCGTGGCAATTTCAATGACATCCGGCGGCGGCGCATGGGACAATGCAAAGAAATATATAGAACAAGGCAATCATGGCGGCAAGGGCAGTGATGCTCATAAGGCTGCCGTTACCGGCGACACTGTGGGCGACCCGTACAAAGACACAGCCGGACCCGCCATAAATCCGATGATAAAAATTCTGAATATCGTCGCGTTGCTTTTGGTGATTTTCTTGATATAATCAACAAGATTTGATTATTAACTTAATAAGGAAATGGATATGAAAAAATACAAATATGTAGCCTTATTTACCGTTTTGGCGATGGCACTTTTTATAACCACTTCAGTCCGCGCGGAAGATGGATCGGGGGTTTCTGGCAACAGTGATACAAAAGTTGATACATCCCTAAAAATAGACGGTTCGCTTCCCTCCGGGCAAGACAGCGCAAACGACAACACAGAGAAAGACAGAGAAGAAATGAAGAGCAAAATAGAAACTATGCGTCAGGAAGCAAAAATAAAAATGGAGGCTTTAAAGAAAAGCATAAAAAGTGAAAAGGATAATGCAAAGGCAAAAATCAAAGAAAATAGGATTATCGGCCGGGAAAAAGTATTAACCAGGTTTGATGAAGTGGTAAAAAATTTAAGCGCGATCGAGGTCAGAGTGAATGCTCAGATATCCAATCTGGACGCCAAGGGCATATATACCACCTCCGCAAAAGCATCTGTCGCCGCAGCCGACACGAACCTTGCTGACATAAATACAAAAATAGCTGCCGCGAATACTTTACTGGCAAAATCCGCAAGCGAGCTCACGGCAGAGGACAAAACAAACCTAAAAACTCTCGCCGGCGACATCCAAACTCTCGCAAAATCCGCGAGACAAGCGCTCTCTGACGCGGTGAAATCATTAAAAGCTTCTATAATAAATAAAAAATAAATTTATGGAACCGGAGAAAAAATCAAACGGGGCGTTTATAGGACTAATAGTAATAATTATTATTTTGATATTGGGCGGAATTTATATTTGGATAACAAATAAAAACGCCGCCGAAAAAATAAAAAGTACGCAAGCGGAGTCGCAGGCTGTCACAAACCAGAATGCTACCGCGCTAGACGCTTTAGGTAGCGACATAGGCACAACTGATACCAACGTAAGCACCGGGGTAAATTCCGTAAATTAATTATGAAAGTATCAGTAAAAAAACTGCCGAAAAGCGAAATAGAAATTGAAGGAGAGTTAGAGGCTGATGTTTTTGAAAGTTATTTCGCAAAAGCGCTGTCCAGGCTCGGCGAGAATTTAGAGGTGGACGGATTCAGAAGAGGCAAAGTGCCCGAGTCCGTAATGTTGTCAAAGATTCCGGAAATCGGCATCTTGGAAGAAATGGCGCAGATGGCTTTAAGCGAACATTATCCTAAAATAATAGAAGATGAAAAAATAGATGCCATTAGCAGACCGGATATTTCTATTACTAAATTAGCGCGCAAAAACCCTCTTGGTTTTAAAATCAAAACTGCGGTCTTGCCGCCTATAAAGCTGCCCGACTATAAAAAAATATCTAAAAAAATAATCGGAGATGTTACCGACGCTGAAAAAAATATTGAAGTTTCCGACAAAGATGTGGAAAGCACGATAATGGATATCCGAAAATCCCGCGCGCCAAAAATGCATATAGCCGAAGGCGCCGAGAAACTTTTGGACACGGAAGGCAAAGAAATAAAAGAAGAACTGCCCCAAGAAATACCCCAAGAACTCCCTGAGTTTAATGATGAATTTGTGCAAGCTCTAGGGCCATTTAAAGACGTCGCTGATTTTAAAGACAAACTGAAAGTTAATATCAAACTGGAAAAAGAAAATCAGCAGAAAGAAAAAACTCGGTTAAAAATTATTGAAAAAATAGTCGACGAGAGCGAGATGGAATTGCCGGAAATTCTGGTGGAGATTGAATTGGATAAAATTTTATACCGGATGGAGTCGGACATTACACAGATGGGACTGAAGTTTGAGGATTATCTGACTCACTTGAATAAAACAAAGGAAGACTTGAGAAAAGAATTCAGGACCGATGCGGAAAAAAAAGCCAAACTTGCGCTCATATTGAATGAGATTGCAAAAGTGGAAAAAATAACGGCAGATGAAGAGCAGGTGGCCAAAGAAATCGCGGCAATACTAGAACATTACAAAGACGCCGACCCTGAGCGGGCCCGTATGCACGCCGAGCAAGTTTTAACCAACGAAAAAATCTTTCAGTTTTTAGAGAGCCAGTAAATACGTCAGACAGTAAAAAATTAAAAGGGTTTATAAAAAAGGAAGCCTCAGCAATTAGCCGAGGCAGAGAGTTTGGTTCCACTACTCTCCAAAGCGGACGATTACAACACGACGAGAGAGACAGGGCTGCGGATTGCGGACTGTTCTTAATGTCTGCGCCCGCGGCCTCCGAACATCTCACGGTAGAAGCCGGGATCGGCGTGAGTAAAGACGTCATCAACTGACATCAGTCTCCCCGAGCCGTCCCCGCCTCCGAGGGTAGTTGGCTCGTTGTTGGAAAACAAGCCGGTCAACAGCCTGCGAACGAACCCCGCCACTGCATGTATGGTACGCATAAGCCTCCTGTATTTCCACAGCGGATTATATAAGAATCTACTGCATTAGTCAATATTTGTTCCTTTTTTACAATCCAAAAGCATATAGAAGTAGCGCCATGCGTATATACAAACCATTTTTGGCTTGGCGGAAATATGCAGCCCGGGGGTCGGCATCCACTTCTTTGTCTATCTCAAAAATCCTAGGCATAACATGCAGAATGACGGAATTTTTTTTCATTTTTGCCAACGTGTTTTTATCCACAAAGAAAGATTTTTTCAGGCGTTCATATTCGGATTCATCGGCAAATCGTTCTTTAAAAACCCGCGCCACATATAAAACATCAATCTCCGGCAAAACACTGTCTATATTTTCCAGCTCTTCAAATTTGATTCCAGCGGAAATTAACTGGTCTTTGTAATTTTGCGGCAGGGTTAATTCTTTTGGTCCGATAAAGTATAGGTGTATATTTTTAAATAAACAAAAAATCGGAACGAGAGAATGAATATTGCGCTGATAGCGCAAATCCGCCAGAAAGGCTATTTTTAAATCATCAATTTTCCCCAATTCTTTTTGTATTGTGTATAAATCATAAAGAGCTTGTGAGGGATGTTCGTTGAATCCATCTCCGGCGTTGATTACCGGGACACTAGAGACCCCCGCCGCCGTTTCGGATGCGCCGTTCTCCGGGTGCCTTAAAACTATGGCGTCCGAGTACCCGGAAATTATTTTAATCGTGTCTTCCAGGCTCTCTCCTTTTACCGCCGAAGAAGTTTTGGGATCAGCAATAGAAATTATTCCCCCGCCCAACTTTAGCGCAGCAGACTCAAAAGAAAGCCTGGTGCGGGTGCTGGTTTCAAAAAAAACCGTGGCGACAATTTTACCAGCAAGCAATTTGGGAACTTTGCCCAGTGAATCTGAAGCCTGCAGTTCGGCTGCCCTTGTGAAAATCTGTTCTATCAGGCTTTTGTCCGCAAATTGTTTACCGGTTAGTACGTTTGGCATAAATTTTATAAATATTCTCGGTATGATTTAATTTCTAAATTTTCTATCGGATAACGTTTGAGCGCCTTGATAAACGCGCGCGCCAGATGCAAGTCAGTGAATAAAGGTATTTGATTGTCCACGGTAGCTCTGCGGATACGGAAACCGTCTGTAACAATGCGTCTGATTTCTCCTGTGCCGTCGGTTATCTCTGTCTTGCTTAAATTTACCACAAAAGACACTTTTTTGCCCTCAATTATGTCAAGAACATTCGGAGACTTCTCGTAGGCTTTGCGTACAGCATTGCAATTCACATCGTGTTTCTTTAAAAACTGGGCTGTCGTATCCGTAGCGAAAATCGTATAACCTAAAAAGGTTAATATGCCCGCGGTTTCCAGAAATTTAGCCTTGTTGACCTCTCCCCCCAAAGAAAGCAGTACGTTTTTATTTTTAAAATCGAATTTATTGGTACTCAAGATTGATTTCAGCAGCGCTTCATCGTAATCCTTTCCAAAGCAAGCCGCTTCTCCGGTTGACGCCATTTCCACCCGCAGAACGGGGTCGGCGCCAAGGAGCCTGCCGAAGGAAAATTGCGGAGATTTTACTATGACGCTTTTTGGATAAATAAAGTTGTGAATTTTAGCCTTTCCAAAAAAACTGTCCACGGCTATTTCCGGAAAGTTTGCATCCATAGCTTTGGAGAGCATCGGAAAAGTCCGGCTGGCGCGCAAATTAACTTCAATCACGTATGGTATATTATTTTTTACCAAAAACTGGATATTGAACGGTCCGGTAATTGAAAGTTCAAGGGCAATCTTTTTGGAAATTTCACGCAATTGAAATTCTGTGGAAGCGTAGACTCTCTGTGTCGGATAAACAATGGTCGCGTCTCCGGAATGCACTCCGGCATTTTCCACGTGTTCCGAAATGCCGTAAATCATCAGCGCTCCCTTTTGCGCCACGCCGTCAAATTCCAGCTCCTTCGCATTTTCCACATATTTGGAAATAGTCACCGGATATTCCGGAGAGAGAATAGCCGCTTTATTTATAAAATTAAACAATTGCTCGGTGTTATAGCAAACCCGCATCGCGGCGCCTGAGAGTACATAGGAGGGACGCACCAATACGGGAAAACCTTCGCTCTCTGTGAATTTCAAAGCTTCCTTCATAGAAATAAAACTCTGCCAATTTGGCTGTAGAATTCCAAGCTTATCAAGCATCGCTGAGAAAGTGTTGCGGTCTTCCGCCCGGTCAATATCCCTCGCCTTGGTGCCGAGAATATTAAACCCTGAAGCTGAAAGTTGCTTGGCTAAATTGTTTGGGCGCTGCCCTCCGACGGAAATAATCAGTCCGTCCGCGTTTTCAAATTCAAAAATATCCGACACTGTTTCAAAAGACAAGTTTTCAAAATACAAACGATCCGACATATCGTAGTCGGTGGAAACAGTCTCCGGATTGCAGTTGATAATGATTGATTGTTTTCCATATCGTTTGAGCCCGAGGGCCGCGTGCACGCAAGACCAGTCAAATTCCACCGATGAACCTATGTGGTATGGGCCGCTGCCCAACACGACAATAGTATTTTTGCCCAGCGCCGAAACATCATTGTGTCCTCCATGATAAGTCAGATACAAATAATTAGTTTTAGCCGGCACTTCCCCCGCCAGGGTATCAATGGTGAAAACGGAAGGCTTAATCCCGAGAGAAATGCGCAGTTTGCGTATCTGCGGTTCTGTTTTGCCGCAAAGTTTTGCGATTTTTTTATCGGAAAATCCGGTTTGTTTTAAATTCAGCAAATTTTCCCTGTTTAACAATTTAGTCTTCAAAAATTGCCGTTCCGTATTTACAATATTTTCTATTCTGTATAAAAACCACAGATCAATGCCTGTTATTTTATGTATCTCCCGGATGCTGACTTTCCTCCTGATGCTTTCCGCCACAGCAAAGATTCTTCTTGGTGTTGGCGTATTTAAGAACAACTCCAATTCTTTTTTGTCGGCAAAACCGTTATCGGTCACACTTTCCACGACGCCCGAACACATGCGCACGGCTTTTTGCATCGCTTCTTCAAAACTGCGCCCGATGGCCATAACTTCGCCGACCGACTTCATCGCGCTTCCGATTTGCTCCACAGCGCCTTTAAATTTGACCAGATCCCAACGCGGTATTTTAACCACCACATAATCCAGGGCCGGCTCAAAGAAACTTTGAGTTACTTTGGTTATTTTATTCTGGATTTGGAGAAGACTTTTTCCCAGAGCCAGCTTAGCCGCCACATAAGCGAGAGGATATCCGGTCGCTTTGGAAGCGAGCGCGCTTGAGCGCGACAGGCGGGCATTTACTTCAATTACAAAATAATCCAAAATGCCATCTTTGGGATTGGGGTTCAGCGCATACTGCACATTGCATTCGCCGACAATTTTTAAGCTTTGGACAATTTTAATGCTGGCTTCCCGGAGTCTGTGATATTCCTCATTGTTCAGGGTCTGACTGGGAGCTATGACGATAGAGTCTCCGGTATGAATGCCGAGCGGGTCCAGATTTTCCATATTGCACACCGTAACCGTATTGCCAAAAACATCACGCACCACTTCATATTCGATTTCTTTAAAATGATGCAGATATTTTTCAATCAGCACCTGCGGGGATATGGCCAGAGCTCCCGTGACGATTTCCTCCAGCTCTTTGACGTTCCCCGCCACTCCGGACTTTTGTCCGCCGAGCGCAAAAGCCGCCCGGACCATCAGTGGAAAACCGATTTTATCCGCAATTTTTTTAGCCTGTTTTAAATTTGTGGCGCTTCCCGAGGGCGGAACCGGGATATCGATGCCTCTTAAGTGTTCCGCGAATTTTTCCCTGTCTTCGGTCAGTTCAATGGAAGAAATAGGGCTTCCGAGGATTTCTATATTGTATTTTTTAAAGATGCCCTTTTCGTAAAGCGCGAGCCCGCAATTGAGCGCCGTCTGCCCGCCGAACGAAAGCATTATGCCGTCGGGCCGCTCTTTTTTGATAACTTTTTCCACGAAATATTCATTAACCGGCAGGAAGTAAACTTCATCGGCAAGAGTTTTGGAGGTTTGGAATGTGGCGATATTCGGATTTACCAAAATAACTTTTATTTTTTCTTCTTTGAGCGCCTTGATTGCCTGACTGCCGGAGTAATCAAATTCTCCCGCTTCGCCGATTTTTAGCGCGCCGCTACCCAACACCAATATTTTTTTCATTAATTTCCCCGTGTTATTTTTTTGCATATAATTTCGCTTTTTTCAAAAAATAATCAAATATCCAGTCGGTATCTATGGGTCCGGGAGACGACTCAGGATGAAATTGCACGGACATAATAGGCAAGCTTTTGTGGATAATGCCTTCATTGGTATTATCGTTCGCGTTATAGAACCACTCTTTAAAATCCTTCGGAATTTTCTTTACGGCGAAACCGTGATTCTGCGTTGTTAAATAACATTTATTGGTGCCTGTTTCCACTACCGGCTGATTTTGGCTGCGGTGTCCAAATTTCATTTTATAAGTAGTACCTCCTAAGGCCAATGTCAAAATTTGATTTCCCAGACAAATTCCTAAGATTGGGATTTTCTTTTTCAGAATATTTTTTACATTTAAAATAGTGGCCCCGACTTTTGTCGGATCTCCGGGGCCGTTGGAAATAACCACCGCATCCAAGGGAAACTTTAATTTTACTACATCAGTATCGGAGGGTACTACCGCGACTCTGAAACCCCGCGCCAGCAATCTGCGAACAATATTTTGTTTCGCCCCGCAGTCTATCAAAACTATCGTCTTATCTCCCTTGCCGTAAAATAAAATTTCTTTTGTGCTAACTTCCGCCACTAAATTTCTCAAATTTGGATCTTCAAAGGAAACATTCCCGGCTGCGCGGGCAGGTTTATTCCCGATAATTATTTTCCCCAAACTCACTCCTTCGCTCCGCAATTTTTGCGTCAGAGCCCTGGTGTCCTTGATTTCAAGCAAGGGCACATTTTCTTTTTTAAACCACTCGCCTAAAGTCATAGCGGACTGGTGATGCGAAGGCGTATCAATATAATTACAAACAATGAGTCCGGAAACTTGAATTTTTTTGGATTCCAAAAATTCCCTTGGCGGCACGCCATAATTCCCGATCAGCGGATAGGTCATTACTAAAATTTGCCCTTTAAATGAAGGGTCGGTGAGGGCTTCCGGATAGCCTACCATTCCGGTCGCAAAAACAACTTCGCCGGAAACCGATTTCTCTCCCCCGAAACTTTTGCCTTCAAAGATGCTGCCGTCTTTAAATATTAATTTTGCGGTTTTATTTTTCATAAATTTTTCCTTTAATTATTGTCATTGCGACGCTTCCCGGGAAAGTTACGCCTTCAAATGGCGACCATCCGCATTTTGTTTTTAGCATTTCTTTATTTACCAATATAGGCTTATTGGTATCGATTATAGTAAGTGAGCCGACATATCCCGCTTCAATCTTACCGTATTTTGTCTCTGTAAATTTATTAAAAAAGTCCGCCGGGTTCCGCGCGCAAACTTTTGTGATTTCTTCCGCTGTAAAATTATACTCTTTCATCAGCCAAGTAGTAAATGGACCATACGTATCGAGGTGCGAGAGACCGGACGCGCCTTTTTCTTTCTCTGCTGTTGTGTGCGGAGCATGGTCGGTGGCGAGATAATCTATGTCCCCGCTCTTTAAGAATTTTATGAGAACTAACCGATCTTCTTCGCTGCGAATTGGAGGGTTAGCTTGCAGCATTTTCGTCGCCTGCTGAAAATATAAATGATGCGGAGTAACTTCTACGGTTACTTTTACTCCGCGTTTTTTTGCTTCAATAATTTTATTTATTCCCCCTACGGTAGAACAGTGGCAAATCTTCCCAATTATATTGTATTTTTCAATCAAACTCAGCACAAATTCAATTGCTTTTAGTTCCGCTTCTTCGGGCCTTTGTTTTTCATGCGCCAACTGATTCTGATTTTGTCTTATTATTTCCGGATCTTCGCAATGAAAGCTGATGTTTTGCCCTTGATATTTTTTTATAGCTTCTTCTAAATCTGAAAGCTCGCTGAAAAAATTTTCGCCTACTGATTTACTGGTAAAAGCTTTGTAAGGCACGGGAAAAGACAGCGGTTTTGATTGAGGCGTTATTATCGCATAAAGTAAAATGGGCACGGAGGATTTCTTTGTTAAATTATTTTTTGCTTCGTAGCTCGCGTCGTCAACCGGCGGCACAGGATTGTTCGGCATATCCGCAAAAGCGACCACCCCGCCGTTTATCGCCGCCTTGCCTGCGGTAATAAAATCTTCTTTGTAATCTTGCGTGTGGCTCGCGTCTTCTCTCGCATGCACATGCAGATCTATAAATCCCGGGAAAATTAATTCGTCTTTCAAAACCACATCTGCTGTTCCTGTGGGCTCACTGACTTTCGTAATGAGTCCTGTTGCTTGGTCGATTTCAATCCGGCCCTGCTTTTGCCCTTCAGTATTCACAATGATACCTTCAATACTAAACATATAATTTAGGCCTGTCTGCGCAGGCAGGCAAAAAAATAACCCCGACAGGGGCTTTTTGAATAATAGAAATATGAAATGGAGAAATATAACCGGATGGATTTGTCTTATTGAGCTTTTTAACCATTTCACACATTAGGTATGATGATAGCACTTTGAAGATTGAAAGCAAGTGGAAAACTTAAGCCAATAAATAAGACTTGAAAAGAGTCAGAAAAAGAATATAATAGTTATATGTTAATACCAACAGTTATAGAAAAATCGCAATTTGGGGAAAGGGCTTATGATATCTATTCCCGCCTTTTGCGCGAGCGCATCGTGTTTTTAGCCGGACCGATTGACGACAATACGGCGAACATTGTCATTGCTCAGCTCCTTTTTCTTGAATCCGAGGACGCAAAAAAAGATATTTATCTTTATGTTAATTCTCCCGGCGGCTCCGTCACTTCTACGATGGCCATCGTAGACACTATGAACCACGTCCGTCCGGACATTTCGACTTTCTGCGTCGGGCTCGCGGCTTCCGGCGCGGCGATTATTCTCTCAGCCGGCAAAAAGGGCAAAAGATTTATTTTGCCGAATGCCGAAGTAATGATTCACCAGCCGATGGGCGGAGTAGAAGGACAGGCTTCGGACATAGCCATCACCGCTAAACACATTTTAAAGACCAGAGACAACTTGAATAAGCTGCTCGCAAAAAACACGGGCAAGTCTTTGCCCCAGATAGAAAAAGACGTGGAAAGAGATTTCTTTATGGATGCCGATGAGGCTAAAAAATATGGAATTATCGACGAAATAGTCACTAAATCCAAGGCTCCTGCGCCAAAGCCACAAAGCTAGACATCTGTCTTTAAATTTGGTATATTGATTAAGTTGAATTTTACAAATTGAATTTACTTAATTTAGTCGGGTTCACAGGAATATACCATATATTATGAAGGGCAAAAGAGACAATTTGAGGGAAAATATTAGCCGGAATTTAAAATCTTTTACTTCTGCAAAAAGCACCATAAAAATATAGTGGCTTGTTCTTGTAGGCAAGACGGTCGAGCTTATGAGCATAATAATAATCTTAATCGGAGTCGGAGTACTCCTTTTGGGCGTGGGAATCGGATACTATTTGCGTCTAATCATCGCCCTTGGTAAAAGAAGGTCCATTGAAATTGATATCAAGCAGATGATGGTCGGCGCAAAAGAAGAAGCGCAAAAAATTACCGATGACGCGAAAAAGAAATCCGAAGAGACGCTGGCTAACTTAAAAGAAGAGGAAAAGAAGAAAGAACAGGAATTCCGCGAAACCGAAAAAAGACTCATCAAAAAAGACGAGTTTTTGGACGCGCGGCAGGTTGAGGTTAACAAAGAAGTGGAAGACATCAAGCTGAAGGTGGAAGAAATAAAAAAGATTCAGGAAAAAGTATTAAAAATTGAGGAAGAAAAAAGAGGCGAACTGGAAAGAGTGGCCCACTTGACCGAAGTTGAGGCCAAAGATGAGCTTTTAAAAGAAGTAGAAAAAAAATATGAAGAAGATATTTTGGTCAGAATCCAAAAACTGGAAAACAGCAACGAAGAAAAATTGGACCGCAGGGCAAAAGACATATTGGCTACATCCATCCAGCGTCTTGCCGCCAGCACCGCCTCTGAGTTAATGACGACTGTGGTCACTATCCCAAACAACGAAATTAAAGGCAAAATCATAGGAAAAGAAGGGCGTAATATCCGCGCTTTTGAAAGAGCTGCCGGAGTTGAGCTGATCGTGGATGATACACCGGGCTCTATTGTTATCTCCTCTTTTGACCCTATCAGAAGACAAGTGGCTAGATTAGCGCTTGAAAATTTAATTTTAGACGGACGCATCCAGCCGGCGAAGATAGAAGAACTGGTGGAAAAAGCTAAAGAAGAAATAAATAAAATAATCAAAGAAAAGGGGGAACAGGCGGTTTACGAATGCGGAATATTTAATTTCGACCCCCGTATCGTTGCTATTATCGGACGACTATATTTCCGCACCAGTTACGGACAAAATGTCCTCCAGCACTCTATTGAAATGGCGCATATTGCCGGAATGATTGCCGAGGAACTCGGGGCGGATGTGGCCATAGCCAAAGCCGGAGCTTTGGTCCACGACATCGGAAAAGCTCTCGACCATGAAGTCCAGGGCACGCACGTTGAGATAGGTATGCGCATTCTGCAGAAGTTCGGCGCCGATGAACGCATCGTGACCGCGATGAAATCTCACCACGAGGATTACCCTTACGAAACGATAGAATCTATAATCGTGCAGACCGCTGATGCAATTTCCGGAGGACGCCCCGGGGCACGCCGCGACTCGGTGGAAAACTACTTGAAACGCCTGCAAGAACTTGAAGCACTGGTAAACACCTTCCCTGCCGTTGAAAAATCATACGCATTGCAAGCAGGACGTGAAATACGCATCTTTGTGACTCCTGAAAAAATAACCGACGCCGAAGCAAAACTTATGGCCCGCGATATCGCCATAAAAATAGAGCAGGAACTAAAATATCCGGGAGAAATCAAGGTTACTATGATACGTGAAACACGAATAATCGAGTACGCAAGATAGAACTAACTTTTGTTTATGAGTAAATTTACGCAAATAGGTTTGATCCTGATAGCCGGAGCCGTGGTGGCTGTTGCTGATGTTATCGTTAAAAAAATCGCATTCGGGGGCACGGATTTTAAAACAGCCCTAAGAGACCCGAAAATGCTGCTTGTCGTCGGGCTTTACATAATCCAGATCATTATATTTCTTTATCTGTTCACCACGAAATCTTACCTGAGTTTTGTAGGGATAGGACAGGCGGTTATTTATACCATCATAGTTGTTGCCAGCGGCACGATGTTATTCAATGAAACAATATCACTTGTTCAGGCTTTGGGTATCGTTTTTGCGGTAGTAGGGGTTGTATTAATGAATTTATAAAATTATATGAGCAACAGCGACGTAACAACACACAAATTTACAGCTATCTTGAGTAAAAAAGTTGAAGCAGGGAAAATTATGAATGCCCTTGCGCATATGTCTATTGGTCTTGTAGCAAGTAATATTGATAAGCTAAAAGAAATGAATTTTGGAGATTATGTCGACAAAGATGGCGGAGTACATCCAAGCTTATCCAATAATAGTTATGTAATATTACGAGCGGACAATTCAAACCAAATTCGGACTGTGCGAAATATGGCAATTGAAAAAGGAATTCCGTTCGTTGATTTCACAAACACTATGCAAGAAGGAACATATCTCGAACAACTAGCTCGCACCAAGGAAACTCCCGAAGCTGACCTTGAATATTATGGCATTTGCCTCTTTGATACCATAGAAAAAGTAAGTGAACTGACCAAAAAATTCTCTCTTTGGAGATAACTCTAATAAACCTCTTGGTTATAACATTTTTCGCAGTAAACAATTTCGGGTCGCTCGGGTGAATAGGAAGTTTCAAATTCATTTTGGCATCCTTCTTTCATACATTTGCGGCGCCAAAATTTATTCGGGTTTCTGTTTAAAACCCTTTGGTAATGTCTGCAGTTAGGGCATAAATGCGGAAGCGGCAATTTGTGAGTTTTGTAAAATTGAAACTCCGCTTCTGTGATTCTGAAAGCGGTTGTGCATTGTTCTTTGCACTTGCCTTCATGCTCACAGCTGAAAATTTCTTGCGTTATATTGTCCGAGACATTTTTGATATCATCTGGTATATCCTTTGAAGCAATTGTTATTTTGTAATTCCTGTCTTTTGGTTCTTTCCATGAAAATCCTAAGCTTTCGGCTTCCTGTTTTGTAAGCGGGAAAAATTCCTGGGCAGATGTCTCATTATAGTCAAATTGAGCAAGCTCAGTCGGGAAAAAATCTCCATATACATAAGTGCGTCCTTTTTTATCTACATAAGGCATATCATTCATATGTTTTATAATTTTAGGGAGAAGTTCTTCATACTCTTCTTTAGTATATTTTTTATTTAAAATGCAATAACTTTGATTTCTAAGACTAATACAACCGAAAAGGTTGCTGTTATTGTTATAACAATATGCGGCATATCTCATTTGTCTTCCTTCGATTGAGTTAATTCCCCCTATAATGTCGTATGCATTCTTTCCGGAACATAAAGATTCATACACTAGTTCATTGTTTTCTCCGAACTGCGTAAAGTCATAGCAATCTTTGTTGTTCTTGACAATAAGCCACATGCAAAATTTACAATGCTCGGCGCCAGTGACAATAAAAGATTTTTTTGTATATTTGGAGTTATATAAATAGTCGCCCGTTGAATCCAAGTTCTGCACCCCGTGCATATATTTGTTTGGAAATTTGAGCCAGAATTTCTCCGCTTTTTCTTTTATTTCTTGAATTGAAGAATATGAGGTTAAGTTAAATTCTCCCAGTTTTTTTAGATAATCTTCGCGACTGTATTTTTCGTTAAAAATACAATATTGCTGGCCACGTAAATTTACGCACCCAAAACAGTTGGAACAACCCATGAGATTTTTTGAAAACCACGTGTCATGCGAACTTTCACAGTCTACGGAGTAATAAATCTCATAGCATTTGTTGCAATTTAAGCTTTCATAGGCTAGTTGTGTGCTTTCCGCCATTGTCACGTCCACACAATCTGTACAATGCTCCATCTCTTCACCATAAATACATTTCTCGTCATAATCAGAATTAAAAATATAATAGCAATTTTTCAGATAATGATTCATGTTCGTAAAATTCGTATTTACGAGTGTGTTATACAGAGTTATAAGATTGAACTGAGGAACTTTTCGGAGAAGTTCTCCCCATTGTTTAAAAAATGGTTTAGAAAAGTCATAATCTTGCCCGTAACTGGTTGGATCCCACTTGTCACTCCACCAACATTCTCCGCAATAGTTAACTATCCCCTTATCCGGATCAAATCTAGAAACAGTATCCTTACCACAGAGTTGACATGAACGTTTATAAAGCGTTCTTTCGTTACGAAAAGCCAAGCGTCTTTGCAGGCGACAGTCCGGGCACCAGGTGGGAGCCGGCACGCCCATTTTTCCATAAAAAGTAAAATCTTCCGGTTCAATATTGAAATCTTTTTTGCAATTCTGGCAACTTCTGGTTTCCATATGCCACAATAATATCATAATTGCCTAATTTATATAGCACTTGCCTTAAAACCCCCTTGATATATAATGTATAGGTATTAAAAATAAGGGTTTCTTGGTCGAACTATTACCAAAAATCAACTAAAAAACTATGAACAAACAAGCATTGGCTGACTGGGTACATGGAAAGCTCGGCGGTACAAAGGTACAAGCTGAAGAAATCGTTGACGGATTGTTTGACGCTATCATCGCAACCTTGAAAAAGGGAGGTGAGGTTTCAATCGCCGGCTTCGGAATCTTCTCCGTTAAGGCCCGCGCTGCCAGAATGGCTCGCAATCCAAAGACCGGAGAGCAAGTCAAAGTGGCTGCAAAGAAAGTGCCAAAATTCCGACCTGCAAAAGGTTTGAAGGATTCAGTTGCGTAAATTTTATCTCGAGATAAAAAATTAAAAGGCCCCGCAAGGGGTTTTTTAATTTAGGTAATTAGTACTTTCTTATCACCGCCTTCAAAACCGCATTTATATTTAAAGAGCGTGCCGGATATATTGGCTTGTAGTTTTTATTCGCCGGTTCGAGCCAGGCTTTGTCTCCCTTTTTTCTAAAATATTTCATCGTGAACTCCCCGTCCACTTCCGCTATCACTATCTGCCCGTCGTCGGCTTTGTTCGTCTTCTCTACCAAAACCATATCGCCTTTTTCAATATGCGCATCAATCATGGAATCTCCATCAACCTCGAGCATATAAGTTAGCGGTTTATTTTTTATAAGCATATCATCCAGGTTCACAGTATCAGCCAGCTCTTCTTCCACAGTCGCCGGGAACCCGGCTGTGACAAATCCAAGCATTGGCACACTGGCAAGATTTTCTGCAAATGTTTCCGAAGGAACCAATCTGCCTAAATGGTCCTTGGCCACAAGCCCTGCGTCAATTAGTTTCTCCACTACCCGGAAAACCGCATTTTTGGATTTGAACCCAAAGAGCTTCGCCATCTCGGAATATGAAGGCATTCGTTTATTTTCGGTATAAAAGGTTTCAATCTTTGTTTGGTAAATATTACGCATAACTATTGCCTTTTAGAATATCTTTCCGAAAAAACAAATCTACAAATCTACTCATAAAACCTCTCCTGGAGTGATAGTTAACCTTCTTGAGCAAGAGTTTGTGTTCCCTGGCTTCTTTTGCATACTTTTCGCCCTGAAGAATTTTGAGATCAATCTTTTTGTTAATCTTTTGAATCTCCTTCTCTAACATTTTTAAATATTGTGTTTGACTCATAATTTTATTTTTAATTTACTAATCTGACCCGCGACTTGGTCATCAATAAGTATAAGTGAACGAACGTTCACTGTCAACAACACAGCTGTGGATAACCCGAAAACCAATTTTTGGCTTAAGAATTAAGACTATTTTAGATTGGTCGGGTCCGACCTTACGTGCAGATTTGTATTTAAACTATCAAGAATTCTCATTTCTTTACCCGAAAGTTTGAAATCAAATACTTGTATATTTTCCTGAATACGCTCTTTATGAACAGATTTTGGTATCGGAATTACTCCGTGCTGCATACTCCATCGCAGTAATATTTGTGAACTGGTTTTGCCGTGTTTTTCCGCTATACTGTTTACTTTTTCATTTTCTTCGCCCGTCCCTTCCGCAAAAGGCGAATGAGCTTCAAGCTGTATGCCATTTTCTTTACAATACTTTAACAGTTCTTTCTGATATAAAAACGGATGAAACTCTACCTGATTAACGGCCGGAGGAATTTTTGCGTATTTTTTCATTTCCTCCAGATGTGCAATTGTATAGTTGGAAACACCGATAACTTTCGCCTTACGCGCGTCATAAATTTCTTCCATCGCCCGCCAGGTTTCTTCTCTTTTATTCAGACTTATCGTCAAATCCGGACTCGCGGTCGGCCAGTGAATCAGGTATAAATCCACATATTCAAGTCCGAGTTTGGCCAGTGACGCGTCAACAGCTTTAAGCGCGCTTTCATAGCCCTGGTCCGTGTTCCAAAGTTTAGTGGTGACGAAAATTTCCTCTCTTGGAATACCTGCCTCCGCTATGGCCTTCCCCACGCCTTCTTCATTCCTGTACATCATTGCCGTATCAATCAGCCTATACCCGGAATGAAGCGCCCATTCCACCGCGCTTACCACCTCTCCCCCTTCCTGCACCCGAAAAACTCCAAATCCAATCACGGGCATTTCAACTCCGTTGTTTAAAACTATTTTTGAGTTTGGATTTAATTTATTCAATGCAATATAAGATGACGAAGCTGAACGAAATTAATTTCACGCGTTTACTTTTGGCCGATACTGTATCGCTTCCAGGATATGATTCTCTTCTACATTTTCGGAATTTTCCAGGTCGGCTATCGTGCGGGCAATTTTGATGACCCGGTGATAGGCCCGGGCGGAAAGACCGAGACGTTCCGCGCTATCGTCGAGCATATCGCGGACTTTGTCAGGCAGATGCACCATCGCCCCCAAGTCTTTCACATTCATTTCACTATTGCTTGAAATATTTTTTGCGAATTTTTTGAATCTGTCTTTCTGAATTGCCCGCGCTCGCGTGACACGGTTTTTAATGCTTTCGCTCTTCTCTCCGTTTCCCTCCCCTCCGAGCTTCTTGTAATCAACATTGCCGACAGAAACCCATAAATCGATGCGGTCAATTATCGGACCGGAAAGTTTCCTTTTATATCTGTCCAAGTCCGACGGCTTGCAGATACAGGCTTTTTGCTTGCTGCCGGCATTCCCGCACGGGCAGGGATTCATCGCCGCGACTAAAATAAAATTTGAAGGAAAAACGGCCGTGCCTTTGGCGCGCGAGATAGACACAATATTGTCTTCAAGCGGTTGCCTTAAAGATTCTATGACTCTTTTTTCAAACTCCGGAAACTCATCCAGAAATAAAACTCCGCGGTGCGCAAGAGTGACTTCTCCCGGCTTCGGGTACGTGCCTCCTCCAATGATAGATACATAAGACGAAGTATGATGCGGGGCGCGGAAGGGCGCAAAACAAACGAGCTCGCCTCTGGTATTGCCTGCTACAGAATGAATGCCGGTAAGCTCTAAAACTTCCTCAACGCTCAAGTCGGGCAATAGTTGTGAAAATGCCCGCGCCAACATCGTTTTGCCGGTGCCCGGCGGGCCGTACATCGCGATATTGTGTCCGCCGGCAGCCGCAATTTCCAATCCTCGTTTCGCCCCTTCCTGTCCGCGGATATCCGAAAAATCCACGCCTTTATTTTCTTTTTTATAGCTTATTTTCGTTTGCGGCTGTACCGGAATTTTTTTAGAAATTCTAATTTCATCTTTTCCTCCAATTTTTTTCGTTTCGTCTATGTGTTCTATCACTTCCGCCAAGCTGTCCGCTCCGAAAATTTTTATGCCTTCCACCAAGGCCGCTTCCACGGCATTCTCTTTCGGCAGATAAATTTCTTCAAAGCCTTTTCTCTGCGCCTCCTGCGCCAGCGGCAGCGCGCCCCGGATTGCCCGAAGCGTCCCGTCGAGTCCCAGCTCGCCCAGGAAAATCTTTTTCTCCGAATTAAATTTAATGTCGCCCGAAGATTTCAGGTATGCAATCGCAATAGCCAGGTCAAAAAACGGCCCTTCTTTTTTCAAATCAGCGGGAGACAATGAAACTATGATTTTTTGATTTTTAGCCTTCGGCGAAGTGAAACCGGAATTCTTGATTGCGCCGCTTACTCTGTCTTTGGATTCATCCACCGCTTTATCCGGAAGCCCCACGACATTAAAAGAATGTAGTCCCCTAGAAAGGTCGACTTCGATTGTCACGATGGCTCCGGAAAGTAAATTGACTTGCGCTGAGTAAACTTTTGCAAAACTCATGGTGATTATAAATGAGCGAAGCGATTATTAGAATCATCACCCCGCCATGGCGGGGTTAGAAAATTATACTCACTTCATTCGTTAATTTTCTTAACCTTCTAAGTGCTTTTTGCAGGTTGTCGCCGCCGGGTTTGCTTTCAGGCGCGCCGTCTCTATATCTTTCTTGCAAACTTCGCATTTTCCGAAAGAATCTCTGTTTAAATTCTTCAGCGCCTTCAAAATGCTGGTAAGCCTCGGCTCCAGGGTGCGCATCATTGAGCTGCGGGCTTCAAAATCTTCAAATCTGTCGGCCATATCATTCTGATCCGTCTCCGGAAATTCCAATTCCTCCGGAATTGTTTCCCATTCCCCGGTCTCGGAATTCAACTTTCCCATATCTTTCATTTGTTCAAGCAAAACATCTCTTTCTTTTTTTAATTTTTCTTTTATTTTTTCCTTGTCCAACATTGTACCCCAATGATAACATTTTAATTTTGCATAGCAAGTGATGGCGCTATTATGATAAGATAACATTTATGAAATACGACATCAAAGATGCCAAATTGGCTCCGAAGGGAATGACCAGGATAGAATGGGCGAAGAGGGATATGCCGGTGCTTTCGGGGATAGCAGCTGAGTTAAAAAGGAAAAAACCGTTTAAAAATATAACTATAGGGGCTTGCTTGCATGTGACGGCGGAAACGGCCAACTTGATGATAGCCCTTAAAGAGGGCGGGGCAAAAGTGGGACTTTGCGCTTCCAATCCCCTCTCTACTCAGGATGATGTCGCGGCCGCTTTGGTAAAAAATTTCGGTATTCCCGTATTTGCCAAAAAGGGAGAAGAAAAGAAAAAATATTTCAAACATCTGAACGCCATCCTGGATATGAAGCCGGACATCACTATGGATGACGGCGCGGACCTGGCGGGAGAATTGCATTCAAAAAGATTAAGCCAGGCTAAAAAAATATTTGGCGGCACCGAAGAAACCACCACCGGCGTCTCCCGTTTAAAATCAATGGAAAAAGAAGGGGCCCTGCTTTTTCCCGTTGTGGCCGTGAACGACTCTATGACCAAACACTTTTTCGACAACCGTTATGGCACGGGGCAATCTACTTTGGACGGCATAATCCGCGCCACCAATAAACTGCTGGCGGGTTGTGTTTTTGTGGTGGCCGGATACGGATGGTGCGGAAAAGGGCTGGCCATGCGCGCCCGCGGGATGGGAGCCAATGTTATCGTCACGGAAATTGATGCGGTCAAAGCCATTGAAGCGTTGATGGACGGATTTAGGGTAATGAAAATGAAAGAAGCAGGCAAAATAGCCGACTTTATTTGCACGGTTACCGGGAATATAAACGTTGTCGGAATTGACACCTTTAAAACCATCAAGGACGGATGCATAATTTCAAATTCCGGGCATTTTGATGTCGAAATAGACCTGGTCGCTCTCGCGAAAATTACCAAAACCAAAAAAACACTCCGGGATTTCGTTGAATCTTATAATTTGAAAAACGGCAAGACTATATTCGTGCTCGCGGGCGGACGATTGGTAAATCTCGGCAGCGCCGAAGGACATCCGGCTTCGGTAATGGATATGAGTTTCGCCAATCAGGCATTGGCGGCGGAATTTATTCTAAAAAACAGGGGGAAACTTTCCCGCTCAGTTTATGTTTTACCTGAAATTTTGGATAAAAAAATCGCAACATTGAAATTACGCAGTCTTGGGATAAAAATAGACTCGCTTTCCGAACAACAGAAAAAATATATGTCCGGCTGGAGAGACGGCACAAATTAATTTATGAGAATTGCAATTACTGGAGCACAAGGAGTTGGTAAAACCACTTTGGCAAGCCAAATCAATAAGAACTATCCTGATTTTAAAATCTTGCCTGAAGCGGCGCGACTGGCCAAAGAAGCAGGATACAACCTTGACCAAACTGCAACAACAGAAACGGAGCTTTGGCTGATTGCAAAACAAATTGAGCTGGAAAATGTAGAGGGTAAGTGGGTAGCTGACCGCTGTGGCATAGATTTGCTTGCTTATATACACTATTTGTTTTCCGGAGAACCGGCTTTGATTGAGTTTGCGGCCAAAACATTGGCGCCCCGATTTAGTAATTATGACCTGGTTTTGTATTTACCCGGCGGGCAATTTGCGATTGAAGATGACGGTGTGCGAATAACTGATATAAAATTCCAGCGGGATGTGGACAGGCACGTCAGAAATATTTTGGAAAAACATAAAATTCCATTTATTGAAGTAGTCGGTTCGCCTGAAGAGCGGCTGGCGAAAATAAAAAATTTGATTGAGAATTATTAAATTTTTATAGTATAATAAGTCCCGTATATTCTATGTTTTATAAACACAACAACAATTATACCGTCGAGAGCGTAACTTCCGGGCATCCGGATAAGATTTGCGACCAGATATCGGACGCAATTTTGGACGCATACTTGGCTTTGGACCCGAAAAGCCGGGTAGCGGTTGAAACTTTTGGCGGACACGGCAATCTGGTAATCGGCGGAGAAGTAACATCGGGCGGAAAAGTCGATTATGTGCAGATTGCCCGGGATGTATATAAAAATATAGGCTACGATGACAAGCTTGAAATATCCGCGCATATAGTAACTCAGTCCCCCGACATTGCTATGGGAGTAAACACCGGCGGAGCCGGAGACCAGGGAATAATGTACGGCTTTGCCACCGATGAAACTCCTGAATTTCTGCCAAAAGGAGTTGTATTGGCCCACAAACTCGCAAAAAGTCTGGAAGAAGCAAGGAAGAACGGCGAAATAAAGTGGCTTCGCCCAGACGGGAAAACCCAAGTGACTTATACCGACGGAAAATTAAACACCGTGCTGGTAAGCACGCAACATTCTCCAGGGATAACTCAGGAAGAAATAAAAAAGGAAATCACTGAAAAAATAATTTACCCCTTGCTCACTGACGGAGAGAAAAAATCGGTAAAAGTTTTGGTAAATCCTACAGGCCAATTTGTTGCCGGCGGTTTTGAAGCGGATACGGGGCTTACCGGGCGTAAGCTTATGGTAGATACTTACGGCGGCCTTATCCCGCACGGCGGAGGTTGTTTTTCAGGGAAAGATGCCACCAAAGTAGACCGTTCCGGCGCCTATATGGCGCGCTTTGTGGCAAAAAATTTAGTCGCAAGCGGTTATGGCAAGGAAGCGCTTGTATCTGTAGCTTACGCTATCGGCATGGCCGAACCTTTAATGATAGAAGCGATAAATGAAAACGGCGTTGACCTGGCGGATATTGTCCGCAAGAATTTTGATTTCAAGCCTCTTGCCATAATTGAACGCCTGGGATTGCGCAATCCGATTTTTAGCCAAACTTCCAGCTATGGACATTTTGGCAAACCGAATCTTCCTTGGGAGAAAATCGAAAAGATAAACTAATTTTTATAGTAAATTTCTTTCATTGTTGATACAATCAATTAACATGCAAATAAATGAGCCGTACTTAGCATTTGGAGCAGGAGCAGCTATTCTTTCTGCGGTTGCGTTTGTACCTTATATACTGTCCATTCTGAAAAATAAAACAAGGCCGTCAGGAGCATCTTGGTGGACTTGGGCAATACTGGCAACAGTTACGGTAGCAAGCTCAAAAACGGCCGGCGCGCCGTGGCATGTTTTGGTACTTCCGGTATGGCTTTGCCTGTCTCAACTTTTTGTGGCAATTTTATCGCTTAAAAAAGGAGATAACAACTGGGACTTGTTAAATAAGCTCTGTGTAGCCGGAGCTTTAGCGGGTACCTTGTTGTGGATCGTTACCGGAGAACCGCTTATTGCGTTAGTAATTAGCATCATCGCTGATTTCCTCGCCTCCGTTCCAAACTGGCGCCACGTCGGCAAGAACCCGGATCAGGAAAATCGTTTAGGCTGGACCTTGGGTTGGGTATCCGCTCTTCTGGAGATTTTGGCAATTAAAATATGGTCTGTAGCCGAATCTTCTTGGGCAATTTATTTTTTTATCAGCATGAGTGTCACTTTCTTCCTGGTCTGGCGCCCGGCATTAAAAAATTTAATCCGTAAAATATGATTCCCGAATTCCCGCAATTTAAAAAGGTTGAGCTTACTGATGTCAAAGACGTAAATAAATTTACATCTAAATTTTCTTCTTATTCTGATTTTAGTTTTGTAAGCATGTGGTCCTGGGATATTAAAGGAGAAATGCTGATTTGTCGGCTGAACGACAATTTGGTTGTCCGTTTTACCGATTATATTACAGGCGCGCCTTTTTACTCTTTTTTGGGAGAAAATAAAGTTAATGAAACCGCAAAAACACTTTTGGATCTTTCTTTAAGAGAAGGAATAAAACCCGAACTCAAACTGATACCACAAGAAATATTAAAAGAACTTGATCAAAAATTGTTTTGCGCCGAAGAGGATAGAGATCATTTTGATTACATTTACTCAATACAGGAACTGAAAGACATGACGGGAGGTAAATTTTCGAAAAAAAGGAACCAGGTTTCTCTTTTTTTAAAAAATTATCCGGAGGCGGAAGGAATAGTAATGGATTTAACCGACAAGAATACCCAAGGAGAGATCATGAATCTTTTTCTTGAATGGCTTAATATGAAAATCGCGAAGGAAGAAATATATGAATCGCATGAGGAGGTAGCGGTAGGCAGACTGCTTTTAGCGGTAGACACCTGCCATCTTGTGGGTATCGGTGTATACGTAAATAAAAAATTGATAGGTTTTTTCATAAACGAACTCAAGGAGGGCGAATGGGTAGTCGCTCACGCGCTAAAGACAAACAGGTCATTTTCCGGAGTCAATACTTTTTTAATGAAGAAAAATGCAGAAATACTTTTTAATCATAAAAAATCTGTCTTCAACTATGAACAGGATCTGGGTATGGCCAATCTGCGCGACGCAAAAACCCGCTTCCGGCCGGTAAAATTCTTAAAAAAATATAAGTTGACAGCTCGGGAGATAAAAATGCTATAATACACCGATATGATTCAGACATTCACAAAAAGCAAGTGGGTCTATCTTATTCCCGCGGTCATATTGGTTTTTTTCTCGGTTTGGTGGCTTTATTTAAGAAGTTTGAATGTTGATTCGGTGAGAGATGCCAGGCAGCTTTGGGGCGCCACATATCAGATACTCGCTCTATATGGCGGAATTATCGGAACTTTTATTTCCTATAAATGGGGCGGCCACAGAAGCCTCCTTGGACGGGTCATCCTTGCGTTTTCCATCGGCCTTTTCTTGCAGTGCTTCGGACAGACCTACAGCAGCTACTATGTTTTCCATTATCACGTAGAATCTCCTTCTTACCCGGGAATAGGAGATTTTGGTTTTTTTGGCAGCGTCATCGCATATATTTACGGCGCTTTGGCTCTTTCTAAGGTAAGCGGCATCGGCGTTTCTTTGAAAAAAATTCAAAATAAGGCCTGGGCTTTATTAATCCCCGTAATAATTCTGGTGGCTTCATACTTATTTTTCTTAAAAGGTTACGAGTTTGATTTCTCTCAAAAGATAAAAATAATGTTGGATTTTGGCTATCCTTTTGGCCAGGCGTTTTATGTTTCAATTGCGATTTTGGCGCTTATTATGTCAAAAAATGTTTTAGGAGGCGTAATGAAGAGACCGATGCTTCTCCTGATTTTTGCCTTATTATTCCAATATTTTTCTGATTTTTTCTTTTTATATCAGGCAAACGCGGGAACCTGGTATGTCGGCAATATAAATGACTATCTATACTGTGCGTCTTACTTTATTATGACGATCAGCCTTATCCAGATAGGCAAAGCCTTTTATAAGATTCAAAACAGTTAAAACTATGGAAGCGGCAATTTCACAAATTCCAATACGAATAATCAAAGAACAAGAGCTGGTCATCGGCCCTTTGGCCTGGGACGAAGCCCGCAAAGTGCCCGGACTTACTGTTGACCAATCGCATAATTCGGTCTCTCTTTCCGGAGACAATAAAGATATTATCAACAGACTTGTGGCTCAGTATGAAAGAATTTTCGGCAAAGCCTCACACGAAGTTTGCAGAGAAGCTGTTCACGATATCGTTGCGCAAATGCCCGCGGAAGAAGTACCGTCAAGCTTAAAATAATCAAAATTATAATACTGTATGGCAAATAATGATACTCCTATTTCTTCCGAAGAAGATAAAAAAGTCCGAGAAGAATTATATAAGCAAAATTTGGAATTAGCCAGACTTTATAAGCAAGTTGATACTTTGAATAAGCAAAGAGAGTCCTTGGTGCACCTGATTAATCATAAGGTGAAAGGTTCTTTTACGCGCACTAAATTCCTTTTCGCCGGAATGTTGGACGGAACATTCGGCGAGATTTCTTCTGAAATTAGAAAACGCGCGCAACAAGGACTGGATTTTGATAATGGCGGAATACAGACAGTTGATCTGGTGCTCAATGTCGCCAATCTGCAAAATGGCCTTATAAGATATGATATGAAAAATATTGACCTGAAAGAAATACTTTTTAAAACCATTGAGGAGGAAAAGCCGGAACTGAACGCCAAGGGTCTGAAGCTGGAAATAAATATTGCTGATGACAAATATAATTTAACCGGCGATGCGGTTTGGCTTAAAGAAGCTATGCACAATCTTATAAGTAATTCTGTTAAATACACCAAAGAAGGAAAAATTATCATAGGACTTGAAAAGTCCGCGGGTAAAATTTTATTTTCGGTGAAAGACACCGGTCTCGGCATCACCGATGAAGACAAGCAAAACCTGTTCACCGAGGGAGGACGAGGCAAGAATTCCGTAAAAGTAAATGTGGACTCGACCGGCTACGGACTCTACACCGTAAAAATGATCGTGGAAGCGCATAAAGGCAAAGTCTGGGCGGAGTCCGGTGGCCCGGGCAAAGGCGCCCAGTTTTATATTGAACTGCCTATTGTTTAATCTGACTTCCCGCAAGGCGGAGCACTATTTCGTGCGCCGCTTCTCCTCCGTTTGTAATAAGCACGGAATTATCATCCGCAAAGATATACATTAAGATAATTTTTCCGGTTGTATCATACAATATGCGGGCATTTTTGTTTTCTATAATGCCGTCTTCAAAATTTTTCTTGAAAAGATAGCTGGTATCCGCTCCCACGTTAAGTCCCAAAAATCCGCGCATATCGGTAAGCATCTTATTTTCCCAATTGCGCATAGAATCGAAAATATCAGCGGTAGAGCGGACTTTTATTAAAAGAAAAAAGCTGTTATCAACGGACCCCATCAGAAAATTATCATTCACAAAAAGCGGATTATCTCCCGCTACAAAACTGGCATTTATCAGAGTAACAAATCTTCGCAGCCCTATGATTTGTTTATTTTCGGTCAGGTAAATTCCCTCCACCCCTCCTGTTTTTACTTTTGTTGCATTAACTTCATTTAAAACCGCCTGCGCTATTTCGTCTTTTTTAAGTCCGGCAATTTCAAGGTTGCTTGATCCGTCGGTAAAAATAATAGGGACAAACTGCTTCTGTACTGTAATAGTGTTCCCGGGTTTGTTAAAAATAAAAACCCCTAAAGTTGCCAACGCCAAAAAAATCAGCACAACCCCGACCAGCATAAATATTTTATTTTTTTTTGATTCGGGAGACAGATTTTTTTTCTCTTGCTCGTGTTCTTCTTCTCCGTGAATTATTTTTTTAATCAGACCTTCCTTGTCATTGGTAATAACTTCAGCCATATCTTCGGCGTAAGTATGGACAAATTTGTTTTGTGCCTCGCCCGTAAGCCTATGGCCGAGGGATTTATTTTCTGGCTCCATATTAGTTCTTTGGTTTAAAAAAATCCCGGTCAGCTTCCTTGATAGATAAACCTATCTTCCCTCTCTCTCTGTCAACAGAGATGACTTTGACCGGTACAATCATTCCTTCCTTTATTATATCGGAAACCCGCTCTACGCGGAATGGCGCCAGTTCCGAAATGTGCACCATGCCGTCAGTAAAAGGATTAAGCGCCACAAACGCTCCAAAATCGGCTATTTTTACCACTTCCCCTTTCAATACTTCGCCGACTTGATATTCGTGCGTCATTGATTCCACGATTTCTTTGGCTTTTTCCGCCGAGCCGTCCTTGCCCGTCAGGTATACTGTGCCGTCATCTTCAATGGTTATCTCGGCTCCGGACTTTTCCTTTATTTCCTTAATGGTTTTTCCGCCGCCGCCGATAACCATTCCGATTTTATCCGGGTTAATTTTTATAATTAATATTTTCGGCGCGTTATCGGAAATATTGGCTCTAGGTTTTGGAATTTCCGCTTCAATTCTGTCAATAATCGCGGTTCGCGCCGTTTTGGATTGTCGCATCGCTTCACCGAGAATTTTTATAGGCACTCCGTCTACTTTCACATCAAGCTGGATTGCAGTCACTCCCTCTCTGGTGCCGGCAATTTTGAAATCCATATCGCCATGATGGTCTTCCGGTCCCTGAATATCGGTCAAAATTTTATATTTATCACTGCTCTCGTACATCAAGCCCATTGCGATACCGGCAACCGGCGCTAAAATCGGCACTCCGCCGTCCATCAGCGCAAGAATTGAGGCGCAGATAGAAGCTTGCGAGGTGGAGCCGTTTGAGGCCATTGATTCGGAAACAATACGCATCGTGTATGGAAAATCCGCCACAGCCGGCAACACCATTGATAACGCTTTTTCAGCAAGCGCCCCGTGCCCGATTTCCCTGCGGTTGGTGAATCCGGCTCTGCCGACTTCTCCGGCGGAATAGGGCGGAAAGTTGTAATGATGCATAAATCTTTTTTCCACTTTCAGCTGCAGTCCATCAACTAAATTTCTGTCTTCCGGCCCGCCAAGAGTTAGCACAGAAAGCACGTGCGTACCTCCGCGATAAAAAATCCCGGAACCGTGAAGCTGTGACGAGAGTCCTCCGGCTTGCGCAAATAAATCCCGGAGCTCATCCATTTTTCTGCCATCCGCGCGTTTATTTTCTTCTATCGCTTTCTTATGTAAAATATCATTCTCAGTATCATCAAATAAGTTGTCTTCTAAAGCAAAATCTTCCCGGTCCGTAAATTTCCCTCGGACAAGATTGTTCCACGCAGTATGCAGAGCATCAACCTTTGCCTTCCCTGCGGATGCTTGCCCCGCCACGGCGTGGGCAAAAATAGCATCCTCGATATGCGGTAAAATATTTTCGTTAAAAAGCGCCACAGATTCGGGAGAAATATTTTCTTTTTCTATGATTCTTTTATCTTTGCCGATTTCTTTTACGATATTTTTTTGGAAATTTTCCAGCTTGGTTATTTCTTGGCTTGCTCTCGTTAAAGCCTCTTCTAATTCGGCCTCTGCGCTTTGGTGCGCCGAAGCTTCAATCATGTTTATATTTCCATCCTTTCCGCACACTGTGAGGTCAAATTTATAGAGAGTATCATCCAGGCGCAATTTTTGTGACGGATTTATTGTTAAAGTGTCGCTATCATACTTGCCGATACGGACGCAGCCTATTGGTCCGTTCCATGGAATATTGGAAACAGAAAGCGCGAGCGAAGCCGCGTTTACCGCAAGAGTCGTCGGGTCGTTGTCATCTACCGAAATTACGGTTACGATAACCTGCACCGCATGACGCATTGATTGGTCAAAAAGCGGACGAAGAGTTCTGTCGATAACCCGGCAAGCAAGTATCGCTTCCTCGCTGGGTTTCCCTTCCCTTCTTATAAAACGGGAACCTAAAATTTTCCCCGCTGCGTAGAATTTTTCCATATAATCCACCGTCAGATTAAAAAACCCGAGTCCGGCTTGCTTGTCTTTTGACATACATGCGGTTGCCAGAACTATCGTTTCGCCATATTTTAATATTACCGAACCGTGAGCTTGTTCCGCCAAATCGCTGAAAACCGCGGTCATCGTCTTGCCGCCAATCTCTACGCTATATTCTTTCTTTTGCATATATTTTTTGCCCCGAGTGTTTTCGAGGGATTGAGTTCGTATTCGAACTGCAGTATTGTTCCCCAAAATAAGAACTTTACTATATGTCCGAACGCGAACTGATTAACTGATAAATATCTGCTTATACTAGCACTTTTGGACCAAAAAACAAGTAATTTAGTATTTATATCTTAAAATGCCAAGTTGTTCATAGTTTCTTCCATTTTGGGAGATAAATTATGTCCGCCCTCAAACTCCACTACTTTAACATTCTTTGAACGTAGAAATTTAACGGCTTCATCATCACAGAAAAATGTATCATCTTTACCTTTAACTACTATGATTTTATCTTTTGGGACATTTTCAAATGTAGGAGAGAAATCCAAGCTCATTAATCTTATGCAGTTTACTAATTCCACAAAAAACTTAACTGGATTGACGGTAAATTTTTGCCTTTTCAAAAACAAACCTTCGATTTTTACATATCTTAGCCAACGTCTAATCCATGTAAAAAAATTCTTTTTGGGAAGTGGCGGATTAACCAAGATAACTTTGCCCTTTATATTTTTAATATCTTTCAGCGCCGCCATAGCACCCAAACTTACACCGATAACATAATCTGCAGAAAGACTTTCGTTGTCTAATCTGCCGAAGCAGATATTCATATCATTATATTGTCTATATAATTTAATTGATGTCATCCAACCCGGAAGTAATAGAACTTTTTTCATATATTACTTAGCTAGCAAGATATACAGAATCACGAGGGCGAATAATGGATAGAAAAATATTAGCTGAGGTTTTAAGCAAAATAATGGATTATATTTAATTTTCTTAGTCATTATATATTGATAAAAGTGTCCAGATTCTTGAATCAAAGCACCAGCTATTACTAGCATGAAACTTTTTTCTATGATGCCTAAAATCATTAGCGCGAAACCGAGTATATGAAGTAATCTGTTCGCAATTCCATCGTGGCACTCAATGAATTGTTTAAAGTAAATATTCAAGTTTTTACGAAAAGTCATTTACTGACTTCATGATTTAAAATTTTTATTTACTGCCCATCAGGTATTTTTTCGGGTCTTCGGAGAGGTCCACAAAATCATCCGTGGCTTCGCGAAGCTTGCCGGAAGTTGATTTGCCGAACGACACGACTTCCACTTGCACGCCCATTGTCTGTAAATATTCCACGAGCGGCACAAAGTCCCCGTCTCCGGAGACGATGACTACGCAATCAAGCCGCGGCGCCATTTTTATCGCATCAACAGCGAGACCGACATCCCAATCCGCCTTCTTGGCGCCTCCGGCAAAAATCTGTAAATCTTTTGTTTTGGTCTCAATACCCATTTTCTCAAGTGCTTCGAAGAAATTCTTTTCATCTCCGGCTTCAGTGGTGATAACATACGCCACCGCGCGCACGAGCTTGCGTCCGGCTACGGCATCTTTCAAAACCGCGCCAAAATTCACCCGCGCCTGATATAAATTGCGTGCCGAGTGATAAACATTTTGAGTATCAATAAAAACCCCAACTCTTTGTTCTTTATGTTTTATGACTGTCATATATAAATTCTAACAAATAGAAAAAACTAAGCGAGCTCCATTTTCTTCATGAGAGCGGTATATCGAGATTTATCCTTGCGTTCCAAATATTTCAAATGCGTGCGTCGGTCGGCTACCATCTTTATGAGACCCCGGCGGGAATGATTATCTTTTTTATGCTTCTTTAAATGCTTGGCCAAGAGTTCAATCTGGACGGACAAAACAGCCACTTGCACCTCCGGAGAGCCTGTATCTTTCTCGTGAATCTGATTTTTCTTAATAACTGCTTGCTTTTTCTTGGTTGCTAACATAGGCATATATTAGCATAAAGTAGCTAAAATTGCAATATATGCCTATGTCGCACAATATTTGTGCTAAAATATGCAAATGGTCTCCCTCAAAGAACTAAAAACCAGGTTTCTGGAATACCTGGAAATTGAAAAAGGGTCTGCGCTTCGGACGATTGAAAATTACGATCATTATTTAACCAAATTTCTGGATTTCGCGCAAAAAAACGGGGCAAAAAGCCCGGAAGATATCACGGAGGATGTGGTGCGGGAATTTCGTCTTTCTCTCAATAGGCAAAAAGTAAATTCCGCGGGAGACACCGTATCCAAGCGAACTCAAAATTACTATATGATTGCCTTGCGTCGTTTTCTAAAATATCTGACCAAAAAGGGAATCAAATCTCTTTCTACCGACCAGATCGAGCTCGCTAAAGTTGAAGAACATTCACTTGATCTGATTACTCCCGCCGAGCTGGAGCGTATTTTAAGCGCGCCCACGGGAAATGATGTAAAAACTCTGCGGGACAAAGCGATACTGGAACTTCTTTTTTCAACCGGCTTGCGTGTAGCCGAGCTTTGCTCCCTCCCAAGGGACATTATTACCAGCTCGGATGAAATTTCCGTCCGCGGCAAAGGCGGAAAAATACGGGTGGTATTCCTTTCCGAAAGAGCCCGATCGGCCCTGAAAAAATATCTGGCCGCCCGGGAAGATATGGAAGAGGGATTATTCATAAATCTTGAGCCTAAAAAGCTTGCGGAAAATAAACTTAAGGAAACGCCAAAAATTAAAAAGAAAAAATATAAAGGAAAGGAATACGGCAATCTTGACCGTCGCTCCATCGAAAGAATAGTCCGGCATTATACGACTATTGCCGGTATATCTAAAAGAGTAACTCCTCACACGATGCGCCATCTTTTCGCCACAGATCTTTTATCGAATGGCGCAGACCTGCGTTCAGTGCAGGCCCTTTTGGGGCACGCTAACATTTCAACTACACAGATTTACACCCACGTCACAGACAAGCACTTGCGCGATATACATAAAAAATATCACAACAAAAATTAAAATGAAAATAATTTCTTGGAATGTAAATGGAATACGGGCGGTACATAAAAAAGGACTATTCGTGCCTTTTGTGGAAAAATATAAACCGGACATTTTGTGCTTGCAGGAAACAAAAGCCGAACAGCATCAAAGCCCTGTGGATTTGCCGGAATACGAAGAATATTGGAATTCTGCTGAAAAAAAAGGCTACAGCGGCACAGCTATTTTTACTAAAACTAAGCCTTTATCTATAACACTTGGAATTCCGGAAAACATAGAGAGGAAATATAAACTGGAAGATTCGTATGGTGACCCAAATAAAGAAGGGAGAGTTATTGCGGCAGAATTTAAAGATTTTTATGTGGTAACGGTTTACACGCCGAATGCCAAAGACGACCTGTCTCGCCTTCCCCTACGCCATAAACAATGGGACCCGGCTTTTTTCGAATACGTAAGAGATTTAGAAACGAAAAAACCAGTAATTTTTTGCGGGGATTTAAATGTAGCTCATACTACCGATGACCTCGCCCGGCCGAAAGAAAACATCGGCAATAAAGGATTTACCGATGAAGAACGCGAAGGTATCCAAAATATGATTGACTTCGGGTTTACAGATACTTTTCGTATTTTCACTAAAGGCAACGGACATTACAGCTGGTGGAGTCATTTCGCCAATGCCAGAGAGCGAAACGTCGGCTGGAGAATTGATTATATTTTTGTAAGCGACAAACTTTCAAAAAAAGTGAAAACAGCGAAAATACTGCCCGAAGTTCTCGGCTCCGACCACTGCCCTGTTTTGATAGAAATATAAATATGGTATTATTTGGAAATGAATCACACCAGATTAGACCAGCTCGCGGATAGCATTTTCGCTATCGTTATGACCATTCTCGTTTTTGATATCAAGATACCATCGGTGCCGGGGCCGGTAAGCAATCTGGGTCTTTGGCTGGAAATTGAAAAGCTGCTTCCGTTGCTGCTGAGTTATGTCTTAAGCTTTGCGCTGCTGTTTACCTACTGGAGAGCCCACCACTTTTTTGTTTCTGTTTACGCGAAAAATATTGATTCCAGGCTTACAAATATAAATGCGGTATTTTTTATGTTGATAAGCCTGGTGCCTTTTTCCGCAAGCATTCTTGGCCAATACGACAAAAATGAACTTTCAATCGCTATTTTCGGCGTGCATATAATCTTAATCGGCCTTGTCTTATATTGGATGCGCAGATATGTTCTGTACTCCGAACACATAAAAAATCCTGAAATAAGCAAGAAGGAAATTCGCGGAAGTACCATTCGTACCCTTGTTCCGGTTGTTTTTGCCCTGATTGCTATCCCGCTTTCTTTCTTAAGTATAATAATTTCTCTAATTCTTTTTACCTTGGCGGTAATTTTTAACCTGTCTTCTTATAGCACCAAACTTTTTGAAAAAACGTTAAAAACACTTCATCACCTCTTTTTTGGCGAAGATGTCCACGGCCATTTCGCGGATTAACATTAAACTTTTTTTAATTCAAGATCGAGTCTTTTCGCCTCCGCCCAAGCAAGTTCGAAAACTTTCTTCATCGCATCCGCTATCTCGTGACTTTCAATAATAATTCCCAACTTTTCCTTCCAAGAAGCAATCATCACTTTATTATCGTAAATGTTTATTTCGGGAGAAAAATAATATTTATCGGCGGGAATCATTGCCGTTTTTCTCATTTGTATTTTGTCGTCTTTGCTTAAGTCAATTCCAGCCTTAGTATAAGGAAAAATGGCCCGTATAGGTATTCCTTTTGCGGCCCTGCGAAAAAAATAGTCCGGAAAATAGCCTGGTAATGTGGCCTGCATGTCATCGTACGTTGCATATGCACGGATTTCTTCGTGAGAACTCAGTGTGTCTTCATAAACTTTCTCCAAACCTTCCCTTCCTTCATAAAACATTACCTTCGGCCTGTTGCCTGTATTATGTATAGATTTCAATTGCGGAATTAAAACTGACTCTGCTTGCTTCAAATCTTTCTGCTTTCTCTCTACTTGGCTTGAAATATATTCCTGCAATCTGTCCGGAGATTCGGCTACGTATTCCTGCTTGGGTTCTTTGCCAGAAAGAGTGACCAGCCCTTTATTAAAAAGTGAGCTTAAAATTTCATAGACTGTTGTTCGAAGTATATGTGCCTCGCGAGCAATTTTTGAAGCAGTTCCTCTACCTAGTGCAAGAATAGCCAGATATACATCTGCTTCTTTTCTAGAAAAATCTATTTCTAAAAGTAGATTTTTTAACTCACTTTGCGATTCATTCATACCCTCATCATACTCATCAAATAAATTGTGTCAAATCTTTTTGACAAAAATAAGCCATTTTATAGATATATATTATAAAAATTGGCTATATTGATTAAATTAATGACGAAATCTATAGACAATTATGAATTTTAAGGTATAATATTTTTGAAGGAGATATTGTCATGGGAAGGTTTATTTTGCGATTTATCGTCTGCTTTGTGTTGCTCTTTGTTGCGATCAGGTCAGTAAGGTGGGAGCTTGCGAGAGTTGCCACCGCTCGGGATGCGGCAGAAACTGAAAGACTCTTCCAGTGCGTCGCGCAATCGCCTGGACAAACTCTTCAGCTCAACAACCCTCCAGGAAACTTCCGCCGCGTAGTGTTCGCCCTGCACTACGGGAAAATCCTGGTCGTTGAGTTCGATAACTCGAGCATCGATCTAAATCGTCACGGCCAGATCCTTAGTGGCATTATCGATGGAGACAATGGGCCTGACCCTACAATCGATGACTTCCGTACAGTGCGCAAACTCTTGCTCCGGTCCTGCAAGAAGAAATAACCCTCATCGCTGATATCGAATGAAAACTATCCGGCTGGTACCCCCGATCGGTACAGATGTTTCAGGATGCGTGTCCTGACTGACGAGCTCAAAAGAGCGAAACATCATATTTCTTGTTATAATTTGTAAATATATATGCAAAAAGTTTGCAAAACTTGCGGTAAAAATTTTGAGTTGAACTCTGAAGATATTAATTTTTACGAGAAAATGAAATCCCCGGTACCGAACTATTGTCCGGATTGTCGCGCGGCACGCAGATTAGCCTTCCGAAACGAAAGAACCTTGTATAAAAGAATCTGCAGCAAAAGCGGCAAGCAGATTATTTCCATTTATCCGGAAAACACACCTTTCCCTGTATATGATCAACATATCTGGTGGGGAGATGATTGGGAAGGAATTGATTATGGACAAGATTACAATCCAGGCAGACCATTTTTTGAACAATGGCTAGAACTACGCAATAAAGTTCCTCGCATTTCTCTTCTCAATATAAACTCAGTCAACAGCGAATATGGAAATAATAATGAAGACAACAAAAATTGTTATCTCGTGTTTGCCACACAAAATAGCGAGGATTGCATGTATGGCAGATTAATGTATCGAAATAAATTCACCCTTGATTCCGGCTTCATTCAAGATTCCGAACTTTGTTATGAATGTATTGACTGCCGCAAATGCCATAAATGCCTGTTTTCGGAAAACTGCGAAGCCTCGATAGATCTTTTGTTTTGTTTTGATATGCGTGACTGCCAAAATTGCATCTTCTCGACAAACCTCAGACATAAAAATTATCACATCTTCAATAAACCAGTCAGCAAAGAAGAATACGAACAAAAGAAAAACGAAATATTATCTTCAAATAAAAAATTGGAGGAAGTAAAAAAAGAATTCGAGGAACTTAAAAAGAAAGCAATAGTAAAATACTCGCATCAAGTAAAATGCCACAACGCTACTGGCGATTATATGTATAATTGTCATGATGTTGTTTGTGGCTTTGATACGGAAGATGCCAAAAACTCAAAATATACGAGTGACGTCGAAGGCTCCATAGACTGCTTTGACTTAAATAACACATATTACAAGCCAGAATTGTGTCTTGATAGTATGGGGATGCTTCAGACCTATAATATCAAACACTGCGTATATACTTTGTATACAAGTAATTCAGAATATTCTGACAGTTTGAACAACTGCGATAGTTGTTTCGGTTGCGTCGGATTAAAAAAGAAAAAATATTGCATCTTAAATAAAGAATATCCTAAAGAAACATATGAAAAGTTAAAAGAGACTGTGATTGAGAACATGAAGAAAGACGGAACCTATGGGCAATTTTTCCCACCCGAACTCGCTCCTTTTGGATACAATGAAACTCTGGGTCAAGATTATTTACCGATGACCGAAGAAGAAGCTGGAAAAAAAGGCTTTAATTGGCAAAACAAAACCACCGGTACTTATGAAAAAGAAACAATCAAAGAACCGGATATGCCACAAACCATAGAAGAAGTTTCCGAAGATATTTTGACGCAGGTTTTGGTCTGCAAGAACTGCAAAAAGAATTTCCGCATCACCAAAGGCGAATTGGATTTTTATAAAAGGATGAATATTCCCCTACCGCATAAAGATTTTGAATGCCGGCATCAAGACCGAATGCGAAAGCGCAATCCCCGCAAACTTTGGCATCGCGCCTGTATGTGTGAACTTTCAAGCCACTCTCACGCCTACGCGAAATGCAAAAATGAATTCGAGACAGCCTACTCCCCTGACCGACCAGAAATAGTTTACTGTGAAACTTGTTATCAACAGGAAGTTTCTTAGTAATACCCTAACTACTTTACTTCATTAAACGTCTTTACCTGTTCCCGCCTTATTAATATTAATATAACTAGGCTTAAATCTATAAAAATAAGTGAAGCCGAATAAAACCAAGTTACCAAAGCAAATGATCTAAGAGCCAATATTGCGAGAGGGTGGCTAATTGCTGTGGAAAAAAAAGATAAAGCATTCTCCTCGAAAGGTTTTCGGTAAGCTTTTCTGAATGTTGGGATTGAACCGATGGCATCGGCAAATGCAACCAATACTACTGCATACAATGGGTTATCAGTAAGCCACCACAGAAATACACCTATTAACGCTCCGGTTAAGGCGAGCCAATCATACATGTCATAGGCAACTTGTTTCTGTCGTAGGCCTATTAAAGCGATAGCGGAACAAGCAAATACATTCATTCCTAAAACCCAGGACCCGGCACCTCCGCCGGATGTTAATACAGCAATGAAAGCAACTATATTTACGACAGAAAACACAAACCAAGTGAAAGCATGAGGTTTTGTTTTACCTTTGAATATCCCGATAAAGTACGCAATATAGCCTATTATTTGTACTGTTATAGCTAAGGCACCCAATAGAGTTTTATAATCCACGTGGTAATTTTATCACATTAAATAAAAAGAATAGGAATTTTTGAGACTTACCAAGTATTACTAGGTTAGTATGGCTCAGTACGTGCGATTTAGTTGTTTTTTCTCACTCCGTGTTTTGTGTGCAGTTTTTCTATCTCTTTTTCTTCGAGTTCTTCTTTTTTTTCTTTTCCGCGCTCGCCGAGAGTCTGCAGTTCTGCGTCGCCCAGCATATTCAAAGATTTTACCAGTTCCGAGAGATGTTCTACGGTATTTTTCTCCGGAGCATCAAGAACCTCTTCAAGAAGCGCGTGTAAAATCCATCCCATTCGCGGCCCCGGCGTGATGCCGAGCTCTTTAATCATAAACTCTCCGTTAATTTTCAGCTGGGAAACGGATATCGGGTCGCGAAGAGCTTCTTCTATCATCGCGAAATATTTCCGCAAGCGATACGGAGCTTCTTTTTTCTTCATCCCGACCCGGTCACACTCGCGAATGTCCATTAGCGACCAGATATTTTCTACCCCAACTTTAGCGATGACTCTGCGCACGGCGGAAAGCGTAATTAATTCCGTATCGGAAAAAAACATATGGCTGCGGACCATTTTTTCCACAAAATCGGTTTCTTTTTTGGGAAATTTTAATCTCTCCATTATTTTTTTTGCCATTCTCGCGCCGACAACTTCATGCCCATAAAAAGTATATTTCTTTTTAGATTTGTCTTCCGAAAATCTTCTCGTGCGCGGTTTGCCGATGTCATGTAAAAGCGCGGAAAGTCTTATTTCAAAAGGCCAATTTTTATCCGCCGCGTGCTGACAAGCCAAGAGCAAATGGTTCCAAACGTCATATAAATGTTCTCCGGATTGCTCGCAACCTATCCCCTCCTCGAGTTCCGGAACAATATTTTTTAGCAAGCCGAATTTTTGCAACATCAAAATTCCAGATGCGGGGTTTTTTGACATAATTATTTTTACAAACTCATCCCGGATCCGTTCTTCGGAAATTTTTTTTATCAGCTCTGCGTTTTTCAAAATACTTTCCGTTGTTTCATATGACACAGAAAAATCAAGTTGACAAGCAAAGCGGACAGCCCGCAACATCCGGAGCGCATCTTCGGAAAATCTTTCGTCCGGATTTCCTACCGCTTTTAATGTCTTGTCCTTGATGTCCCTTACCCCTTCAAATAAATCAACAAGATGTCCTTTATAATCTAAAGCCAGAGAGTTAACCGTAAAATCCCGTCTTTTAAGGTCATCTTCAAGTTTATCGCTAAATTTTACCTCATCCGGATGCCGAAAATCACTATATTTTGCCTCAACTCTATATGGGGTAACCTCGATTTGTCTTAATGTTTCTTGTGAAACATCTTCCTGTATAACCATAACTGTGCCGAATGTATTTTCGTAAACAGTTTTTTCAAAAAGAGTTATAATCTGTTCCGGTTTAGCGTTAGTGGTAATGTCCCAATCTTTTGGCTCTCTTTTCATCAAAAGATCCCGTACACATCCGCCAACCAGGTATGCCTCAAACCCCGATTTCTTCAGAGTATTAGTTACATCTGAAACCTCTTTTGGGACATTCTGTATTAAATTTTTAGTCTCTTGTTCCACTTTGGAATATGTGCGGCCAGGGAGAATCGAACTCCCGTCTCATCCTTGGCAAGGACGTGTTCTACCACTAAACCATGACCGCTAATTATTTTTAATCCATTAATTATATATTATATTGGCTATATTGCAATTTTGTTTTTTAAGCCTGTAAATTAAAGATATTTTGATAATTTTGTAAATAATGTATAATATAATCAGTTTAAATGCACCCGTAGTGAAATGGATATCACAACAGTCTTCGGAACTGTCGTTGGGGGTTCGAATCCCTCCGGGTGCACAAAATATGTCCTTTATTAAAATCTTATAAAATAAGGATTCTATTGAAAAGTGTGGATAACTATGTGAGTAATGGGTATAAAGGACACAGTCAAAGACTGTCTTTTTGGGTCAATTTTCATTAAAATATGTTGTAAAATAAGGATATTTTGATAAAAGACATTAAAATTAAGTAATCTGTTTCACGTGAAACGTGTTTCTTGTGAAACCTATTAAATCATTATAAAATAAGGTTATTATTTATGCCAAAGATTTTTACATCAGAAAGTCAAAAAATAGGGGAAATTGGTGAAAATATTGCTGTAAAGTTTCTCGTGAAACGTGGTTTTTCAATATTGGATCGAAATTACACTAAAAAATGGGGAGAAATAGACATAGTAGCTGAAAAAGCTAATAAAATATACTTTATTGAGGTAAAAAGTGTTTCGCGTGAAACTCTGGAAGATTTTGCCCATGGCACAACTGACCAATATCACCCTGAAGATAATATGCATCCGTGGAAGTTAAAAAGACTCTCCCGGACAATCCAGACTTATCTTTTGTCCAAGAAGATTCGTGATGAAAAAGAGTGGCAAGTGGATTTATTGGTTGTTTTTTTAGATATAAAAAACAAAAAAGCTCGCGTAAAAGTAGTCAGCGATATTATTTTGTGATAAACGCTGAAAGCCGAGGCATAGGTCGTTCGCACATTGTAATAGTTTTTGTAATACAATGAGATGTATATGAAAACGTCGGTTTTGATTATTGCGCATAACGAAGAAAGATATATAGCCCAATGTCTTCAATCGCTCTTGAATCAAAACAAGAAAGCTGATGAAATCGTTCTTATAATCCATAATTCAACTGACAGAACAAAAAATATTGCCGAAAAATACCCGATTACAATAATCTCTTTTCAGGGTCCGGCAGGAATTCCCTATGCCCGAATCGAAGGTTTGAAACATGTGTCCGGCGATATTATTTGCTGCATTGATGGAGATTCATTTACAATTGACAATTGGGTTGAGGAAATGACTATCACACTTTGGAAAGGAAATATTTTTGCAGGTTCCTGGGTAAAATCTAAAGGTTCTGTCTTCGGCGCTATTTCTAATGTTTTCACTAAATATCTTGGTGTATTAGGCGTAATGGGAGTGGAGTCATGGATATGGGGAACTAGCTTCGCATTCTGGGGAAACGATAAAGAGAGTACATCCAATATATTGCAAAAAAGTATAGAGCTTTCTAAGGAACTCGGACTGACCCGTAGTTCGGATGATCTTTGGCTCGCACTTTTCATGAGTAGAGAAGGAAAACTCGAGGTAACTAATAGGACTTACGTCGTTAACCATCCAAAAGAAACCTCTTCCTGGAGAATAATAAAGCGCTATATCGAAAATATAAAAAACAGTATTAAAATCTTTAAATGCTTTAGGGTAAAAACGCGGTTTAGATAGATTCCACTTGCACATTCTAATGGTTTGTAATATGACAGCAATCAAGCAACTACTCAAAGATTCATAGTTGTGCGGGATAGGCGAATCGAACGCCTGCCCAGAGTTTGGAAAACTCTTATTCTACCACTAAACTAATCCCGCAGTGTCGGGCTGCTGGGAATCGAACCCAGTCTATCTGTTCCCAAAACAGACGTACTACCGGTATACGACAGCCCGATTTTAAAACTCCGTAATCTTAACATAAAAAAGAAAAATATTCTATTTTAAGATATAATTCATATATGAAAGAAGGACTGTACGTACCCAAACCACGCACGCATTTGGATTCAAGTATAGAAGGTGCCAGACCTATATTTGTGTGCGTTGTTGGAGAAGATAATGATTTTAAAAATGAAGATAAAGATGAAAATTTTAATCGTCAGATGGCCAACGAAGTAAATGCTTTAAAAGAAAAAATTGCTCGAGCGTTAAAAGACCCTCACGTCCTTAACGTAAATTTCTTGGAAAATCATAAAGTTCTGAATAGAAAAAAAATTAAAAATGCCGGATATCAAACATACGCCATTTCTCCTATAGATAGCAGAGATAAGGTATCTGTAAATCATAACGTTTGTATTGGACTGATTGTAGCAGGTATTAAAAGAAATACCCGTGAAAGAGTTTCATTTGCCGGACATCAAGATCCTGAAGGTTTTTTAAATGGTGTAAAAAAGAAGTTTCTAGATGATTTAGGGAAAAAACTTAGGGAAATGAAAGCCATGTGCGTCCCCGGCACTATAGATGCTGTAGCTATTGGGGGAGTATATATTAAAGCTCCACAAGGTTTCCCTAGAGCCGCAGTTCATTTTCAGCAAAATTATCTTGACGCCATACAATTGCTTTCGCATGAAACAAAAGAAATTCTAGGCTTTGAGCCAACGGCAGCAAATGGTCCAAAAACTTACGGAGGAGACAGTTATCTTTATGAGAATTACACCAGAAGATTGAATTTGTTAAGACCATATGTTAATCCAAGAGCGGGAGATTTTCCCCTGAGTGATTTTGGAGATGTAAAAGATGGCTTGGAGTAAAAAATATAAATATAATGTCAGTACCTGTTTTTTACTTAAAAATTCAATTTCAATTTTCAATAATAATTTCTATAGGTTGACAAAAATTTTTATACGTGTAAAATTATAACCGGAGGATTCCGCTATGGCTGATCGCGAACGCACATTGTGGGTAGCGCTTACCACGCCACCCCGGTCCAGCTCGACGAGCTGGGCAACGATGTTTCTGTATATGGTGGGTATCACCACGGCTATCTTTGTTTTCTGGCCGTGGGTCGTCGAAACCGCCAAAGTTGTGAAGCAGATGCTGCTCCCATAACGGCGGATCAAGGAAGCGGGAAGTCGAAGGTTCTATCCCTTTGACGACCCGCCCTTTTTTATTTCAAAATTAATTTTTTATTGTATACTAAAAGGATATGATCATCTGGATAAGCATCGCGGCTTTGGTTTCTACTTTTCTAGGCGGAATTTTTGCACTGCGTTTTAAAGACAAACTGCATTTGATTTTGGGATTTTCGGCGGGAGCGATTACCGGAGTCGCGGTTTTATATGTGGCGATTCATTTAGCCGGAGTTTAAAAAATAATTACAAAATCAGTGAAAAAAATATCGTTAATTCCCGTTTTTCTTATTTCCGCCGTTGCGGTGGGTTTTGAAATTTCTTTAACGCGCTATTTCAGCATAGTCAGCTGGTCGGAATACGGCTACTGGGTTATCTCGATTACCATGGTTGGCTTTGCAGTGAGCGGGGTAGTCTTAAGTATCTTTAAAAATTTTTTTGAACGCCACACTAGACAAATCCTTTCCGTAATTCCTTTGCTGCTCCTGATTACCGCCACGATAGGATATCTCACCATAACCGTAATCCCTTTCAACCCGCTTGAATTTCAAAACCCCAACACCTGGCTCGACCAGCTCTTCAATATTTGGAAATATTATGCGGCGCTGTTTCCTTTTTTCTTTTTAACGGGACTGTATATCGGCTCTTATTTTTTGTCGGGCTTGAAATCAATCCCGCGCGTTTATGCGGCCGACCTTGTCGGAGCCGGCACAGGTACATTATTCATACTGGGAATGATGTTCTTTGTGCATCCGTTCCTGCTGCTAAATTTATTGCTGCCACTGCTCTCAGCCGCCGCATTTTTCCAGCCGCCCCCGACTCAAATCCGGCGCGGAATATTTTTGACAACATTTATTTTACTGACAATTTTGTGCGAATTTTGTATTGTAAAATTCAACCAAGCCGATTTTAACGAGTATAAAGCCATCTATTCGGGTATTCATGTAGAAGGCAATAAAATTATAAAAGAAATTCTGTCTCCGCGGGGATATTTTCTGGTGCTGGATAACTTCACCGAACGACTTGATGTGGATTTTTCAAATAATGCCGCCTTGTTAAACGCAACCGCGCCGCCATCGTCGTACGGTTTATACAAAGACGGCAACCGTATTGCCGCAGTCCCCACAACGGGGAGTTATGCGGATACTTATATTCCGGCGACTTTGGATTCTTTCCCTTACTATTTAAAGCCCGGGTCATCCGCCCTGTTTGTCGGCACCGAAGGAGGTTTTCGTATGTTGGAAGCAGCAAAGCTCGGGGTGAGTTCTTTAACTGCCCTGGAGCCGGACCCGACATTGTATTCTTTGGTAAATAAAAATCCGGCGCTAGCGGAAACGCTGGCCGACCCAAAGGTAAAATTATTGTCGACTACTCCTATGGCGCTAGCCGAAAGCGGGAAAAGGCAATTTGATATCATAGATATCGCTTCAAATTTTTTAAGTCAGTCCGATTCCAATAAATACGCATTTACATCGGAGGCTATTCTCGGCTATATGCGTATGCTTAAAAATGACGGAATAATATCTATCCCCGATTCAATCCGCGAATCTTCAACCTATTCGTTAAAAATACTGGAGACCGTATATCAGACACTTTTATCAATGGGAATTGATTCGCCCCAGGACCATATTTTAGTCTATCGTTCAAGTTGGAATGACCGCATTCTTGTTTCACCTTCGGCCTTTACAAAGACGGATATACAAAAACTGCGCGATTTCGCGGACAAGCGTTCCTTTGATATTTCATATTTTAACGGCATCAATTCCGATGCAAATGTCTGGAACGACTTGCCGAGTGTTTCATTTGAAACTACGAGCATCGTCTCGGATGAAAGCAAGGCCTCAGATGCACTGCGGGATGATATTTTAAAATTATTTTCTCCGGCGCATAATGAATTTGTAAAAACCAACTTTTTCAGAATCCAGTCATCGACGCTTAATCAGCCGGATTTTTATTCAATTCTGCGTTTGTCAAAATTAAAAGCCGTTCTCAATAATATCGCGCTGGTCCCGCAAGGGGAGATGGGAGGATTAATAAATATAGCTATTTTAATACAATCAATCCTTATCGCGATTATAATCTTATTCCTGCCGTTAATCCGCTGGCGCAAATATCTGCCGAAAGCCAAAGATTTAATAAAACCAATTTTGTATTTTGCGGGACTGGGTTTGGGATTTCTTTTTTTTGAAATTTATCTCATTGGAAAAGCTTCGTTTTTTCTGGATGACGGTATGTACGGCTTTGCGATTATCTTGGCCAGTATGCTCGTCTTTTCGGGGCTCGGAAGTCTGTTGTCGGAGAAATATTTAAAACAGCCGCGCCGCGGTTTGATATTGTCATGCGGGACAGTTCTCTTGTGGGCCATCCTGATGTGGCTCTTCCTGGATCCGTTATTATTAGCGCTGATTGCCGTACCGTTTTTTTTGAAATGTGTAATTTTAGTCATTATTACTCTTCCATTATCAGTTGCTCTCGGATTTCCGTTTTCTCTCGGGCTTTCTCTTTTCCGCGGAGACCGAGCTCATCTTCTGCCCTGGGCCTGGAGTATCAACGGATCTTTCTCTGTCATTGCAACTCCGCTCGCGAACATCATAATTCTTTCCCTGGGATACAAAATCATCCTTGTGTTATCGGCGCTTTTCTATATAATAGTATTCGTAGCTTATCCGAGTTTCCGGGAAAACTAAAATATGAAATATAAAAAATTAATTATCTTCGCAATAGCAATAATATGTCTCGGCTTTGTGTATTTCGTTTGGATGTCCAAAAAATCAACACCCAATACCGCAGAGACAAATCAATCCGACTCACAGACAGTTTCCGTTAATACAGTCCCGAACACAAGTCCTGAGAAGATTCCGCAGGGGATAGACGCTTCACAGCCAAGTTGGAACTTTGAGAAATACCAAACCCTGATGAAAGAGAGCGGAAGAAAACCGGGGATTGACGCAAATACATTTTTAGAAATTCAAAAGCGAAAAGTGACGGCTAATCAAATCGTTGCCAACTACCTCAAGGAGCGCTTAGGCAGCGCCGACCCGGAAGTATTGCGCGCGTTTAGTGAAGTTCCGCGTGAATATTTTACGTATCAATACCAAGACAACCGCTCATTTGCCGATATGGCATACGAAGATAAGCCCGAAAAAGTAAAACCTTGGGCTATCGGCTGGGGGTCCGCGCTTTCGGATTACCTGGGACAGACTTATATGACTCAGATTACCAAGCCTACAGCAAACGATGTGGCTCTGGAGGTGGGCACGGGCAGCGGCTACCAAAGTGCGCTTCTTTCCCGGATAGTAAAAAAAATGTATTCAATCGAAATAATAAAGCCGCTCGGCGAAGCGGTAAGTAAAATCCACGCGCCGCTTGGTTACGACAATATTGAGACGCGCGTAGGAGACGGCTTTTACGGCTGGCCGGAAGTAAAAGGGGGTTTTGATATTATTATCGTTACTGCCGCGGCGCAATATGTGCCGCCGGCGCTCATCGAACAACTAAAACCAAACGGAAGAATGATTATCCCGGTAGGTCAGCCCTTCAAAAGAGGGCAGGTATTGTATATCTATACCAAAGACGCGGACGGACGCGTTCATTCCAGAAAAGATGTCGGTGTATATTTTATTCCGATGACCGGAGCTATTCAAGCCAATAAAGCTCCCGTGCAGTAAATTATCTTACGACTACGGCCTGATTGGTAAGATTGCCGAACATATTCATCTGAGTCATCAGCCTGCCCACGCTCCAATATTGCTCCTTCTCTCCCGTTAACGGGTCATCAACCAGAAACCCGACCGGCTTTGTTTCATCTCCGTATACTCCAACCACAACCCGCGTATGTTCGCCCCTGTAAGCGGTTATCTTTTTACCGTCTTTGGTGTTCCAAAAATATTTTACAAACGGCGGCGAGTTGAAAAATCCCCAAACTATTACCGGATGTCCGCTGTAAATTTGCTCCGCTAAAAATTGTTCCGATACTCCAAAATAACTTTCGGAATCTCGCCCGAAAGTTTTCGCTGCCGGAGCGATAGCTTGCGCAAAAGCGCCGTACCCGTTTTTACTGGAATCATCAATAGAACCGACGAACATTTTATCCGGATCGTCCCAGATATTATTCTTTTTATCCCAGGGGTGCGGGTCATATCCGACTCTTTTGACTATTTCCATATCGTTCGTCTGTAGGCCATAAAAACCAAGCACCATACGAAGCGAAGCCTCTTCACAGCTTCTTATGTATTCTTGTTTAAAAACCGGCACATCCAGTTTGGTAAGCTTAAGGTTCGCAACATCCTTCGGCAAATCTTCTTTTTTTAGGGTAGCTAAAATTTTCTCATTAATGTTGGCCTGGTTGTCTATCTTGTTGTTTATACCGTTATTGGGGTTGCCGGTCTTTTGCGGAGTTTCTTCCGTAGTCAGCCGGTTGCCTTCGTTATTTTTTTTAGACTTTAACCCGGAAACGGCAAAAAAAATTAATATTATTATTAAAAATAATGTTAGAAAATAAATGGTTGCCTTAACCATATTTAAATAATTTAGTGCGCCCAGCTTCCGTCCGCTCCCGGATTTCTCGCGCCCTTAACTTCAAAATGCAAATGCGGTCCGGTGGAACGTCCGGTGGAACCGACGTAGCCTATGACTTCTCCCTGAGATACTTCCGCCCCGGTAGTGGTACTTATTTTTGATTGGTGGGCATATAAAGTTTCGGTGCCATTCGGATGAGCAATAATTGTAAGGCCGCCGTACCCGCCGTTGTTTCCCATTCTGGCAAAAATTACCGTACCCGAAGCGGCTGCGTGAATCGGAGTTCCTTTCCCGATAGCCAAGTCTACCGCATTGCCATCATGAATACCCTGACTCAATCTATACCCCGGAACAGGGTCAATATAATATCCGGAAAGATTTTTAAATGTAGGATGGCTGGCGTAATATTGATTGCTTTGGGCGATACTTTTGCTTAAATCTTTCACCGGTATCGGCTTATCATTTTCTTCGGCTTTAAGCGCGTTCGGAATAATAAGTTTGTCCCCGAGAGCGAGCGGAGTATCCAGAGTTACATCATTGTATTGAATAATTTCATTCACATCTACTTTATAAAGTTTGGCAATACTCTGCAGGGTCTGACCCTTAGCGACTGTATGCTGAAGTCCCGAAACGGGCAAAATAAAAAGGACATCACCCTCTACAAGTTTGTCCCCTTTTTTCATATCATTGGCCCAGAGTATAGTATTTACCGAAACCCCGAACATTTTGGCTATGGCGGCAATATTATCTCCCGCCCTCACGACATAAACGCTTGTCTGGTCATCGGAAGAGTACAGGGTATCCGTCGGGTCCGTGCCATCGGACACTCCCATAGGGCCTACCGGCGGGACAAAAGCATTATCAACAATTTTGGTATTTGTGCTGTCGCTTGCGCTGTCGGCGCCATTTTGATTGCCTTTATCGCCTGAATTCAAAAGAGAAGAAACTTTGGCGGTAAGGGCGTTATCGGAGCTTTGAACATTGCTGCCTATCGGAGAAGAATTTACCGTGGGTATGCTTGTATCGGTTTTGGCAAAGGCATCATTGCCAAAAAGAGACGAAATGAATCCTGCTTGTACCACATAAAGAGGAACAAAAACAGCCCCAAAAAGAATCAATAAGGGCAAGCTAAAAGCCAAAAAGGATTTTAATATTTTAAATCTAGGTTTTATAAAACAAACAAAATGTCGCGAGATTGCCTTTTCTATCCATTAAAGATAAGGATAGAATTACAGGACGACCAATAGTACTGCAAACAAAAGGTTCTCACGATAATTACTGTCTTCTCTGGCGTTCGGTCAGCTCGCGCCATTCCTCTGATCAGGGCTATATAGCAAGAATATCAAAAAATGACCAAAAGTCAATCCGGCAAGGTAGGGGTGTGGATAACTTGTTAATATAAATTTAACATTTCTGTATAAAGGTTTATAACGATTTGGTAGTAAAAAAATTGACAAAAGATATAGTATATGCTATACTTTGTGTCAATTTCGTTGTTCGAAAAATCAAGAAGGAGGTACCGCGCGCACTATTTACCCGCCTCTGGAGATATATCTCGCTCCGCGGGAGCTAGATATCTCAACGCAAAAAGGCTTCCAAACAGCAAACAAAAAAGGACCGACCATGAAAAAGGCATTAGTAATACTTGGCGCTGCGATTCTTTTGACCGTCATCGTCTTGTTCTCGACACGGTCAACCCCTCAACCTCATCGTCCACTGAAGGCGAATGCAACGCACATCGCTCGTCCCGTTGCTCACCACGCCGTCGTCAAGGCCACCCCCCGGCGCCCGCGAGTGACAGCGAAGAAGACGCCTGTCGTCGTTCGCAAGGCAGGAGTCAAGACGATCTCCCGAGTTGTCGTCAAAAAAGTCGTCAGAAGAACCCAGGCCATCCGCCCGCTGAAAACGACGCAAATCTCGGGCACGAAGACATTTCTTCTCGGAGTGCTCGTCGGTGTGATTCTCATCTTCGCTATTTTCATCGGAGTCGGGCTTTGGATGGACAGGAAGGACCGGAAGCCGAAATCGTCGCCTGTTCCGAAGAAACAAAAGGTGGAGCCCCCCTCCCTGTCGTCGGTTCTCAATCGACCTCCCGGAGAAACCGATCTCCTCCCGAAACCGCCAGCCACCGCGTAACCCTCCCGCCCCCTCCGCAAGGAGACGGGCAAAAAGATAGTTAGAGCAATCTTGCTCGACCGGCTCGCACACCACAAGTGCGGGCCGTTTTTTATTGTGTTTTTAATATTTGACAAAATAAAGAAAAGGGTGTATAATAGTAATTAAACTTAATAAAATATTAGTTAAAAGGCTTAAAAATTATATAATATAAATACTTATGGGGGAAAGGTCCAAGACCGAAAATAAAAAAAATCAAAAAGTAGTGGAGAATCCTCCCGAGGCAAGACGACTTAGGGAGATTTTTGCCGAATTGCCTTCCAATGACTTGAACTATCTGAAAACTTTCTATGCAAAAGAACTGTATACAAAATCGGAATATTTAAAAAAAAGAGCTAAAGAACAATTAAAGTTAGTTGAAGAGGCGGAAAAACTGGTCCTAAATATAAAAACCCGAGAGGCGAAACCTTCTATCGCAGCCCCGGTTTCTAAAGTTGATAATCGTCTGGCAAAGATTGTTGCCGATACCCGCACTCCAAAAACTGAATCCCAGGCAACCACAGCAGAAGATTCAGGAGGAGGAGTTACTGAAAGACTGCAAGGTATTTTGCGAGAAGTGCGGGCAATCAAAACTACTGAAAATGTTCCGGTAACTACAGTGGAAACTATTGCGGGAAAGCTGGAGGCAATTGTTGCCGATACCCGCAAGGGAAGAAATGAAACTCCGGTGGCAACCGCGGAGAATTCGGAATTGGAAAAGAAACTCGAAAATATTTTGAAAGAAGCTCAGACCAAGAATGGAAAAGCTCCGACCGTCGCGCTGGTGGAAAATATATCCGCGCAGCTGGAAGCAATCGTTGCCGATGCCCTTAATCCAAAAACAGAATCCTCGGCAGCGATGAAGGACTTAGGACTGGATACCCGTCTCGCCGGAATCGTCAATGAAATACGCAGCAGAAAAAATGAAGCTCCGGCAGTTGTAGTCAGAGAGCTGGCCTCCAAAGTGGAAGCCGTCTTAACCGAAGTCCGCGGCAGAAGGATTGAAGTCCCGGCAGTAGTAATGGAAGATTCGGGAGTTGAAATGAAGCTGGAAAGTATTTTGAGAGAAGCGCAGGCCAAGCCCGGAAAAACTCTGACTGTTGTAATGGTAGAAAATATATCGGCAGAGCTGGAAGCAATTGTTACTGAAGCTCGCAGCAAGAAAGCTGAATCTCCGGCAATGGTAATGGACTTGGGAATCGACACCCGTCTCGCCGGAATCGTCGAAGAAATACGAAACAGAAAATCCGGCGAGTCTCCGGCGGCGATAGCCAGCTCGGTGGCAATTGAACTGCGGGCGATTTTGACCGAAGTCCGCAGCAGAAAAGCAGAAACTCGGACCACAGCAGAAGATTCAGGAGGAGGAGTTACTGAAATACTGCAAGGTATTTTGCGAGAAGTGCGGGCAGTCAAAACTACTGAAAATGTTCCGGTAACTACAGTGGAAACTATTGCGGGAAAGCTGGAGGCAATTGTTGCCGATACC
>Ga0210402_10000389_pt1 | contig 49360 bp, 39 predicted proteins | sample IncBWC7MmetaG_FD_161055 | JGI IMG/M metagenome (GOLD analysis project Ga0210402, IMG submission 161055) | Forest soil microbial communities from Barre Woods Harvard Forest LTER site, Petersham, Massachusetts, United States - Inc-BW-C-7-M | ecosystem: Environmental > Terrestrial > Soil >... | reverse complement strand
GTGCGACGAGGAAGAGCGTGGCGTGGGCGAAGCATGGGAAATGGTAGCATCCGAGTACTGAAGGGTTAAGTATTTTACAGGGAATGGTTGAATTTGAGGGTTGAACGGCTGTTTTGAGGGGTCGAACGGCAAAGGTCGAAAGCCGAAAATCGAAATTGGAAATACGAAACTCGAAAATAAGGCATCCGACAAGAAACTCAGAATGAGTTGACGCCCCACAGCTGACAGTCGACAGCCAAAAGTTGAGAGTAATACCGGGGAAAGATAAGAAGATGAAAGGCCCACCCTTGCAAAACCAACCCCGCAAGGATGGGGCACCCGACGGAGAAAGACATAGTCAAAATCGTGTTATCGAGTTAAGGCGCAGCCACGCGGCCGCGCGATCTTCTTGCCATCTCGGTTCACTCTAGATATTATCTAGACATGCTGCGGTTCGATTGGGACGAGCGGAAAAACAGGGGCAATCGGGCCAAGCATGGTGTTTGGTTCGAGGAGGCCCAGAGCGTTTTCAATGATCCGCATGCGCGCCTATTCCATGATCCAGAGCATTCACAGGAAGAAGACCGGTTCATCCTCCTAGGAGTGAGCTCAGCCGAGAGGCCGCTGGTCGTCATTCACTGTTATAGGAACTCCGAATCCATAGTTCGAATCATTTCCGCGCGGAAGGCCACCAAGAGGGAGGCTCGATTTTATGAAGAAGGAATATAATTTTTCCAAACTGAAAGAACTGAAGAACCCGTACGCCGGGAAGAAAAAGGCCGTGGGAATCAACCTGAGTCCGGAAGTGGTGGACTATTTCAAAGGACTGGCGCAGGAGACCGGACTTCCTTACCAGAAGTTGATCGATCTTTATCTTCTCGACTGCGCGAAAAAGCGCAAGAAACTGACCATGAAGTGGGTGGCGTAGGGGAAGTTAAGAGGTTTGAAGTAGTTGGGCGGAGATTAATTGGTTTGGTATGGCTGTGGAGAGGTGTGTAAAAGCGGGAAGAGGAAGCCGAAAATCGAAATTGGAAATACGAAACTCGAAAATAAGGCATCCGACAAGAAACTCAGAATGAGTTGACGGCCCGCAGCTGACAGTCGACAGCCAAAAGTTGAGAGTAATACCGGGGAAAGATAAGAAGATGAAAGACCCACCCTTGCAAAACCAACCCCGCAAGGATGGGGCACCCGACGGAGAAAGACAAAGTCAAAATCGTCTTATCGAGTTAAGGCTGCGCCATCCGGTGGGAATTGCTAAAAACTACCTATTATCTGCGGGTTAGAGCATCATGACTTCCTAACGTGGTGGGTGGCAAGCTAACAACGCAGGGTGAAAGTGGTCTCGCGGAGGGAACAACGGTATGGATATGTTTAGAAAAGGCGGCGGGGATGCGGAATTCGAGATGAAGAGGGCCGCACCGTTTTTGAAGTTAGGCGCAATGGCTATTGGAGCGCTTCTCGTGTTGTTGGTGATGGGCCTTTTTCTGGTTCGCGTGACGCGAATCGAACCGGGACACGTGGGCGTGCAGATCAACCTGGCAGGTAAGCAGCGCGGAGCTTCGGAGATACCGGTGCGCACGGGATGGGTGGTGTATTCGCCGCTGAGCACGCAGATCATTGAATTTCCGACGTATGTGCAGACGGTGAAATGGACGAAAGACATAAGCGAAGGACATCCGCTCAATGAAGAGATGGGATTCAATTCGAAGGAAGGCATGGAAATCTTTGTGGACGTATCGCTGTCGTATGCGATCGAACCGACGAAGGTGCCGGACTTCTACGTAAAGTACCGTGTGTCGGATATGGATATGTTCACGCACGGGATTTTGCGGGACGTGGTGAGGAACTCGCTGAACGAAGTGGCGTCCACGTACGTTGTGGAGGATATTTACGGAGAGAAAAAGGCGGAGTTTCTGCACAAGGTGCAATCGCAGATCGAGCTGAAAATGTCGCCGGTGGGTGTGGGCGTGCAGCAGTTCGGGTTTATCGGAGCGCCGCGAGTGCCGAGCGTGATTGCAACCGCGATCACGGCGAAAGCGCAGGCCATTCAAAAGGCGGAGCAGGCGAGAAACGAACTGCAGACGACGCAGGCCGAAGCAGCAAAGAAAATCGCGGAGGCGGAAGGAGACGCCAAGTCGCTGGTGACACGCGCACAAGGCGAGGCCGACGCCAACCGCATCAGGCAGAATTCACTGACGCCGCAGCTTCTGGAATTGCGTCGAATCGAAAACAGCCGAGCACTGATCGATAAATGGAACGGGCAGTTGCCTACGGTAGAGACAGGACAGGGCAACGGAATGATCTTGCAGCTTCCAAAGCCGCAGTAACTGACGAGGGGGGAAAGTGAGAAAGCCTAGACGCAAAACCGGCGTATGTAGCAACCGTCAGCCGGGGCACGCGGCCGCTTGTCAGCGGGTTGTGATATCTCGATGAGCATAAGCACTTGTCCCATCGCCACAGTGGAAGCTCCCGCCGAGCAGGTGTGGCAACTCCTGGCTGATCCCAACAATTATGGGTTGTGGTGGGATGCGGAAACGTCCTGGCAGTTTGCGATGGAGCCGGCTGGCCCGGCCAAGCCGGGACAGCGAATCACCGCGCGAACGAGAGCGCTGGGGAAAGATTGGCACGTGCTGATCACGATTGCGAGCATCGATCCGGACAAACGGGCCTTGGATCTGACGACGCAGTTACCGTTCGGAATCACGGTGCACAACCATATCGTGTGTAGGGCGCTGGATAACAAGCATTGCCGGGTGAGCTTTGGTTGAGAGTTCACAATCTCACCTGGATGGTGGGGATGGATGCTCGAACATTTCGGGAGCCGACAGTTACACGAGGGAGTAGCGGATTCCCTGGCGCGATTGAAGAAGGCGGCAGAGCGTTCTCAACAAGCAGCGACCAGGTAGAAAATAGAAATTAGAAAAGGGACAAGAGAAGGACGCCATCCTTCGACTGCGTCGAAGGATGGGCCTCCCGCCGGCTACGTCGCCCTTCGATCTCCAGAAATCCGGTACATCCGTTTCCGTCATGGACTAACCTACCTTGCAACTGTTCAGAGCCATAAAGCAGAATGGGAGGAGACAAAATCCTCCTCCCATCCTTTTTCCACGCGCATGGCTTCGGCAACAGCCGTTACCCCTAATTTTTCTTGGGCGTAGGCTCGTAGACTGTAAATGAATGCGCGACGTCGAAGAGTTTAGGGTCTGGCTCAGTCCCCAATTGTACGTCGTATAACTCCATCGACGAATGCACGCTCTGGCCTCCGGTCGTCGGATAGTTTAACTCCTGCTTTAGTATCAGGTGGTGTTCCGTCGATGTGCAAAGCTGCCCAGCCCGCAAGTCCGCGCCCGAGGGTTGCTTCATTTTTACCGGGTACACCGTACACCGAATGCCATGGACTGAGTCCTGCGGCAGTCCTTTTTCGCTGTCGTTAGAAACGTCGGGCTGCATTGGCGGCCTACCAATGTCTTCAACAGTGGCCCTCATGTTCTGATAGTCCAACTTGTATGATGTGCCGGTCTTGTTATCCCAAAGCCCGCCAGAATGCAGCGCCTGGGTTTCGCCATCCTTAGACGCAGATGTCCAACGCAACACATAGGAGCCATCGGAAGTACGGTAATACAAGGCATCCCTTTCAACGGTCTTAACTACCTTGCCACCAGCGAGCGTTTCATCAGTTTGTCTCATCTTCGCAATCAAGGGTGTGAATTGTGCGGAGGCATTCGACGCTAAGACTGCCCAAAACGCGAAACTAAGAAAGTATTTAATCATTTGCCACCTCCTATGCGCAGGTGCAGCACGATCCTGGGTATATGTAATAGTTCGATCCGCACTTATAGATACACGCGTCTGCATAGCACGGATTACAGACGGTGCCGCTTAATGAGCAGGGATAAAAGAAATAAATCTGACAACCGTTGATAATTTGACACGGTGGTCGCGCGGAAGTCGCGGTCGGCGTCGCTAGTGAAGCCGCCACGACAGCGAAGTAGAAAGCGAGCGAAAAGAGCCTTTTACGTAGACGGAGGAAAAAGCAATTGCGGGGACTCATAAAAATACCTCCTGGAAAGGTTTGTTAGCATTATATTCAGTTCCTGTCAATACTATTATCGAGCGATAGACGACCACACATTTAAACAATTCGCTCGCGGACTGCTTTCAGGTCGGCGGGATCAACGGCGGCTACGTCGCCCCTCGATCTCCAGAAATCCGTTGCGTCCGCATCCGTCATGGAGTCACCTACCTGCAAGTGTTGCGAGCATGAAACAGGATGGGAGGAGACAAAAAATCCTCCTCCCATCCTTCCGTGCATCAGTTCTATCGAAGCGTGCCAGTTGTTGACAGCATGCCTCCCTTCGTTTGAACTGGTGGGGCAGGGTACTGCTTTACGCTAGTGGGAGTTACGCGCTAAGGGATCAGGTTCTTGGCGCTGGTCGATGGCAGCGTGACAAAGAAAACATCGTAGGCCATTCTGCCGGTGTTTGTCTGGTCGCCCGGATTTACTTGGGCTCGAAAGTGGAACACATTGCCGTACTGGTCGGTTCTCTGGTCCGCCTTATACTTCAAGCTGATTGAGTTGACGCCCAACGATGCCAACGTGTGCAATTCTTCCGGTTGCGAAATCCCGTCGTGGTTAGCATCGATCCACAACCGCAACGAGGCGAAGATGGCATCGCGGGAGTCGATAATGCCATCTCCATTCCCACCGTTTTTCGGATCATCGTAGACGGCTAGTGCGGCGAATCCATTGGGATTCTCGGAAGGAGGTTGTGGTGTGAAGTCACCGAACAGTTGTTGGCCATTCTGAACGAGACCGTCCGCGCCCGGAAGAGCGAGGAAAGCATTGTCAGCGCCGGATGCGGTCCAGCCCATTTGGGTTGGATGCCCCGTCCCCGTAATATCAAAGAGGACTCCACCCGCCGCGCTTGTTAGATTAAATCCCTTCCCGTCGATGTCGAGGATAATTGGGGATGGGGGCTGCCCAGGACACACGGGTCCACCGGGAGTGCCGCAGGGCGGGCTGTCACCCGTTGGGGCGGTGCACACATGATGGACGCAAGTATCCCCGGGGTCCCCGCAGCATTGGTCTGTAATTGAACAGGCTTGGCCTGTTGTCAGGCAGCAAGCGGCATCCAGCGACGCCACGAGGGCTGTTCCGCAACACCCCGCCGTGCAGCTTGTGCCATTCGGTACGCAAACCCAAGGCGTAGGAAGAAGACCGTTAATGCCAGCGCCAGTCGAGAAAGGAGGGATGGGAACTTCCGCGCTCGCCGTGCAGTTGTTAGGGCAGGGTTCGGTCTCCGGTGCGCTAAATGTCTGACATGCATCGACGAATACTTGGGCTTTCGACACCCTGTTCATGTGGGGCAGTAGAACGAGAACGCCGAGAAACAAGGCAAGTCTGATTACGCTTATAGATGCTTTTTTCATTGCTTTTTCCCCTCTCTGACGCGCGGTGTACTACTCCAATGTTCTCGTCCGGGCGGGATCGCCCGGAAAATACGTAGCATCGAGTTTTGTGTATTTCCCAGGGTGGTTGGTGTCAGGGATGTAATAGCCTGTGTTCACGGCATCCCAGCGCATTCCATCCGAGAAGTAGAAATTTATTGGTTCGATGTCCACCCGCGTGACATGCGAGAAGGGCGTATTCCCTACTCCTTCAATGGTGGACTGGATCGCCTCGCTCTCTGGTCCAATTGGGATTACAAGCGTCTTGCCCGGCGCAAGTAAAAACGCCTTCTTGGCGGGGTCTGGGGTAACTTTAGAGCCATCTTTGTAGTAGAGGGACGATTCGGGCCGCTGGCCGACGATGATGTCGTAGTGCGTCAAAGGCCGTGCGGCTGTACCGTCGCCGGTATCTGGAAACCATAGACGGAGTTGCGCGCAAACGATTGGCTTATTAGTCCGGTTGGTTAGTGTAATGGACATATTTTTCAGCCAGGCGTCATCCGCTTGGAATGGAGTGCCCGGCTTAATTTCGCCGCGCGCACCGCTCAGTCCGGGCTGAATTCGCTGGGTTCCTACGGCCACAGCGGTTATCCTCACGGCATCCCATACGCGCTGAATCTCCCTGATTTCCACCACTTTGGGTCCCAAAGTCCCGGATGCGGCGACGGATGCGGCGTGCCAGCCAAACCGTCCTGACAGGACGAGGCAGGCCAACACTACAAGCATGGCTCCGACAAGTTTTTGTTGCTTTGACAACATAAAATCCTCCCCTCGAATGCTAAGTCTTCTATGGCCTTTTATACCTATCCACCAACGATCTTCTTTTCCAGCGCTGTCAGGACCTGAGCTTCCTGATCTGGCTGGAGCTTTCCCACCCAAACATCGGTCACAACGCCGACATCATTGACAAGTAGGAGCGTCGGCGTTCCCCTTACTCCCAAAGTGTTCAAGGAGACTTGCCTTACTTCATCGACACGCACCCCTGCACCGCCAAGATATTGCTGGGCTTCAGTAACCGGCTGCGGCAGCACCGCTACCATTTTCACGTCCGTCCCCGTGGCACCCAGCTTTTGGTAGAAGGGAACGCTGTCTTTGCAAAAGTGGCACGTTGTCGAAATGGCCAGGACAAGCGTGCGGCGGTTTTTCTTCCAGTCCACTCCAAGGACGCGACCATCCACGCTCTTTCCTTTGACTACCTCTGTTGCAGATACGGGCGCGATGCCGCGTGCAAACGCATTGGGGAAAACGTATGTCTTAGCCACGACCGCCGAGATTAGAGCTGCGACGACAATAGTGGCTACGTTGGCGGTCACTTCAATCTTTCGAGATATGTTCATGTTTTGAACCTCCAGATTTTGAATTCCACGGGACCGTTCGGGAAACGGAGACGTATTCACTGCAGGGAACTTGAGATTACTCGGACTCCTTTGGCTAAACGTTGGAAACGTCGAATACGTTAGGCCTGGCTCCCAGCGATTCGGACCCTATCATACGGATGCAAGACTTACCAGGGATATTATCTAGCAATAGACGAGCATACATTTAAATAATTCGCTCGCCATCCAGTCACGGGGATTGCCCCGCTCATCGCCCTCCTCTCTTCGCAGGAGCGAATGCGGAAGGACAAATCGGTCCGCTCCGTTCGAAATGACGCGTGGGTGTGGGCGGCTGCCGAAATGTTTCGCCGCATGGCAAAAAGCGGCTGCAGTGGAGCGCCGGGCAAGGAAACGGGAAGACACACATTTTCAAATACCAAACGCGAAAAGGCGGGCCACTCGGGAAAAGTCAGAGTGAAAGTCGATTTATCGCGCAAAAGGTGTGGCACCGGCCGATGGCATTCATTCAGGCAATCATCTAGAATCGCGGTCCATGACGTGCCCGAATTGCGGAAAAGAGATGACCGACTGGACGCTGGACGGCCACTTGGGCAGACAGGTTACGGTCGATGTTTGCACTGGATGCCAAGCGTTCTGGTTCGATGAGCATAAAGCGCTGCAGCTCTCTCCCGGGTCGACGCTCAAGCTGATGAAGTTTATCGGTGAACACTCTTCGACGACGAAGCCAACGTTGGCGGACGTGTTGCGGTGTCCGCGATGCGGAGGCCGGCTGTCTCTGATGCACGATATGGTGCGAAACATGCGGTTCAGCTATTGGGGATGTGAAAATGACCGCGGACAGTTCATCGGGTTTTTCGATTTTCTGAAAGAGAAGAATTTTATCCATGCGCTCTCGCCTCAAGAAATTCATCAGTTGAAACAGAGCGTGCAGAGCGTGAACTGCTGCAACTGCGGGGCGTCTATCGACCTGCAAACGAACTCGGCTTGTCCCTACTGCCATTCTCCCATCACGATGCTGGATATGAAGCAGCAGCAAGAGATGCTGGCACAACTTAAGGAAGCTGCCGAGCCTCGGCCGGTTGATCCGACGCTACCCTTGAAACTTGCCCTGGCAACGGCGCAAACCTCAGCCCTATTTAAACCGGACGATACCGAGTGGTGGGAGGATGCTCGCTCGGGCGACCTGGTACAGGCTGGTTTGAAGGCAGTCACCCGATGGATCACCGCCGGCCTGTAAATGGGTTGCCGGGAAGATACGACGGCGCCGTCGGCAAGGTGGCGCGCTCTCGCCCGCCTCGGTATAATCCCTTCGCTCCACTGAAAACTTGGCGACCTCTTGTGCGCTCAAAAAAACGCAAACGCGCCTTTCCGCCGAAATGGAGAATCACTCATGATCTTTTCAAACCGGCACGGACGCAAACTTTGTTTTCTCGGCGCATCCGCCGTGTTGTGGCTTTCTCCCTTGGCCTTAGGGCAATCCGCTACGACGCTTCCGAGCGAAACGCCAGCGCAGCTTAAGCCAGTTACCGACACCTTCGATTATTCGCGCCGCGAAGTGATGATCCCGATGCGCGACGGCGTGAAACTCCACACCGTGATTCTTATTCCGGGAGGTGCGAAGAACGCGCCGATCCTTCTAACGCGCACACCTTACAACGCGAGCGATCTCACTTCGCACGACAACAGCTCGCACCTCGGCCCGATTCTCGAAGGGTACGACAACGCGACCGACGTCATCGTCGAGGGCGGTTACATTCGCGTGGTGCAGGACGTTCGAGGAAAGTACGGCTCCGAAGGCGACTACGTGATGAACAGGCCGCTGCACGGGCCGCTTAATCCTACGAGCGTCGATCACGCCACAGACACGTATGACACCATCGACTGGCTCGTCAAAAATCTCACCGAATCAAACGGCAAGGTCGGGATACTGGGGATTTCCTACGATGGCTTCACGCCGCTGATGGCGCTGGTCAATCCGCACCCCGCGCTGAAAGTTTCCGTGCCGATGAATCCCATGGTGGACGGCTGGATGGGCGACGACTGGTTCCACAACGGGGCGTTTCGCGCGCAAAACATGCCCTATATCTACGAACAGGATGGCACGCGCGATAACAGCGCCAAATGGTGGAGCGACCATTTCGACGATTACGACGTTTACATGCAGGCGGGCTCAGCGGGCGAACTGGGCCGCCGGCACGGCCTGGAACAGATGGGCTTCTGGCGCAAAATTCTCGAGCATCCGAGCTATGATGCTTTTTGGCGCGAGCAAGCGATGGACAAAATTCTTGCCGCGCAACCTCTCAAAGTGCCGGTGATGCTTGTGCACAGCCTGTGGGATCAGGAAGACATTTACGGGGCGATGGCCGTCTACAAAGCCATTAAGCCTAAGGACGCTAACAACGATAAAGTTTTTCTGGTGATGGGACCGTGGCATCACGGACAGGAAATTGAAGACGCCTATTCGCTCGGCGCGCTGAAATTCGGAAGCGATACCGGCACGTACTTCCGTCAGCACATTTTGCGGCCGTTTCTCGATCAATATTTGAAGGATGGGGCGGGCAAAGCCGACATTGCTCCAGTCTCTGCGTTCGAGACCGGCACAAACGTTTGGCGGCGGCTTCCGGCGTGGCCCGCTGGCTGTTCGAGCGGTTGCGCGCCGAAACCCACTGCGCTCTATCTCGGCGCCGAGCTAAAACTCGGCATGACCGCGCCAGCAGCCGCTGATACGCCGTTCGACGAATACATTTCTGATCCCGCGAAGCCAGTTCCCTTCCGCGCGCGCCCCAGCCAACCCGTCGGCTACACCACCGAGTTAACTTGGTCGCAGTGGCTCGTCGACGACCAGCGGGAGGCTTCCGGCCGCCCTGATGTGCTCGTTTTCACGTCCGACGTTCTAACCGCTCCTCTCAAGATCAGCGGTCAGCCCATCGCCAACATCATCGCCTCGACAAGCGGGACCGACTCGGACTGGGTCGTCAAGCTGATCGATGTGTACCCCGACGAAGTCGCAAGCCAGCCGAACATGGGCGGCTATCAGCTCATGATCTCCGCGGACATTTTCCGGGGCCGCTATCGCGAGAGCCTTGAAACTCCCAAGCCGATCGCGCCCGATAAGCCGCTGCTCTATCGCTTCAATCTTCCGAACGCCAATCACGTGTTCCTGCCTGGCCACCGCATCATGGTGCAAATCCAATCTAGCTGGTTCCCGCTCTACGACCGCAACCCGCAAACTTTCGTGGCCAACATTTTTTGGGCGAAGCCTGTGGACTATCGCAAAGCCACCCAGCGCATCTATCACGCGTCTAATAACGCGAGTTTCATCGAGCTGCCCTTGGTGAACACACCGTGAACGGAACACACAGACATGTGAGCGCCGCTTCGCTCAGGCGGCTATGGCAAACGGGCGTGAACCGCGCTTCGGGGACAGAAAGAACACGTTGATGCAATTTCCCTTTCGGCGGGCGGCCGTTGTGCTAGCCGCTTGCCTATCCTTACTTTGTGCGGCTACCGCGTTTGTGCATTCTCGCGCGACGCAATCGGTATCTGCCGCCGCGCAAAAATCCGCCGTGCATGGCGATGCTGCCGAAGCCTACCGGCTCAACACCCTCGGCGTCGCCTACATGAATCAGCAGCGGCCCGCCGACGCGCAAAAGCTCTTTGAGCAATCCCTGGCCGCCGATCCGAAGTTCGAAGTCGCTCGTCTCAACCTCGGCATCTCTCTCTTGGCGCAGCAAAAGCTCGAAGCCGCCCGCACGGCTCTCGCCGCGGCCGCCGAAAAACTTCCGCAAGATCCCTACGCCTGGTACAACCTGGGCCTCACTTACAAAGATCTCGGCGACGCGGAGAAAGGTGTCGACGCTTTCACCCACGTCACCCAAATTGCGAACGAAGCCGACCCCTGGTATTTCATTGGATATCTGAATTCGCAGCTTCTGCACTACGATCTTGCCATTGCCGCTTTCCAAAAAGCTCTGGCCCTCTTTCCTTTTCATGCCTCGGCGGAGTTTGGACTCGCCCGCGCGTATCAACGCAGCGGCAATGCGGAAGCTGCCAAAGAGCATCTCGCCAAATTCCAGAAAATGACCGCCGAGCATCTCGGTACTCCTTTCGGCGCGGGCTACGGCGATCAGGGACGCTTTTCTCTCGCGGAGCTGCCGCGCAGTTCCGCGCAAAACGCGCCGCCTGCGATCCGCGTGCGCTTTACCGCGCAGCCAATCTCGTCCATCGTTCAACAAGCAGTCGCCACTTTCGCACAGATTGGTCCAAGCACCGGCGCATGCTTCTTCGATTACGACGGCGACGGCAAACCTGATCTCTTCCTCGTAAGCGCTTCTGCCGATGGAAGCAGCCGCCTGCTCCACAATCTTGGCAATGGAAAATTCGGGGACGTCACAAAGGAATCCGGACTCGAGAGCACGGCAGCCGGATTCGGTTGCGCTGCGGGTGATTTCGATAACGACGGCCACACCGATCTCGCCGTGTGCTTCGGCGATGGCGTCCGCCTCTTTCACAATAATGGCGTTGGAAAATTCGAAGACGTCACCGAAAAAGTCGCCATTCGCCGCGTAAAGGGCTGTGCCGGCGTTACTTTTGCCGACTACGATCACGACGGCGATCTCGATCTCTACATCACGATGCAACCCACGGCGGCGGCCACTCCCGAGACAAGAGCCCACAATTTTCTCTGGCGCAACAACGGCAACAGCACTTTCACCGATGTTTCCGCGGAAACCGCTCTCGGCTTCGACGCCACCGGTGCCGGCCTGGTCACCACGGATTTCAACAACGATCGCGCCATTGACTTCGTTTTCGCCGGAGGCGCCGACGGTGCCTCGATTTATCTGAATCCCCGCGAAGGAAAATTCACGCCGCTCGACGCTATCGACTTCAAAAAAGAGAATCTCCCCCCCGCCGTCGGCGTCGTGGCCTTTGACTTCAACAAAGATGGCTGGATGGATCTCGCCTTCACGCATGCAGGCGCGCCTGGCATTAGTTTGTGGCGCAACGTGGACGGGAAGCGCCTTGAACGTGTCGCGCTTCCTGATTTCGGCTGGCTAGACGGCTGGGGCATCTCTGCCATCGACTTCGACAACGACGGCTGGCTCGATCTCGTCGCCGTCGGCGAAAGCAGAAACGGAGGAGAAATCAGACTCCTGCGCAATCTCGGCGCGAGAGGTTGGGCCGACTACACCAAAGAGACTAGTCTCGATTCCGTGAGGATCACGCAGCCCCGGGCGATAGCCGTCGCCGATTTAAGCGGCAACGGCAGCCCTGACCTCGTCGTCACTCAGCTCGGCGGCCCACCGATCGTTCTTCGCAACGAAGGCGGCAATCAGCACAACTGGATGAGCGTCGACCTCAAAGCTCTTTCCGACAACAAAAGCGCCATCGGCACAAAAGTAGAGATCTACGCAGGCACTCTTTATCAAAAGTGGGAAGTCCAGGGCGCTTCAGGCTACCTGAGCCAAAACGCGCCCACAATTCTTGCCGGACTCGCCGAAGAGAAAAATGCCGAAGTTGTCCGTCTGCTCTGGCCAACAGGCGTCCCGCAGGACGAAGTAAATCTCGCTGCCAAAAAGACGCAAGCAATCGCCGAAATCGACCGCCGAGGCAGTTCTTGTCCCGTTTTGTTTTCCTGGAATGGCCACGAATATGAATTCATCGCGGACATGATCGGGTCCGGCGTCGTCGGCCACTGGGTTGGCCCCGGCGAGCGCGACGTTCCCGATCCCGAAGAATATCTCAAGGTCGGCGCTGCCAGCGTTCGTCCGCTCGACGACATGTTGAGTTTCCGCTTCGTGGAGCCGATGGAAGAAACTGTCTATCTCGATCAGCTCCGTCTTCTCGCCATCGATCATCCCTCGGCTTACGAAGTCTTCCCCAACGAGCGCTTCGTATCCGCGCCACCCTTCCCGGAGTTTCGCGTTATCGCAAGCCAGAATGCGCATCCGCCGCTCGGCGCGTGGGACGATCACGGAGACGACGTGCTCTCCCTGATCTCGCGGCGCGATCGCAAATACGTTACCGAATTCGAAGGACTGCCCTTCACCGGTTTTGCAAGACTTCACTGGCTCGAACTCGACCTCGGCAAGTGGGACGCTGCGAAACCGCTGCGTCTCATCATGGATGGCTACACCGACTATTTCACCGCGACTTCGATGTACGCCGCCGACCAAGCGGGAATCAAGGTTATCGCTCCGTATGTCGAAGCGCTGGGCGCTGACAACAGATGGGTTCGCGTTGTCGAGGACATGGGCTTTCCTGCGGGACTCGAACGGACCATGGTCTCGGATCTCACCGGGAAATTGTCGCCGGGCACGCGCCGCATTCGCATCGTCAGCAATTTGAAAATATATTGGGACGCCATCCGAATCGACCAGACTCCGGACGCACAGGAAATTCACACAGCCGAAGTCCCTCTCGCGAAAGCTTCCCTAGAATTTCTCGGGTATCCGCGCGAGATCCGCCTGACGCCGGCCAGCGACACAACCTACTCCTACACGAACCGCAGCATGACCGGCCCATACGCGCGCGCCGCTGGGAACTACACGCGCTACGGAGACGTGCTTGGCCTCCTGGGCGCCGCAGACGATCGCTTCGTGGTGTTTGGCTCAGGCGAGGGCATCAAGCTGGACTTTAACCCGCGCCAGTTGCCCGCGCTTCCAACCGGATGGGTGCGCGATTATTTCTTTTATGCGAACGGCTTCGAAAAGGATCTCGACTTCTATGCCGCTCACGCTTTCAGTGTCGAGCCGCTGCCGCGTCATTCACCACTGCCCTATCCGTATCCAGCGGGCAAGGAATATCCGGACGATGGGCAGCATCTCGGCTACCAGCTCGAATACAACACGCGCCAACGTTCGGACCGCCTGCCTCCGAGCTTGAGCTACCGCTATCCGCCTCAGAAGTGAGATGTGTTCATTTTTCCGAGGGTCAGTCCCACTGCACTTCTTGCCACGACTTGTCCTGCGCGCTTTTCGCGATCGCGTCACACAAGATTAATTCGTCGTGGCCGGTTTGAAACGTCGGAAACGTTCTCGGCGCGCTCAAGTCATTCTTCTCGATGTACCCGTAAAAATCCTTGAAGAGCTGCATGAAGGTATCGGGATAGCCTTCCGTGTGTCCGCCGGGATAGACGGCGTAGCCGCGCGCCGCTGGAGTCATCAACGCGGGATCCTTGAGCATGGAGCCGTTCGCAGTATCGCGCCGGCCAATCCACATCTCATTAGGATTCTCCGCATTCCACCCGAGCGAGGCTTCGGAGCCGTTTATTTCAAACGCAAGACGCGCTTTGTGCCCGGCACTGACCTGCGAGACGGTCATCACACCGCGCATATCGCCCTCAAAATGCAACAGAACAGACGCGTAGTCGTCCGTGGTGATGGGCATTTCGTCATAAACTGCCGCTTCGGCTTTTTTAAATGTTTCCACACGGCCGCGCGGCTTTTTGCGCACAGGAATCAGCGTCCCAAGATCCGCGCAAACTTCCATCACTTTTTTCCCGGTCAGCCACATCAACAGGTCAAGAGAATGCGTGCCGATGTCGGACACCGCGCGCAAATCGCCGCCCAATTTTTGTTCGAGCCGCCAGTTCCAGTCCGTTGGGTGCAGGAGCCAGTCCTGCAAAAAGCTGCCTTGCGCGATGCGAGGTTGCCCGATGGCTCCCTGTGCGATGAGCGCACGCGCTTCCTGGCAGAGCGGGTAGTAGCGCAAATTGTAAGCAACGCCGCCGACGCGTTTCGATTCGCGCGCAAGCTTCACAAGCATTTCGGATTCACGCGAATCCATCGCCAGAGGTTTCTCGCACAGCACATGTTTACCAGCGCGGAGCAAGCGGCTGGCCTGTTCGAAATGAACATAGTTTGGCGTGCAGATATGAACAGCGGTGACTCCCGTATCTTCCGCCAGTTCGTCCAGCGACGCATACGCGCGTTCGAGACCAAGAGCCTGGCTGGACTCCGCGCCGCGCTCCTTCGAACTGCCGAGAATGCCGCGTATGGGAATTCCCAGCCGCCGCAGAGCATCCACGTGAGCTCTGCCGACAAATCCCACACCGATCACCGCCGCTACTTGTTTCATCGCTCTCACTCCTGGTGTAGCTCTCACACTTGCGAACGCACTGCGTGAGGCAAAATGCATCCCTCAATGTGCAGCAGGCAAGGTACCAGTTTTCGGCCTGCGCGGAAATGGGAGTAAAAAAAGAGAAAGAAGGAAGGGCCGTGATTTGAGGAGCGAGAGGATTGAGCGAGCCAAGAAGGAAGCCCCGAATTGGCCGGGGCACTGCGCGAGGGAGGAGAGGAAGTTGCAGGTTGTGGGGACGTCCGCGAGAAGAAAAACCTCGCCGGCGCAAGTCTACCTAGCGGACGTGAGGGCACGCCAGCAAGGTTGGGCAACTAGATTTGGGCCATGCCGCCGTCTACGAAGAGCTCGATGCCGGTGATGAAGCTGCTGTCGTCGGAGGCGAGGAAGGAAACGGCTTTGGCGATTTCGTCGGATGTGCCGAGGCGGCCCAGGGGGACACCACTCACCATGGCAGCTTTGAACTGGGCAGTCTGCTCGGCATTCGCGCCTAAACCATTCAGGCCCGGGGTATCGATGGGACCGGGGCTGACAGTGTTGACGCGGATTTTGCGGTCTTTAAGATCGAGAGTCCAGGTGCGGGCGAAGGAGCGGATGGCGGCTTTTGTGGCGCTGTAAACGCTGAGTGCGGGCGTTCCTTTGATGGAGACGATAGAGGCGTTGAGAATGATGGAGCCGCCATTGGTGAAGAGCGGGAGCGCTTTTTGCACGGTAAAGAGGAGGCCTTTGACGTTGGAATTGAAAGTTTTGTCGTAATGCGCTTCGGTGATAGCGCCGAGCGGCGCGAATTCTCCGCCGCCGGCGTTGGCGAAGAGAATATCGATGCGGCCCTTGTTTTGCTTGACGGTAGCATAGAGGCGATCCAAATCGGCGAGATTCGAAACGTCGCCCTGGACAGCGGTGACGTTTTTGCCGATCAGCTTCACGGCGGCGTCCAGTTCGTTTTGACGGCGGCCGGTGATGAAAACGTATGCTCCCTCTGCTGCCAGCCGTTGCGCCGTGGCGAGTCCGATGCCGCTGTTGCCGCCGGTGATGACTGCTACTTTTCCTTCGTGCTTGGTCATGAAATTTTCTCCTGTGAATAGGATTTGTTTGCGTTTGTTTGGCGAAAGTCAAAGGCGCAGGCCTAAAGACCCGCCAGTACAAGGGCGACTGGGCCGCTTGCGCGGCCCTGGGTCCGGCCCAAAACGATTACTTGATTCCGCCTGCTACCGCGAGGGTTTCGCCAGTCATATACTTGGAATCAGAAGAGGCGAGATAAACCGCCGTGGGGGAGATGTCGTCCGTCTGTCCAATGCGGCCAAGCGGGGCTTGGGTCTCGACCCATTTGCGGAAATCGCCTTCGGCGATGCCTGCGGCGTGGACGCCTTCTGTCTCGATCATGCCCGGGTTGATGGAATTGACGCGGATTTTGCGGGGGCCAAGCTCCTTGGAGAGGGACCTGGTTATGACGTCGACAGCGCCCTTGGTGGCGGTGTAGACCGATGCATTGGGAGGAGTCAACGTGCTGATAGCCGAGCCGATGTTGATGATGCTTCCGCCGTTATCGCCGAAGAGCTTGAGCGATTCCTTGGTGGTAAGAAGCAAACCGAGAACATTGAGGTTGAAGTGCGAGTGAAAAGTCTCTTCGGTGACGCTTTCAAGCGGCCCTAAGACGTAGACGCCGGCGTTGTTGACGAGGATGTCCAGGCGGCCGAAAGCTTTTTTGGTTTCGGCGAAGAGGCGGGTGATGTCGGCTTGCTTGGAGACGTCGGCTTGGACGGCGATGGCTTTGCCGCCCTTTTTGACGATTTCGGCGACGACTTTGTCCGCGCCGGATTTGCTGGAGGAATAGTTGACGACTACGGAAGCGCCTTCGGAGGCTAGCGCTTTGGCGATACCTGCGCCGATGCCTTTGGAGGCGCCGGTTACTACGGCCACTTGATCTTTTAGTTTGGACATGTGCTTTTTCTCCCGTTCATTCTATATACGTACCGTTGGTTATTAAAACTTCCTGTTCAGGCGGCAAAGTCAGCGACTTTCTTACCGCTCGATACGAAACAATGTGATAGGATGCTGAAGCATGGAAAAGGATACAAAAAAGAAAAAGGTGGGTAACCCGCCCGTTTCCAGGCGCTTAGCGGCCAGGCGAAGCGGTGCGCATCTGGGGCGGCCGCGGGGGTTCGATCCAGATACGGCGTTGGAGGCGGCGCTGCGAGTGTTTTGGCGGAAGGGGTACGAAGGCACGGCGCTATCGGATTTGACGGCGGCGATGGGGATTAACCGGCCGAGCATTTATGCGACGTTTGGGAATAAGGAAGCGTTGTTTCGGAAGGCGCTGGACCGGTACTCGGAGCGAATGACGAATTACACGGCTGAGGCGCTAAAAGAGCCTACAGCGAGGGCGGTGGCGGAGCGGCTGATGGTCGGGACGGCGGACTTGCTTTCGTGCCCAGGCAATCCGAAGGGATGCTTGATGGTCCAGGGGGCGCTGGCTTGCGGAGAAGAGGCGGATCCCATCCGGAAAGAGCTAATTTCGCGGCGGGCGACGGGAGAGGCTGGGCTGCGGGAGCGATTCGAGCGCGCGAAGCTTGAGGGGGACTTACCCGCTGGGGCTGATCCTGGGGACTTGGCGCGGTACGTGATGGCGGTGATGCATGGGATGTCGGTGCAAGCGGCGGGTGGGGCGAGCCGGGCGGCGTTACAAGGAGTGATAGATTTGTCGCTGCGTGCGTGGCCGCGGTGAAGCACAGAGCGAAAAATCGGAAAAGTTGGTACAGTGGCGACGAGCCGCCAACTTGCGGTGGTAGTCACAGAACTAGACCGACACAAACGCACCTTTCGTCTTGGCAAGGCTCGAATTCAGGACAAGGTTAGTCGTAGGCTGATGGCCGATATGCGGATTGGCGCGCCGCATCAACTCAAGTCTGGTAAACGTTCTCTTTAGCAATAATCAATGCTCGAAATTCGCGCCTGCCTTTACAATTGCATCCGGCATTTCGTTTGGTCTTTCACGCAGCAGCGAATGTGGGGTGCGCTTCATGGCCTATCCGCTTCTAGATTTAGCCAATAAAACGGCCGTAGTGATCGGCGGAACCAGTGGGATCGGACTTGCTCTGGTTCGCGGCCTGGCTCAGGCGGGCGCGAATGTCGTCCCAACTGGCCGCCGGGAGGAACATGTCAAAAGCTCGGCCGCAGAGGTCGTGGCGCTGGGGCGACAGTCACTGGCGCAAACCTGCGACGTCACTGACTACGGCAGCATCGAGCGGCTTCTGCAATCCGTTTGCGCCGAATTCGGAAGCGTCGAAATTTTAGTGAATTGCGCGGGACGGACGAAGCGCATGCCGACGCTAGATTTCCCCGAAAGCGAATGGAACGCGATCCTGGAGACGAATCTGAACGGGACTTTGCGCGCCTGCCGCATCTTTGGCAGGCACATGATTGAGAAGGGCTATGGGCGCATCATCAACATTGCTTCGCTTTCGTCTTTTGTGGCGCTCTTTGAAGTGGCCGCGTACAGCGCCAGCAAGGCGGCCGTGGCTTCCCTTACCAAATCGCTCGCGATTGAGTGGGCAGCGTCGGGGATCTGCGTAAACGCCATCGCGCCTGGTGTATTTCGCACGGACTTGAACGCGGCTTTGCTGGATGGCACCGAGCGGGGCCGGGAGTTTCTGATGCGCACGCCAATGCGAAGGTTCGGCAAGCTCGATGAACTGGCAGGCGCCGCGGTTTTTCTGGCTTCCGATGCGGCGAGTTTCGTGACAGGCCATTTACTGGCGGTGGATGGCGGTTTTCTGGCCAGCGGCGTGAACCAATGAGACAGTCGGCGCGCAACACGATCCGTTGGATGTTTTAATTTAGGGGATGTTTTTGGCGGCCGTGGCGGGCGAGGACATGTGAGATCGGGCTTGCTTCACAATCTCGAGAAATTTCCGGGCATTCTCAACGATGAGTTGCGGTCTGTTTGATTTCAGCGCTTCGGCTTGCACTAATTCACCGCCGATGCCTAGAGCGATTGAACCTGCTTCAATTAGCTCAGCAGCCGTGTTGAGGTTTACCCCTCCAGTTGGCACAAATGGAATTTGCGGGAATGGACCTTTCAGCGCCTTGATATATTTTGCGCCTCCAACCTGACCACACGGAAAGACTTTAACGATGTCCGCGCCAGCTTCCCACGCAGCCATGATTTCCGTGGGGGTCAGCGCCCCAGCCATCATGAGCTTCCCTTCTCTTGCAGCCAGTTCAACGGTCTTCAGGTTGAGGCCAGGGCTGACGAGGAACTCCGCTCCGGCGTCCAAGCACTTGCGTGCTGTCTCTGCATTCAGCACCGTTCCAGCGCCAATGAGAACGTCCGAACCGCAATTTTTAACCAGTTCGCGGATGACCTCGATAGCGCCAGGCACGGTCATCGTGATTTCTACAATGGGAATGCCGCCCTGACGAACCGCGTCAGCGGCGATGCATGCCTCACTCCCCGACGCCGCGCGAACGACTGGGATAATTCCAATCTCGACGATCCGTTCGCGAGCCTTTTGTTTATCCATTGGCGGCCACCATTTCTCCGGCCCTTCCTTGTCAGCGCGCGATGCGCGCCCCGACTCCTTTCATCACTTGCAACACGTCCTGCAGCGTTGCCATGGAAGTGTCTCCCGGCGTGGTCATCGCAAGAGCGCCATGGGCAGCTCCGCACTCGACCGACCACTGCGGATCTTGTCCCGCCAAAAAACCATAGATCAGCCCGGATGCGAAGGAGTCTCCACCTCCTACGCGGTCGAAAATCTCAAGATTTTCCCAATTTCTAGTCTGGTAGAACTTGCCATCGCAATAACAGACCGCGCCCCAATCATTTTGCGTGGCGGTTTTTGCTTTGCGAAGCGTGGTGGCCACCACCTTGAAGGGATATTCCGTTACAACCTTGGCGATCATCTGTTTGAAGCCCTCGACTTCAAACGTGGAGTGATGCTCGTCCATGCCGGGGACTTCAAATCCGAGCGCTGCAGAGAAATCCTCTTCATTGCCCAGCATGACGTCGACGTGTGGCGCAAGCCTGCGGTTTACTTCCTGCGCGGTCTTCTTTCCGCCATGCGACTTCCATAGCGAGGCGCGGTAATTCAGATCGTAGGAAACAGTAGTGCCGTGGCGCTTCGCCGCCTGCATCGCTTCCAGGGCAACTTCCTGGGTTGTCGAAGAGAGCGCACAGAATATGCCGCCAGTGTGAAACCATCGCGCGCCGTGCCGGCCAAAAATCTCATCCCAGTTGATGTTGCCGGGCTTCAATTGAGAAACAGCGGTGTGGCCGCGGTCGTAACTGCCGAGCGCCGCGCGCACCCCGAATCCGCGCTCCGTAAAATTCAGTCCGTTGCGGGCCGCATGGCCTACGCCGTCGTGTTCGACCCAGCGGATCAGCGACGGATCGACGCCACCTTGGTATACGAAATCCTGAAGCAGCCTCCCGACAGGATCATCCGCGAAAGCAGTAACGACCGCGGCGTCCAAGCCGAAACAACGCTTCAGTCCGCGAGCAACGTTATATTCCCCGCCGCCCTCGCACACTTCGAAAGAGCGGGCCGTAGCGATGCGCCGGTCGCCAGGATCAAACCGGAGCATGATTTCGCCCAAACTGACAATGTCCCAGCGACATTCTTTCTTCGGCTTGATCACCAAGCCCATGCGTTCACCTCGACCTGTCCATTCCTCGACTTTCCCTGCAGACTCGGATTGGTCCTCTCGGTTTTTGGTTTCACGATTGCGCCGCTCCGTCGATGACAGCAGGCTCCAGAGTGGGAGCGAGTACTTGAATTACGGCGAGCGCCACCAAGTATGCGGCACCGGCAATCACGAAAGGAATCATGTAACTCCCGGTCCATTGGAGCACGTGCCCCACCACCGTGGCGATGAAAAACCCGCCGATGGCGCCGGCCATGCCCCCGATTCCCACGACCGAGCCCACTGCACGAGCAGGAAACATGTCTGAGGTCAAAGTAAACAGGTTGGCGGAAAAACCCTGATGGCAGGCGGCTGCGAGCCCGATGAGCAGAACCGCGGACCAAGTACTTTCCACACGATAGGTAAACACCACTGGTATTACGCCGATGGCGCAGATCAGCATGGCCGTCTTGCGAGCAGCGTTGACGGTGCGGCCGCGCTTAATGAGCGACGACGACAGCCACCCACCTGCGACGCTTCCAACGTCCGAAATCACATAAATCACCATGACCGGAATTCCAATCCCGGTCAGGGCCAGTCCATGTTTGGTTTGCAGAAAACCCGGCACCCAAAAAAGATAAAACCACCAGACCGGATCGGTCAGAAATTTCCCCGCGACGAATGCCCATGTTTGGCGCCGCGGAATCAGCGAACCCCAGGAGATTTTTCCGGTCGGCTCCGTCACGCCGCTCGAGATATATTCCATTTCCATTTTGGAGAGCCTCGGATGCTCGCTTGGCTTGCGATAGACCAGCAGCCAAAACGCGAGCCAGACGAAGCCGAGCGCGCCAATTCCAATGAACGCAGACTTCCAGCCCCAGTGAATCACAATCCAAGGAACGATTAGTGGGGTGATGATGGCGCCAACGTTTGTCCCAGCATTGAAGATTCCTGTGGCCAGCGCCCGTTCTTTCTTTGGGAACCATTCCGCCACTGCCTTGATACTGGCTGGAAAAACAGCGGCTTCGCCGAAGCCTAGTGCATATCGGGAGAGCGCAAAGGTGCCAAACGAATTTGCCAGTGCAGTCCCCATTGAAGCGAGGCTCCAGAAAACCATCGCGAGCGCGTAACCCAATCGAGTGCCCAGCTTATCGATCAGCCGGCCAACCAACAACATGCCAACCGCGTAGGCGATCTGGAATGCCGAGACAAGGTTGCCGTAGTCGATTTCATTCCAGCCGAAGTCGTGCTGCAACGTGTTCTTCAGAATTCCCAGAACCTGCCGGTCCATGTAATTCTTGGTAGTCCCAAAGAGCAGCAACGCGCAGATGACCCAGCGGAAGTAGCCGACCCGGGAGGGAACGTTTCTTAAGTTGCCAGATCCTGACGTGGGAGGCGTTGGGTTCATTTTGGCAGCGTAAACCTACTAGTTTTTGCGCCCGGCTTCCAGGCCGGTGGGTCCTTGATTGAATCCAGGCTGAACGTTGACAACACCGAATTGCCGGTCCTCGACCTCTCGATGGGCCGCCATGGCCCACAGGAAGCAAATGCGATGGCCTGGAACGGAAACATTGGGGTGGTATCCGCTGGGTATCAGTACGGCGTCGCCATCGCGCACCACGGTCACCAACTCCGGGTATTCCGTATTGTTGTAGACGAGCTGAATCCCATACGCCGGCTCCGGCATGTTGAAATAGACGTACATCTCTTCAAGCATTGACGCGTGTTCATGCGGGGGCCAGCTGGTCCAGTTCCCTGGATCAGCCTGGGTGAAGCCGACGACGAGTCTGCCGGCCTCGATGTTCTTGGCTAACAACATATTGAGATGGCGCGTGTATCCGGGTCCGCCCGTGCGGAACTTCAGCCCAGGGTCATTGGCGAGTTCCGCAAAGCGCACGACCTGCAAGGGGTAGAGATGATCCACGTCGGCGGAGAATTCTGCGATGTCCACGCTTGTCTTTGTCGCGACGGTCACAGTGGAATCACGTGGAATGTAGATCGCATCGTATTGTCCAATCTCGATGCCTTTGAGATCCACCATCACAGTCGCCTGGCCAGAGAGGCAGATCAGCCCCATCTCCCGATTCCCCGTTGAAAAAGATTCCGAGGATTTCGAAGGGTTCAGCACGATTCGCCCGTATGCCAGGTGGCGCATGGAGCTATTTCCGGGAGTAATGGCGAGATGCCGGCCTAGTTGCACGTTGGTTTTGCGGAAGATCAATTGCTCCGCAGCGGTTTGCGGCTGCGTCTTCATGGAGGCTCCTTACCGGGACGATTTGACGCGCTTCGAGTGCCAAGGGACACGTATCCAGTTGAACTGTGGAGCACTTTAAGAAGTTGGTGCTCTGTAGTCAAACCCTAAAATCTTAAATTTCCGTTCAGCAAGCCTAAACTAATGGAACTCGTCTGTTCTCGTCCTGAAGCTGGCGTGCACGAGAGAGGAACTTGCCGCAGAGAGTTGTCCGCAGTGTAGAATGCGGTGCACACTCTCACGAAATAGAGCAAGGATGGCAGAGTTCGGGGCGAGCTCGCGTGGGTGCTCAGCCAGCGCTAATGGGAGCACGTAAATGGATATCCACCAACTCGAACTGTTCCTCGCGGTCATGGACTCCCCCAGCATGACCCGCGCAGCGGAAAAGATTCATCTTTCTCCCGGCGCCGTCAGCCTCCAACTCCATAACCTTGCTGACGAACTACATACGGACCTCTTCGTCAGGCGCGGAAAACGGCTGATACCAACTCCGGCGGCGATGCGCCTCGCCGAACATGCCAAAGAAGTTGTGAGAATGATGAGCCACATCCAGCAACTTTTTGAAAACGACTTGGCCAAAGATGTGCGCCCGTTCCATTTCGCCACGGGCGTGACTACGCTGATCTATCAGCTCGGTGGTCCGCTTAGACAGCTTCGAAAGCGCTATCCCAATGCGGAAATTCGCGTGACGGTCGGGGTAACCGAGGAAATGGTTTCTGGGCTCCTCGATCGCCGCTTTGACCTGGCCCTCATCTCGCTTCCCGTTTCAGAGGCCAGCCTGAGGCTCATTCCGCTTTTTGATGAAGAGCTTCTCCTCGTGCGTCCCTCGGCAAACAAGGTCGGCAGCGGACATATCGGCTCCCTGCGAGCTTCGGAACTCGCCGACGTACCATTTCTGCTGTACCCGAAGAGAAGCAACGTTCGTCTGGTCATTGACAAGTTTTTCAACGAGATCGGCGTGACTCCTCGTGTGCTCATGGAAGCCGATGACACAGAGGCAATCAAGCGCCTTGTGGAATCTGGCTTTGGTTACTCGATACTTCCGGAGCACGCCTTGAGGGGACGTTCACACTTTTTTCAGAAGTTCCGCATCGCGGGCCGTCACTTGACACGGAGTTTGGCGCTCGCCACGGCTCAAACCGAGTCTCCTCGAAAGCTGACTGAGTCCATCGCCAGTTTTCTGCGCGCTACTTTAGTCGATGGCGAATCTCCAGCCGAGAAACCCTGAAAGTATCCGCAGCCAAATGTTTGAAACTGCTCTGCGCTTCCGCACCCTTCTCGCCGGCCCGCGATTAAAAGTCTCGCGCATGTTATCACCGGCTAAATAAACTTCCCGTAGTTTTTATGGTTCCCAGCCATCCCAGTCAACACAAGACTGATAAACGATTCCTTTAGTAAGACTCAACACACAAAGTCACCGGTCTTGGCTTACTATTTGGCAGTAAGGAATCGCAGGAGGCCGCAGCAAACCATGCGTATTTCAATTGTGGGTGCGTCCCTTATACTCGTCGCCGTGGCCGGGTTTCTGACAACTCTGGTTTCCGCCGCACCCGATCGCGTCTCCGTGGTCGTCAACGAGCAGAGCCGCCGCGTCGATATCTCCATTGACGGAAAACCCTTCACTTCCTATATCTGGCCCACCACTCTCAAAAAACCAGTGCTCTATCCACTGCGCACCGCTCAAGGGACGATCGTCACGCGCGGATTTCCGCTGGAGCAGCGCTCAGGTGAACGGATCGATCACCCGCATCACGCCGGCCTGTGGTTCAACTATGAAAACGTCAACGGCCTCGATTTTTGGAATAATTCCGACGTCATCCCGCCTGAAAGGGCTCCGAAAATGGGTACCATCGTCCAGCGCGCCATCGTCTCCGCGAAAAGCGCGTCGCAGCAGGGCGAGCTAGACGTCGAATCCGATTGGATCACTTCCGAGAAGAAGGTATTGCTCAACGAACACACTCACTTCGTCTTCCGCGGTGGCCCCGGCTATCGCAGCGTCGACCGCATCACTACGCTCCGCGCTCTCGATGAAAAAGTTTCGTTCCCCGACGAGAAAGACGGCATGCTAGGCCTTCGCGTCATCCGCGCGCTCGAAATCCCCTCTGATAAGCCCGAAGTGTTTACGGACGCCAGCGGCCACCCCACCACAGTCGCCAAGCTGGATAACACCGGCGTCAACGGCACCTACCTCACCAGCGAAGGAAAAAGGGGCGACGCCGCCTGGGGGACTCGCGGCCGCTGGTGCAATCTCAGTGGCATGGTTGGCGGGGAGCCGGTCACCATTACCATTTTCGACCACCCCGAGAATCCCGGCTTTCCGACTTACTGGCACGCTCGCGGTTACGGCCTGTTCGCCGCAAACCCACTCGGCCAAAAAGTTTTCAGCAATGGCAAAGAAGAGTCGAATTTTTCCCTGGCTCCCAGCGCCAGCGTCACTTTCCGCTACCGCATTTTGATCTCCTCTGCCATCTTGACTCCCGAAGCGACTGAAGCCGCGTACAAAGACTTTGTCGCGGCCTATCATTGATACACTGGGCCTCATGACCATTCGCATCGGCCTAATCGGCGGCGGCAACATCTCGGAAACACACGCCCGCGCCGCGCGAGCCATCCCCGGAGTCGAAATCGTGGCCGTACACGGCACCAACGGCGAAAAAATCGCCCGACTCTGCCTCGAATGCGGGGGCACGCCCTATCAAAACTTCGATGCTTTCCTAAACCATCGCCCCATGGACCTCGCGATCATTGGCAGCCCCTCCGGCCTCCACGCCGAGCAAGGCATCGCTGCCGCCCGCAGCGGCCTGCACGTACTCACAGAAAAACCGATCGAAATCAGCACCGCACGCGCCGACACGCTCATCGCAGCGGCAAAAGAATCCAATGTCCATCTCGGTGTGATTTTTCAGGACCGCACGAAGCCGCACATTCTCCAACTCAAGAGCTGGCTCGATCAAGGCCTGCTCGGCAAAGTTCTATTCGTCGACGCCCGCGTGAAGTGGTATCGCCCACCCGAGTACTATGCCAAATCACGTTGGCGCGGCACGTTTGCACTCGACGGCGGGGGCGCGCTGATCAATCAGGGTGTCCACACCATCGACTTGCTCCTCTGGCTGCTCGGTGATGTGGTTCGTGTGCAAGCTCGCACGGCCACGCTGCTTCACAAAATCGAGGCCGAAGACACCGCTGTCGCCACGCTCCAATTCGCCAGCGGTGCACTCGGAGTTTTCCATGCCACGACCGCCGCTTATCCCGGTTACCCCCGCCGCGTCGAAATCTCCGGCACCGAAGGAACGGTCATCCTCGAACACGACCGCATCATTGCCGTCAATCTCCGCAACGCCCTGCCCGCCGCCGAGCCTGCCGGTCTCGATGATTCCGCCACGGACGAAAACCAAAGCGCTTCTTCCGCCACTGTCAACGATTTTCGCGGCCACCAAGCCGTCCTCGAGGATTTTCTTGCAGCCATCCAACAAAATCGTGCCCCGGCTTGCAACGGCGCTGAAGGCCGCCGCAGCGTCGCCCTAATCGAATCCATCTATCGCGCCGCAAAAACTCCCGACCGCGTCGCCTCCGTTTAAGTCACAACGGCAAGTCCCCTGACCACTCCCCGCTTCGCGAACCAACGAAACGTCCAAAACACCGGACCCCTTCTTGTCCGATGGTGGCCCGTCGCTTTCGGACTACCTGACATTGCAGAGGAACGGTGAAGCAATCCCCGTTTCCCAGAGCGGGGCATCTAGCTCGCAATCGTTTCCGGGCGCGCAGTCGTTCGTGCGAACAACTATCCGTTGAGAAGCGCCACTATAGCTTCCGGCCAAAGAGTGTCTACACTGGCTCGTCCTACTCCTGACTAAGAAATCGATTCGATCGTTATTCGTACCGCAGGGCGACCAGAGGGTCCACTTTGGTGGCTCGCCGTGCAGGAACGAAGCACGCCAGGAGCGCAGCTGCGACGAGAAGTAGTGTCACGCCACCGAAAGTCAGCGGATCGGTGGCAGTGACGCCAAAGAGCAGCGTCTCCACGGTACGTGTCAATGCCAGCGAACCGGCAATCCCAATCGCCACACCAATGAAAATAGTGCGCAGTCCTTGGCTCAGGATCATCTTCAGGACGTCGCCGGAGCTCGCTCCTAGAGCGATGCGCACGCCTATCTCGCGCGTGCGGCGACTGACCGAATAGGCCATTACGCCAAACACCCCTGCGGTGGCGAGCAGTAGCGCAGTGATTCCGAAGAATCCGATGAGAATGACATTAAATCTCCGTGAGCCCAGCGAAGCGGAATAGACTTGCGAAAATGTGCGGAACCTCGGGGGAACTTCCGGGTTGAGGTCTTGCAGGATTCCCCGCGCAGCCGATGTGACTGATGGTGTGTCGGCATCACTCAGCATCGTTACGGCGATCGCCGGGCGCGGGCGCTGGAATAAATTCACATAAACGGTGGGACGCGCTGGCGCATCGAGGCCGTAGTCGTGAATATCGCCAACGATCCCGACAATCGTCAGCAAGCGCAAGTCGCCATCCATGTTTCCAAACTCAATCGTGTGGCCAATCGGATCCTGGCCAGGCCACCGGTCGCGCGCAAGCGATTCGCTGATGACGGCAACGTGCGGAGAATCGGGGCCGTCGTGCTCGTCGAAGATTCTCCCTCGAATCAGAGGGATTCCAAGAACCTGAAAGTATCCGTCCGTGGCAACGCCGAAATCCGCAATGCCAAGTCGCTCTTTTTGCTGGAGCAGCGCACCAAAACCATCCGGCGACTTGGGAATCTCATTCTGCGTCAAGAGGAGAAACGTGCCGTCGGGAAGGCCTCCTTCCATGGGCAGGTTGCTAATCGCGCCAACCTTGCGGACGCCGGGGATTTGTTTGAGGCGGCCAATCAGGTTCGAATAGAAAATTCCCTGACTTGCTTTTGCTTTGGGATCTTCCACCCACGGAAGCGAGACGTCCATGCTGACAATTTTGTCGACGCGGAATCCGGGATTCACTTCGAGCACTTTGAGCAGACTGCGTCCGAGGAGGCCCGCGCCGACCACGAGAACCATGGTAATTGCGATCTGCGCCGCAACGAGTATTCGACCAACGCGCTGGCTGCCTTGCGAACCCGCTTGGCCACGGCCGCCTTCCTCAAGGCCCTTGCGAAGGTCGCCGGAGATCGCGCGCATGGCGGTGAATGCTCCGAGGCCGGCGGCAACCGCTGTGGAGAGAAGGAACGCAAAGAGCAGGACTGGGATGCTGATCGAGACGCTGTCCAGCCGCGGTAGACTTACGGGCGCCAGCGCCAGTAATCCCGCCACGCCGACGAGCGCTCCTAGCACGCCAAGGCCGCCGCCGACCAACGAAAGCAGGAATGCTTCCGTAAGAAACTGACGGATCAACCGTCCTCGCGCCGCACCGAGCGCGGTGCGAATGGCGAGTTCGCGCTCTCTCACCGACGCTTGTGCCAGGAGCAAATTGGCCACGTTCGCGCACGCTACGAGCAGCAGGAAGCCCACCGCACCAAGCAGGATTAGCAGCGCAGGGCGAGCCTTGCCGGTGATCGAGTCCTGAAGTGGAAGGACAATTCCATCCTTGAGGAGATAATCACCTTGCTCGCTCGATGTAGCGTAAATGCGGCGGGCTATCGCGCTGATATCTCCATTCGCTTGTTCAACGGTCACGCCGTCGCGAAGGCGCCCGACTGCGTAGTAGTTGTGTGACGTCCTGCTTCGGTTTTCACCGTCCAGATCGGCCGGCAGCCACAGATCCACTTCTGGTGGGAAACTAAATCCGGCTGGCAACACGCCGATGACGGAATAAACCGCGCCATCAATCTTCAGGTGCGCCGGCGCGAGATCGTGGGTCGATCCGAGATACTGCCTCCAATATCCATAGCTGACGAGAACTGTGGGGCTGGCGCCTTTTTCTGCATCGGTGGTGCTGAAATCCCTCCCGAGGATCGGCTGAACTCCGAAGACCTTGAGAAAGTCGGGAGTGACACCCGCGACGGCCGTGCGCGTCGGCTGCGAAGTACCAGAAACGGAAGCGATGTTGTCGTTGTATTTTGCAATCGCCCGAAAAGTGCGGTTTTGATCGCGAAAGTCGTCGAAGTTCGGATCCGCAAGGCGCGATGGCCTGCCCTTCGAGGTGACTTCAAAGATGGCCATGATGCGGTTCGCATCGGTGTACGGCAGTGGCCGCAGCAACACGCCGTATACAACACTGAAGATTGCTGTGGCCGCGCCAATGGCCAAAGCGAGCGTAAAGACCATTACGGCAGTGGCGCCGAGGTTCTTGCGGAGTTGGCGGAGACCATAGAGGCAATCGGAGCGCACAGAGTGAAGCCAGTTGCCAAGGCCTTCTTCGCGAACCTGTTCTTTCACCTGTTCGATGCCACCCAATTCGATTCGGGCCGCGCGCTCGGCTTCGCTCGGCGGCATGCCTGCGCGAATGTTTTCCTCGGCCAACAGTTCGAGATGGGCACGAACCTCCTGGTCGAGGTCAACCTCCACTCGGCGACGCGAAAAGAGATTTCGCAGAAGGCTACGAGCTTTTACAAAGAGCGGCACGCTGACAACCTCCCTACGATGCCTCTAAAGCCTGGCCGATGGCCCAAGAAATGCGGCCCCATCGCTTGGTCTCGACTGCGAGCTGCTTCGTTCCGGCTTTGGTCAAGCGATAGTATTTCGCGCGGCGGTTGTTCTCGGACTCTCCCCAAAAAGAGGAAATCCAACCTTCCTCTTCCATGCGGTGTAGAGCGGGAAAAAGCGAGCCAGGCTTAACGATGAAAGTGCCGCCGGTGAGCTGCTGAATTCTGCGCGAGACTCCCAATCCGTGCAGCCCGCCGGCAAGAAGCGATTTCAAAATCAGCAGGTCCAAAGTCCCTTGCAAAAGGCTTGTCGGTTCAGAGTTCAAAGGATATTTCCTATCGGGATTCTATACGTAGAATAGCGACCCATATATAGAGTGTCAATAGGAAGCGAGCGATCAAATGGCAATCACGGGCCAGAACCGGGGTTCGAGGGACTGGCACCACCAAAGCTATTCTTGGAATCAACACTTATGCAAGCCCTAGGCGCAGGGGGCTCCCCCTCGCACTGAGTCGACCTCTATAAGAGGGCTGCTTAAAGACCCATTCGTCCAGCGCAATCCTGAAGAATTTCTGCCTCCCACGCGGGTCGTTTTGGATTTCTTGGATGAGGCAAGTCCGTTGGAATCCGACCGGGCAGATGCAGAAAAACTGCAGCGGAATGTTTGTAGGCGGGAATCGGCGAGCGGAACGCGACGTTGCCCAAATGCTGTAACGCCTCGGACAGCGCATAGTATGCCGGATCCCCCGCCTCCCAGAGGCGATCGCGCTCGGCGAATTTCTCCGGCGCGAATGTCGCCAGCCCCAGCAAATAATCCGAGCCGTACTCGATCATGTTGATGCCCAGGTCGTTTCCCGAGTAGATGTGGAAATCCGGGCGGTGCGCGTCTCGAAGGCCGAGCCTCTGCAGTTCCCTCAGACGATCAAGCGAGGAATGCTTGATCCCCTTGATCTCTGGAATATCCATCAATCGCTGGAAGGTATCTTCCTCAAAAATCTCACCATTCGGCGCAAAGACCGGCCCCAGCTCAAATGCCAACACGTGCGGAAATCCTCGGCACACTTCACCGTAAGCCGCGGCCTTCTCGCCTGGAGCCCTACCGTGCAGACGGCTCGTCTGGAAGAGGATGGGAATGCCACCCAAGTTGACGATGAGATCCATCTGCTTGCGATAGAGTTCCACGACGTCGCCCGTCTGCCCTTCGATATAGGCGCCGCCCACAAATGGCTCGTCTTTGCCCAACGCCTCGCGCGTCCATTTGAGCACGTCAAATTTTTCTGACTCGCTCAGATAGTTGACGTAGCCCGTATCCATGTTCACGGCGTTCATCAATCCGGAGCGCTGCGTGGCGCGCAAATGATTTTGAAATGCCTCGACGGCAACTCGCCCATCTTTCTGAAACGGCAAGAGTGCCGCCGCGATGCCTTGCACCTTACGGCCAAGTTGCCGCCGCTCGACGATTGCTCCGATCTTCATCGCTTGGCTTTCGCAATCTTCAGCCGATTCGCCGATTCGGAATGCTTGTAGTAGTTATCCAGTGGATAGCACCCCGAAGGCAAGCCGTTACGCGGCGCGGTTGTGCAATCGCTGAAGGTTCTGCAAATTCGCTTGTATTGAATTTCATTTCCTACCGAGGCGTCCCAGAGCAACTCGGGATAAGTCAAAATCATTCTTCCCATCCCTACCGCATCCGCCCAACCTTCCCGCACGGCGGCTTGCGCCACGTGCGGAAGAAAATCCTGCAAGTAACTGTACGCAGTCCCAACAATAATCAGGTTAGGAAATCGCTGCTTCAATTGTCGAGTGACTTTCATCTGCAACGCAACGCCGGCCAGCGGGTCTTCCGGAGGCTGGTATCCGTCCGATGGAGGATAGAGGGCGGGCCGCTGAATATGCGGATTGTAATAGGGACTTCCCGCAGTAAGATTCACAAGCCGAATGCCTAACTCTTCGAGCAGAGACAATAATTGGATTGGCTCGCTCAGATCGATTTCCGTGGGTTGGAGCGGATTCAGACCGAATCCCCACCGGTAAGGAATCAAGTTGTCATGAAGTTCGGGAATTCCCGGTCCCAGCTTTCCCTTCGCCGCACGCGATGCATCGGGGCGAAACGGCACGGTGTCACAAGCGGAAAGCCGCACGCCAATCTGAAGTCCGGGGCAACTCAAACGAATGCCCTGCACAACTTCTCGCAAGAACCGCGTGCGATTCTCGAAGCTTCCGCCGTACTTCCCTTCTCGCGTATGCGCGCTCAGGAATTCGTGGCCCAGGTATCCGTGGCAATGCTTGATGTCCACAAAATCGAAACCCATCTCACTCGCTATTTTGGCAGCGAGATGAAACTCCTCGATGATTGCGCCAATTTCGGCGTCCGTCAGGAGCGGATAATCGCTGGGCAAGCTCAATTTGCGATCTAGGATGGGATGATGATAAAGAATCCTCGGCTCCGACTTGTTGTGTGCATTCGGGCGGCAGTAGCGTCCTGAATGCGTCAATTGCAGACCGATAACGAGGCCATCGTCCGAACCAGTCGCAATCCTGTGCTCTGCGACCAAAACGTTCCGCAATTCCGCCAACGCTTCTCGCGTGTGCGGCGCAATCACCAACTGATTTGGGTTGGCTCGGCCCTGGTGTGAAACTGCAACTGCTTCCCCTCCCCAAATCAGTTTTCCGCCGCTCTGGCCGAATTTCTTCCACCTGTGGATCGTGCGCTCGCTTGGATTGCCATCCGGCGTGCCATCCCATCCTTCCATCGGTTGAACAGCGATGCGGTTGCCGATTTTTATTTCACCGCGCGAAAGCGGCCGTCGCAGCGGTGAATCGGACCCCGCAAGCAAATTGCTGTCACATGGAATCGTTAATCCGAGGGAGTGAACATGCTCTTGAAAGCGCGCCGCATTCTTCACCGTTCCCAGCCGCAAAATCGGGAGCGCGTTCATGCAGCTCTTTGTCCCTTCGGCAGCGCAACAACCGCAGCCGCGCCAAGCAAAGCCATTCCAATCAACGCGAGAAATCCGATGGCATAACTTCCCGTGGTGTCGCGCAACCGCCCAACGATCCAGGGGGACACTGCTTCCGCCACGCTACCAGCAGTCAAAATCACTCCCAGGAATCGACCCAGAAGTTTCACTCCAAATATTTCCGCAGTCATCAACGGGACGATCATATAGTCTCCGCCAAGTCCGATGCCAAACACAGCCGAGAAAGCGTACAGAACCGGTCTGGAGTGGCCGGCAAATAATAGTGGAATAGCCGCCGCAACGAGCAAGTAGATGAGCAGCATCACATATTTTTTCGAAAAACGATCCGCCAGCCAGCCCATGAGCAAACGTCCAGCGATGCTGAAAGCAAGAACCAGCGACAAGATGCGTGCGGATTGGCTCTGGTTAAAATGCAGATCCAAGCTCAAAAACAATTTCAGATTTTGCTGCGTACCACTCACCGCGGCGATAGACAACATACTGCTCACTGTGATCAGAATAAAAGGGAGTGTGAGGAACGCGCCTCGCGAATCCGGCAGTCTTGCCCGTGTGTGATTTCCTATTCCCGGTGGAAAATCATTCGGTCTCAGCGAATCGCTTTGTTGTGGCTCGTCTTTTGTCAGGATGGCGGCCGGAAGCGCGACCACAATGATCAACAGCCCGAGTCCGCGAAGCGCGGTTTGCCAGCCGAAATGCTTTACGAGTTCTTGCGAAATCCACGGCACGGCGGCGCCGCCCAGCCCGATGCCCAAGTAGGCAAATCCCATCGCCTTTCCCCGCGACCTTTGAAACTGGCGCGATAAAAGCACCTGATTTGGCAGCGGGCCGCCGCAGACATAGCCCAAGGCATTCAGCATGTAGAAAAAATAAAACATTCCCAGCGTGGAGATGCTGCCTAGCCCGAACAACGCCGCGCCCGCCATCAGAATTCCTGCGATCATGAGCTTGCGCGGTCCGAAGCGATCCACCATCCATCCAGCGATAAATCCAAAGGCAGGTCCCACCACCAATTTGCTCAAAGCATTGCCGGACGTCACTTGAGCGCGCGTCCAGCCGAACTGCTGGACCATGAAATCGTAAAAAAAAGGAAGCCCCCATAGGGCCATGCCCACGATGCAAAAAAGAACGAGAAACGCCGTCGCTGTGACTTGCAGCGAACCGCGATTCAGCTCCGGGTTTTCCGTAAAAGTTACCATCTGCATTTGAGGGGAGTTGAAACCTCTCGCTCTGCCGGCGTATTCCCCTTGCCGCGCCCAGCATCCGGATTTGCTAACTCGCTTCCCGGTTCGCCCCCTGATCTAAAATCGGATGAAAACTCGTTCTTGACAAACGGGGGCATGCTAAAGATTCTTGGTCGCGAAGTCGAGAAGCATCTCTCTTGAAGTTGTTCGAACCGGCTAAACGATATATTGAGAACTGCCAAAGGAGAAGATATGTCTATGACGCGACGTGAAATGTGCACCCTGTTTCCCGCGGCCCTTATCCCCACAATCTTGTCTTCCGAGGTGTCTGGCCAAGAAAACGCAGTCCTGCCGTCGGCAATGTTTCCGTTCGAGAAACTGCCGGTCCATACTTCGAACGGCGCACAGACCCGCCACGTACTGAAAGGAAAGCTTGCAACTGGAGAAGCAGTGGAAGTACACGAAACGACGCTTCCGCCGGGGGGCGCACCGCATCCGGCACACCATCATGTGCATTCCGAAATGTGGCTGATCCGCGAAGGCACGGTGGAAATAACAGTGAACGGAACGAGTTACCAGCTCGGACCGGGCGGAGTGGGGTTCGTGCGCTCGAACGACGAGCACGGAATCAAGAATATTGGCGCGACGCCGGCAAACTATTTTGTGGTGGCAGTCGGGCCGGGCGCCGATGCATGACCACACGTTCAAAATAATTGTTTCCGGGGCAGCACAGTTGCTTGCATGTTTTCGAGAATTAAACGCCGCGCGATTCCAAAGGAGTCCGATGAAGAATTCGGTATGGACAATTTTTCTCCTGATACTAGCCTTGTCGTTCCTCACGAGCGGCGCGCTTGCTCAATCAAGTTACGATCTGCGATCACCTGACGAGAGAATCGAGATAAGAATTCGCACCGCGCAGGGCATTCGCTATGACGTACTGTTGAGAGGCCAGGCGCTGCTGGAGGATTGCACGCTTACTCTCGACGTCGATCACAAACTGTTCGGGCGAGAAGCAAAAGTAATTCACTCCAAGGAGCGCAACGTTAACAACGTGCTGGAGCCTGCGGTGCACCAAAAGTTCGCGAAGATTCGCGAAAGTTTCAGAGAACTCAGGCTAGAAATGGACGGCGGATATGCCTTGGTGTTTCGCGCGTACAACGAAGGGGCCGCATACCGTCTGGAGACAACGCTGCCGCAGCAACAAGTGAAGATTTACGGCGAAGGAGCGGGCTTTCATTTCCCGAGTAATTTCATCACGTACTATCCGCAGGAAGACAGTTTCTTTTCTCACAACGAGCGAAAGTATGTGCCTCAGCGATTGAGCGAGATTGCGCCTGCCTTTATCGCGACGTTGCCGGCGGTCGTGGATGCCGGAAACGGCGTAAAAGTGGCGATCGCGGAATCGGATGTGGAAGATTATCCGGGACTGTGGCTACAAGGGACCGGCGGAAACGGATTGAATGGAACTTTTCCGCCCTATCCGTTGAAGGAAGAGTTGAAGAACGATCGCGATTTTCGCGTGGCGGAGGCCGCGGATTACATTGCGGTGACGAACGGAACGCGGACATTCCCTTGGCGGGTGATGGGAATCGCGGAAAAAGATGGAGACTTACTGACGAATCAGCTGGTGTGGCTGCTGGAAAAACCCTCGCAGGTGCAAGACACATCGTGGATTAAACCGGGCAAGGTGGCGTGGGATTGGTGGAACTACAACAACGTTTATGGAGTGGATTTCAAAGCCGGCGTAAACACGCAAACGTACAAGTACTACATCGACTTTGCCGCGAGATACCAAATTCCATACATCATTCTGGACGAAGGCTGGTACAAGCTTGGGAACGTGCTGGAAGTGGTTCCGGAAATCAACATGGAAGAGCTGACTGCGTACGGTCGGCAGAAAAACGTCGGAATTATTTTATGGGTGGTGTGGAAGACGCTCGATGATCAGCTGATCCCGGCGCTGGATCAGTACGCGAAGTGGGGGGTCAAAGGAATCAAAGTTGATTTCATGCAGCGCAGCGATCAACTAGTGATGAATTACTACTTCAAGGTGGCGCGGGAAACGGCGAAGCGCAAAATGCTTGTGGATTTTCACGGAGACCAGAAACCGGCGTCGATGACGCGAACGTGGCCGAACTTAATCAGCGCGGAAGGAGTGCGCGGGTTGGAGTGGAGCAAGTGGGGCGCCGAGACGGAGCCGGAGCACAACGTGACGCTGCCATTTACACGAATGTTTTTAGGTCCGATGGACTACACGCCAGGCGCCATGCTGAATGCGCAAAAAGACAGTTTTGCCCCCCTCTTCAAACGCCCGATGAGCCTGGGCACGCGATGCCACCAACTGGCAATGTATGTGATTTACGAGAGCCCGCTCCAAATGCTAGCAGATAGCCCTTCGAATTACCTGCGCGAGCCGGAAGCGATGGAATTTCTGGCCGCGGTGCCGACGGACTGGGACGAAACGAAAGTTGTGGATGGGCGAATCGCCGAGTACGTGGCTGTAGCTCGCCGAAACGGCGCCGACTGGTACGTGGGAGCGATGACGAACTGGACGCCACGCGACTTAGAAGTTGACCTCTCATTTTTGCCAGAAGGCAATTTCCAAATGGACGCCTACCAGGATGGGATGAATGCCGAACGCTTCGCAAGCGACTACAAGCTTGTGAAAAGCCAGGTCAATAAATCGGCCAAGCTAAAAATCCATTTAGCGCCCGGCGGGGGTTGGGCCGCTAGGATTCATCATTAGACTCCCCACTGGTCTCGAAAACTTGGAAAGGAGTTAGTAGCCCTTCACCTTCACCACAAAATAGGTTATCTCGCGCGCACCGTCGAGCAGAAGCTGATGCGGCGTGCGAGAGGGAATCCGGACGACGTCTCCGACCGAAAGCTTCTGACGAACACCACCTTGAATGGTGCCGTTGCGCTTTTCATGAGGTGCAACGGTTTCGGCGTTTAGGAGGGTGCCACCGAGGACGAGTGTGGCGGAGCCAGATTGCACGAACATCACGTCGACTTGTGTTTCGTGCAACTCAGGGGAGCCATCAGCCTCCCGATGAACCAATAAAAAAGATTCGTTGGGAAAATCCGAGAGCTGCTTGACGGCGAAGTGTCGGGGATCTTTGGCGGCGTCGGCAGCAAGCGCCGGGGCCATGGTTTGAACTGACGCGGTCGACCAATGCTCGAAGCCAGCAGGGGCCGGCTCTTCGGATCTCACAGCGAGGAATGGAATCGCAATCAAAGGCAATAACCATAGTTTTTTCATCCTTTTCACCTCAGGATCTTCCCGGACGAGACCAAGTAAAATCGACGAAAGCAATCGCTTGAAGGCCGCCGCCCGACAGAGTATGTGAAACATCGACCTAGGGCGTCCTGCATTGTGCACAAACTGCAGGTTCTATCTATGCCGGACACTGCACAAAGTCAACCGGGCCGAGCACGACCAAACAAGAATCGGAGCGCCCTTGTGAAAGGGCGCCCCGATCCTTCTTCTTCGGGGCGTGGTTAGAAGAAGATCTTTATGGCCAATTGAGCGACGCGCGGATCGGCAGCCTGTCCGGCCCGGAAAGTGCCGAAGGCGGAGTTGCCATTGAGCTTGTCAAAAGCGCTGATTTGGTCCGTGCCGTTGACCGCACCACCACTGGTGCTCTCAGGAGCGAAGTTCGGATGGTTGAGGACGTTGAAGTATTCGCCGCGCAGCTGGAGCTTCCAGCGCTCCGTGAAGTTGAAGTACTTCGAGATCTGGACATCCCAGTTGGCAGTTTTCGGAAGCCGAAAAACGTTCTTGCCGACGTTGCCAAAGGTGGGCAGTACGCAGGCTGGCGTTACCGGAGGGCCGCAGCCAGCCTTGAGAGCGGCAGTCGACATGAACGCAGCGGGGTTGAGCCAGCTCACGCACGTTGCCGTAACGCCGGTGCAGGAAGCGGAGCTATAGGGATTGACGCCCGGGATGAGAGTGCCACGATCCTGGCCAATGCCCGTGCTCGAAAGTTCCGTTCCTTGCAGTACCGTGATCGGGCGGCCGCTGGCGGCAGTGACGATGCCACCGATTTCATAGTCACCAAGTAGATATCGAAGGAACATGCTGGAACTCTTGACTGTTGGCGAGTGCCAGACATAGGACGCGCTCAGGACGTGAGTGTGGTCAAAGCTCGAGGGTCCATAGTCCATCTTGTGGCGGTTGGGATCGTTGAATGGAAGAGTCGAGTACCCGGTGTCGAAGCCGGAAACGCCCTCACCAAATGGGAGATCGTCCAAACTCTTGGAGTAAGTGTAGTTGGCCAGGAACGTGAATCCGTGAGACATGCGTTTTTCCACGGAGGTCTGCAGCGCATGATAGCTGGCGTTGACGTCGGTAATGTCGGCTTGAACCGTCGAAGAAAAGGTGTTGGTCTTGAAGGCGCCGCCGCTGCCGATAAACACGGTGCAATTTGCCAGGCCGATTCCTGCCTTACCCGGCGAGCCAACCGAACCGGCGCAGCCCGCGATTCCTGTGGGGGTTGAGGGATTATAGTACTCGGTCTCGAGAATATGGAGCGTACGAGAACCGACATAGCCGACCCGGAATAGGATACTGCCGGGCAATTGGCGCTCGACTGTGAGGTTCCATTCGTAAGTAGTAGGGACGTGATAATCGCCGCTGGGATCGTAGCTAACAGCGATCTCGTTGAATGGGGGAATATAGGCAAAGTTTGTAGGCGCCGGGAAGGGACTCGGAAAAGTCGGGTAGCTGGCAGCCTGAGCGCCGCTGCAATTTAGTGCCGCCTGAGTCGCCGCCTTCGTGCAGAGCGGATCGCTGAAAGAACCAGGGCTGGAAGCGGCAGTAGGACCGCTGCTGCTAGCCGTGGAAAGAATGAACTGTGGGCTGAAAGGCCACTCGTCTACGAAACGGTTGCTGAGCATGCCCATCACGCGAGTGTCGTAGAAAATACCGGCGCCGCCACGGAGGCTGGTCCTGCCATCGCCAAAGAGGTCGTAGGCAAAGCCGATACGAGGGGCAAACCCAGTCCAACTCGTGTTGAGAGCATTCTTCGGCATGCCGGGGTCGCTCGGAATACCGTTCTGTGAAGAGAAGAAGATCCCCGGCGGCGCTTTGGGATAGACCTTGGAAACGGTGCCGGCGGCCATGGCGGCGAGATTAACTTGGGCCCAACGGTCTCCTGTGTCGCTCCAAGGAAACGCAGGCTCGTAGCGCAAGCCCAGATTGAGAGTCAATCGACGTGTGACGCGATAGTTGTCCTGGGCGTAGAGGCCGACAAAGTTGGCGCGATTGTTCTTGAACTCTCCGGCGCCTTGCTGGAGAGCAAAGCCATTGCCGACGCCAGCACCGTCGGAAAGGATGCCGGCAAGAAAGAGCTGGTAAGTGGCAAACGTTGAGCCGCCAAACAAGTAGTTGTCTTGCGTGCCAAAGCCGAAGATGCCGGGCTGATTGAAAAAATTGTTCAGATCGACCAAGCTATGTTCGAAAGAACCCCCAAAATGAAGGTCGTGTTTGCCTTTTTCCCAACTGACATCGTCGGCCCAAGTGTAGTTATTGCGCGTGAAGAAGGCGGGTGGATTGTCACCGAAAGAGAAGCCGCCCTGAACGCCAACACCCTGGATGGCAGAGGGAGTAGGTTGGAAAGGAATGGAAACCCCAAAGGCCGTGACATTCACGGCGTCGGCTCCCGGACCGCGGTGGGAGACTTCGCGGGAGTAGCTAAAGCGGAGGTCGTTGACGAGGCGCGGAGAGAAAACATGGGTCTCATGGGCCAGGAAGTTTTGCGCGGTGATCGCGAAAGTAGCGTCCGTATAGGAGATGAGCAGCAACGGATTGAAAACGGGCGCCTTTGTGAAGCGGTCGAATTCGTAGCGGCCGCTGAGCTTGTCGTTCTGGCTGAACGAGTGATCAACACGCCCCATAGCGGAATCGAAGTTCTCAATGTCGGGCTTGGAGAACGGCACCGTCGGCTTTGAGCCTGCGGGAATGGTGCCGCCGGCCAGACTGAACTTCGGAGAAGAAAGGGCAGCCCCCGTTGTCGGGTCGATACCGAGAAGGGTGGCGATGGCGGGATCTATAATGCCAGGGGGACCAGTCGACGCCGTTGTTGGAGCGCCGCAAGTGGGGCAGGTCAGAGTCTTGGGACTGAGGAAGTTGCTGATATCGGTCTGGCCGGGAACGTTTTGGCTGCCCAACACTAGGTTGCGAAACGCAGTGCGCTGGTATCCGCCAAAGAAGAAAGTTTTGTCGCGGATGATTGGGCCGCCGATCGTCCCGCCGAATTGGTTGCGCTTGACGCGATCGGGAGTGGTCGGCGTGGCAAAGAAATTCTGGGCGTTGAACGCAGGATTGCGAACGAATTCGAAGGCATCGCCGTGGAAATTGTTGGTGCCGGACTTGGTGATGACGTTCACGACGCCGCCCGCGTTGGAGCCGTATTCCGCGCTATAGTTGCTGGTTTGGACGCTGAATTCCTGCAGGGCGTCGGGGAACGGAAAGGGCTGATTGACGTTCGTGTATTCGTCAACGTAGTTGCCACCGTCAAGCTGGTAGCTAATAGAATTCTGGCGGGCGCCGTTGGCGGAAAACGTGACTGCGCCGGGGAAAGTCTTAGTGGCGCCCTGATCAGCGCCGCCGTTGGGAGAGTTGACAGCGCCGGCTACCAGCAAAGTGAGTTGTGCAGCATTCCTACCGTTGAGGGGCAATTCAGCAATGCGCTGCTGCTCTATGACTTGCTTGAGCGTGGATGTGGAAGTGTCCACTTGAATGGCGTTGGATGTGACAGTTACGACTTCGGTGACGGCACCTAGCCTGAGGCCCATGTTTACCGTGAGAGTCTGGTCCGCAAGCAAAGTAATACCGCTTTGCTTGGAGGTGCTGAAGCCCTTGGCTTCGACAGTCAGGTTGTAGACAGCGGGTTGAAGCGAGGGAATGACGTAGAGGCCCTCGGTATCCGTCGTGGCGGCGCGAGAAAATCCAGTGCCTTCTTGGGTCGCCGTGACTTGCGCGCCCGCGACCCCTGCCCCTGCGGGATCGGTAACTCTGCCGAGAATGCTGCCCAAGCCTTGCGCGTGCGAAAAGGCAGGCGCGAATAGGAGCGCGAAAAAAACACCAAGCACATTTTTCTTCATTGCTGTTTTTCCCTTCGCGAGCCGGCCTGGACGATAGAGTCGGCCGTGCCCGCCAGCTGCGGCGTAGCGTGTGCCTCGAACAGACGGCTACGCCTTTCGCACCAAGAATCGAACGAGACGCAAAACCCGCTTCTGCGCATCGGTTTGCTGGATAGTCGCTATCAATGGCTTGAATACACCCAGTGAGCGGACATTAGGAGTGGTGGCGCGACGTTGTCAATCCGGAAAATTTAAAGGAGTGGTTTAGCCAGACTAAATTGCCGTTCTGCAAGAAACCGGAGTACGTGGATTTGGTGAGGCACCTGAGCGCAGACAGGAGCAACATTTGGAAGACCTTTCGCGTGGTGGCATCGAGGGAAAAGCTCAACGTCGTGAATTTTTTCAGGGCTTGAGACGCGTCGGATGGGTCTACCTGACGTCAAAAAGGACAGGTTTTTTGTAATATTTTTGTCGGCCTTGTAATCCTCGCTTATACGTCCGAACTGTGGATGGCGTCGCACACGGCCGAGGTGACTTCGCGCGTAGTGGCTTTGCCGCCGAGGTCTGGGGTGTGAAGGCCGGAAGATGTGACGCGTTCCACAGCTTGCATCATTTGCTGGGACGCATCGGTCTCGCCCAAATGCGCGAGCATTAGCGCGGCGGTCCACAAGGCGCCGATGGGATTGGCGATGCCTTTGCCAGTGATGTCGAAGGCAGCGCCGTGAATGGGCTCAAACATGGAAGGAAAGCGTCGCTCCGGATCCAGATTGGCAGTGGGCGCGATTCCGAGGCTGCCCGCGAGGGCTGCCGCGAGGTCGGTGAGGATGTCGGCGTGGAGATTTGTAGCGACGATGGTGTCGAGACTGGCGGGCTTGCCGACCATGCGCGTGGTCATGGCATCAACGAGCATCTTGTCCCATGTGACGTCTGGAAATTCCCTGGAGACTTCCGCCGCGATCTCATCCCAGAGAACCATGCCGTGGCGTTGCGCGTTGGATTTGGTGACGACGGTAAGCAGCTTTCGCGGCCGATCTTGTGCGAACTTGAAGGCAAATCGCATGATGCGCGTGACGCCGCTGCGGGTGAAGATGGAAGTTTCCGTGGCGACTTCCTCGGGAAAACCGCGATGGGCGCGGCCGCCTTGTCCGGAATACTCGCCTTCGGTGTTTTCGCGGACGATAGCCCAGTCGAGATCAGCCGGCTTGCAGTCACGCAGAGGGGATGACAACCCCTGGAGAATGCGCGTAGGCCGAAGATTGACGTACTGATCAAAACCCTGGCAGATCGCCAGCCGTAAACCCCAAAGAGTTATGTGGTCGGGGATATCTGGAGCTCCGACGGCGCCAAAATAAATCGCGCTGAAGGGCCGCAGAAGCTCGAGGCCGTTCTTAGGCATCATCACGCCGTGCTTCCTATAATAGGCCGAGCCCCAAGGGAAGGTTTCCACATTTAGCTGAAAACCGCCGACCCTTTGAGTGAGTGTCTGCAAAACTTCAAGACCGGCAGCAATCACCTCAGGGCCAATGCCATCCGCAGGGATGGCGGCAATCGCATACTCTCGCATTTCAACTCCCGGAATAGATTTGCTGATGTGCTCTCGCTAAGCGACTTGGCCCGATCATCGCTTTCCAGCTTGAGCGCGAAGTTTTTCTCTGAACGAGGGCTCAGTCCCTTTATGTGTATACTACGCGACGCAGATTTTGCCCCGCGAAAAACAAAAAATGGTGCGGGATAACTGCGCCATTCTCTGAGAAACTGCGAATCGAGGGAACATGGCCGTCACACGGCCTGAACTGGCGGTCGCACAACGCGCGCGAAAACGGATTGCGTGGCGACTTCTTCCCTTCCTTTTTCTACTTTATATCATCGCCTTCCTGGACCGGATGAATGTCAGCGCCGCGGCGCTACAGATGCCACACGACCTGGGATTCAACGACAAGGTGGTAGGCCTGGGCGCTGGCATGTTTTTCATCGGATACATGGTGCTGGAAATTCCCGGTGCATTGATCGCTGAACGATGGAGTGCGCGCCGCTGGATTGCCCGCATCATGATTTCGTGGGGAATCATAACCGCGCTGATGGCGTTTATCCACTCAGCGGGCGAATTCTATTGGGTTCGCTTTCTTGTGGGGGCAGCGGAAGCGGGCTTCTTGCCCGCCGTTATTGTTTATGTATCCCATTGGTACCGGAATGAGGATCGCGCCAAGGCGATCGCTGTTTTATATGCGGCCAGCCCACTTTCTTATGTGATTGGGTCACCCCTTGCTGGTTTGCTACTGGGAATTTCTTGGCTCGGGCTGAGAGGCTGGCGTTGGCTGTTCATATTGGAAGGAATTCCGGCGGTAGTCTTTGGCGTAATCACCTTTTTTTATCTCACGGATTGGCCTCGGGAGGCGAAATGGCTTCCACCGGATGAACGCGATTGGATTGACGGTGAGTTGGAAAAGGAAAAACAGGCGAAGCTGAAAATTCGTTCTTACACAATCTGGCAGGCACTTGCGCAACGCGACGTCATCCTGCTGACGTTTTCTTACTTCTGCGCGACGACGGGAGGCTACGGAGTAGGGTTTTGGTTGCCGAGCATTCTGAAGCGGCTTTCCGGGCAGAGCGACATGCGGGTCACACTGTTCGCGGCACTGCCCTATCTTTGCGGATTTTTTGCTCAGCAACTGAACGGATGGCATTCGGACCGGACCTTGGAGCGGCGTTGGCATGCAGCGGTTTCGATATTCCTCTGCGGAGTTTCTCTATTGCTAGCCGTGATTTATGGTTCGAGTCTCGCGATCGCGGTCGCGCTGTTCTGCCTGGTGGGAGCCGGCTATTACTCATTCCATCCTTGTTTTTGGGCCGTGCCGACCGCGTTCTTGAGTGAATCCGCCGCTGCGGCATCCATCGGCTTGATTAATTCGGTCGGAAATCTTGGAGGTTTTTTTGGGCCGATGATGATGGGCTATCTGGTCAACCGGACGCATTCCTTCACGGCGGGACTCTTGTATTTGGTCGGGAGTCTTTGCCTGTCCGGGATTTTGATGCTGGTCGTCGGCGCAGGACGCCGTTCCTTGCCGCGAGCGGGGCAGGCGGCTACAAGTTAGCGGAGGATTTGTCTGGCTTTCGTGAGGGTCGATTATGACATTGCATTTCAGTGAATCTCGGGTTCGGGGATAGGAGCCGTACCTTCCAGGAAATCGAAGTCGCATCCTTCGTGAGCTTGCTTGATGTGCTGCATAAATAGTTTGCCGTAGCCGCGAGGATAGATTCCCTCTTTCGGGCGCCAAGCTGCACGGCGGCGGGCGATCTCGTCTTCGTTCACGAGCATGTTCAGTTTGCGCGCAGGAACATCGAGTTCGATGAGATCCCCCTCTTTGAGCAAGGCGAGAGGGCCACCGACAAAGGATTCAGGAGAGACGTGCAGAACGCAGGCGCCGTAACTGGTGCCGCTCATTCGAGCGTCGGATATGCGGACCATATCGCGGATGCCAGCTTTCAGAAGTTTTTGCGGAAGCGGGAGATTTCCCCATTCGGGCATTCCGGGCGCGCCTTTCGGACCGGCGTTACGCAACACGAGGACGCTGTTCGCGTCGGCGTCGAGGGCGGGGTCGTCTATGCGGGCATTCATTTCGTCGAAGCTGTCAAAGACGATGGCGCGCCCCGTGTGTTTGAGGAGTTTCGGCTCGGCCGCGGAAGCTTTGATGACGGCGCCATTGGGAGCCAGATTTCCGTAGAGAATCGCCAAGCCGCCGGAGGCAAGAACGGGGTTGGCCAACGAACGGATAACGTCCGAATTGTAGATTTCCGCGCCGGTGATATTTTCGCCGAGCGTTTTTCCGGTGATGGTCAGGCAAGTGAGATCCAAGTGGGGAGCGAGAGATCGCAGCAGAGCGGGCAATCCACCAGCGTAATAAAAATCCTCCATCAGGTACTTTCCGCTTGGACGAATGTTCGCGAGCATGGGAGTCTTTTTCGAATACTGATCGAAACGATCCAGCGAAATCTTTATTCCAGCACGCCCGGCCATCGCAAGCAGGTGGATCACGGCGTTCGTTGAGCCTCCCAGAGCGAACACTGCCGCAATAGTGTTATTGAAAGCAGACTCGCGCAAAATATCGCGCGGCTTCAAATCTTCCCAGACCATTTCGACGATACGCCGGCCCGAGCAGTTGGCCATCTTGGGGTGATTGGAATCGACTGCGGGGATCGAGGTAGCGCCGGGGAGCGTGAACCCAAGAACTTCGGTCAAGCTGGTCATGGTGGAAGCTGTGCCCATCGTCATGCAAGTTCCCGCGGAACGCGCGATGCCGTTTTCGATTTCGGTCCAGGCTTGCAGATCGATGTTGCCGGCGCGGCGTTCTGCCCAATACTTCGAGACATCGGAGCCGCTGCCGAGGATTTGGCCGCGCCAGTTTCCGCGCAGCATCGGCCCTGCGGGAACGTAGATCGCGGGGAGGTTCATGCTGATGGCGCCCATCAAAAGTGCCGGGGTGGTTTTGTCACAGCCGCCCATCAGAACGCAGCCATCGGCAGGGTAGGAGCGCAACAATTCCTCGGTTTCCATCGCCAGCAAGTTGCGATACATCATGGTGGTCGGCTTCTGAAAAGTTTCGCCGAGGGTGAACGCGGGCATTTCGACAGGGAAACCGCCAGCCTGCCAAACGCCCTTCTTGACGTCTTCCGCACGCTCCCGAAGATGACTGTGGCAGGGATTGATGTCGCCCCAGGTGTTGATGATGGCGATGACAGGCTTACCTGCGTAATCGGCTTGCGTACAACCCATGGATGCCGCGCGGGAGCGATGGCCGAATGATCGCAGGTCGTCAGGACCGTACCAGCGGTAGCTTCTTAAGGACTTGGAGTCTTTTGGCGGCATAAATTCCTTCTGAATTCTGTAACTCGATGCATCCAACCGTAGAACTTTGAAACCGCCCGGTCAACCATCCATCGTCGTTGCAAAGCGGTGTAGTTTAGGAGGACTCATTTTGCGGTGTCAAATTCGAGGGATTAAACGCCGAATTTGATATTTCTAAAGTGCGCTGCGAGGGTTCAGCGTGCTGCGAATATGGTGTAATCTTTTGCGCGGTTGATGGGACGCCAATGAGAAACGATACGATTCTGGTTCTGGCTAATCCGGATGAGCCGCAGCTTGCTATGCTGAGGCAACAACTCGTTGAAGTGAGAATTGTCGTGGGGAATTCAGCAGTGGTTTTTGAGCAGGACGCCGCTCGTGCCACCGTTCTGTTTAATTGGTCGGGACCTCTTGCTTTGTTTAAGACGGTGTTTGGGATGTGCCCGCATTTGTTGTGGGTACACTCGCGTTCCGTCGGGCTGGAGAGAACACTGTTTCCGGAGTTGAAAGAAAGTCCAGTTCCGCTGACAAATGGAGTGGGAGTATTTAGCGCATCGCTCGGCGAGTTTGCGCTCGGCGCGATTTTGTACTTTGCGAAAGATTTCCGACGCATGATTCGGAACCAGATGGCTGGCGTGTGGGAGGCATTTGACGTTTCGTGGGTATCGGGGCAAACCGTGGGGATTATTGGATATGGCGACATCGGGAGGGCCGTTGCTGCGAGGGTGAGGGCGATGGGAATGACTGTGCTCGCCGTCAAGCGGCATGCATCGCCGTTGGGAAGCGCGGACGAACTAGTCGAGCAGACTTACGCGCCTGAGCATCGCCTTGAGATGCTTCCGCGCTGCGACTATGTGGTGGTGGCTGCACCGCTAACTTCGGAGACGCTCGGAATGATCGGCGAAGCGGAGTTTGCGGCGATGAAGCGCAGCGCGGTCGTGATCAATGTTGGGCGAGGACCGGTGATCTACGAGCAAGCGATGGTAAGGGCGTTATCGAGCGGACGAATTAAAGGAGCGGCGCTGGACGTCTTCGACCATGAGCCGTTGCCAACAGGTCATCCGTTTTACAAGCTGGAAAATGTCTTGCTCTCTCCGCATTGCGCTGACCACACACCCGACTGGCTGGATAATGCGATGCAGTTCTTCATCGAGCAGTATCAACGATTCCAGTCGGGCGAACCGTTGCGCAATCTCGTGGATAAAAAGCTGGGATACTGATCGAACCTGTGCAGCCAGCTGCGAATAGCCATAACATACCAGTTTCAGATTAGCGTTTGAACCTCGCGCCAGATCGTTGGCTCGACCGGCACGCCATTCTGCAGATTTTCTTTGCGGGTTTGCAATACACGCTCGCCAGGGTATCGCACTCGTTCGCCAGATCCAGCCGCAGGTGAGTGCAGATAGTCCAGGATCTGGTCGGCAATATTATCAGCACTGTCGCTCTGCCCCAGCGTATGCGGTGCGATGGCGATGAAGAGTTGCGAGAGCTTCGTCTCTCTTTCCGGTTCTGCCGGTATTTGAAATGTGGCGCTACCTCCTGAAAGAAGGGCGGCGACGATATCCAACATCAACGCCAAACCAGCGCCCTTCCAGTAACCGATGGGAAGAGGGCGTTTTGATGTTTCTATAGCCGCTGGATCGCGCGTAAGGTGACCGGTAACGTCGAAGCCACCATCCACGGGCAACTGCTCGCCACGCATTCGATAGGACGTCAGGGCGCCGTAAGAGAATTGCGACATGGCCATATCAAGAACGACGTGGCCTTTCCTGCGCGGCACAGCAATGATCAGGGGATTGTTGCCGACACGCGGATCGTTTGCTCCCCAGGGCGGAAGATTAGGCAGTGTATTAGTCCAACAGATTCCGATAACTCCGGCGTCGGCGGCTTGCCAGCCGTAACTGCCGCCGCGCATCCAGTGGTTGGTGTTGGCGAGAGCCACGCAACCAATTCCGCCCTTCTGTGAGAGTGAGATCGCTCTCTCCATACACCGGTGAGCGTTTAAGTTGCCTGGGCCCCTTCTTCCGTCCCATCGTTCGAGCAAACCAAAGCTTGCTACTAGTTGCGGTTCAGCATATACATCGATGATTCCACTTCGAATCATGCGAATGAATTGCGGAAAACGGTTTAGGCCGTGGGAATAAACTCCATCACGGCTAGCTTCCGCGAAGAGTTGAGCGCAAAGGCGGGCGCGCCGCTGTTCGAATCCGTGCTTGAGCAGTGCACGTAGCAGGACTTCGAATAGCTCGTCGTATTGAACTCTCAATGAAGAATTCTCGTGAAAATAAATAGGGTACACCAAGAATTGGAGCCGAAAACGGTCTCTGTTCTTCGGACAGGCTTTGCCGGAGGCAGGATCGCTGGTAATCCTCCCAGGTCAGAAACAATCTGACAAAATGTGTTGATTTCGCAAGATTAAGACGCGCCGACTAAGTTTGCGCGGGCGCGTCGGGTACACTCATGCCCGTCCACGCTTCCGCGTTCGAACGAAAAAGGCGGGTCACATCGCGCTGAATGTCAACGCGGGTTACTCCGCGGCCGTCCTCGGAGAGCAGGCGATAGGTTTCCGAGAGGATGCGCGACATGGTCCGGCGCGTGTTATTCCATTTATAGATCACTTGCTCGAGGACGCGGGCATCGGAATGCTGTGGGATAAAACTAGTTCCAAGCATTTCGATGCGCTCGCGCGTGATCTCCTCCACGATCGAAGGATTGTTCATGAACCACCAGCAACCGAACGGCATCAAATTATTGAACTTTCGCGCGTAGACGCAGAGTTCGTGCTGGTTCTCCCGGCTAAGAACGCTCACCAGGAAGCGGTTGTCCGGGAATTCGCGGCACAGATTCTCCAATGCTTTCAGGTCCGCTTTACCCAGAGCGTCGCCCGCCAAACGCAGCGCAGGATTCACCTGTTTTCGAACTCCGATCATGAGCGAGAGAGGCAAATCCAATTCGCGGCAAGCTGGCAGCACCGCTTCTTTCAGCAATCGATTGCCAACCGTCTCCTGTGGATATGCAAAAGTGTCCGGCAGCGAGACCGCCATATATACGGGTTGCATGCGCGCGTGCCAGTCCAAAAGGAAACGCCGCACTTCCGAGGCTGATTTGCCCGAGGCATGCTCGTCAACGAGATAGCCTTGACTCGCCAACACCTGCCAGTGCGCGGACCACGTACATAGAATTCGATCGAGCCGCAATACAGCGCGGAAGTGCTTGTGGTTCGCTACTCCGTTCAACCAGACTGCGGCTTCCTCCGGGTCGAGAGGATCATTCGTCATGACCACTAAATTGACGCCCGCCATTTGAAGAACCGTCTGAATGTGCCCTTCGATGGTTTGAGCTTTGAAAAAGGCCCTCGCCTCACCCAGGTCCGAGCTATCCGTTGGCAATTGGAAAGCGTTGAGAACGGCGATAACCCCGCGCGTGGATTCCGAAACAGGGGTGTTTTCGACGAAGAGTGTCCGCCAAATGGCATCGGCTTTTTGGTGTTTGGGGAGCGCCCAATACTGATCCGGCCGGATATCTGAAGAGCGAAAAAGTTCGGCTTCGAGATAGTGATAGGTCAGGAGTTCGTCTATTCCCCACAACCCGAGAGTGCCAAATGAGGGAGAATACAAGTGCGTGTGAATGTCGACAAACTGCGTGGCCGCGAGGACGTCTTCCACCGCCGAAAAGATCTGCGCTTCCGAAAGTCGTTCGCCGTCTCTGGACGCTGGAGTTTGGCTCGTTGATTTCAGAAAAGCGGTCTTCATGCCTTGCACCAACTCTTGCTGCTCTCGGGCGTAGTTATCACGCCGTGTCCACAATTCATGTGTGGTGAACGGGTGTTTAGTATGACGTTGGTATAATTCCTCGACTTACCACTCGACGCAGCCCTTCCAATGGTCACGAGTCTGGCAGACTACAAATGGTTCGCCAGGCTGTCAAACTGTAAGAATTGAAGATAATATTCAGTGAAACTTAACGAAAGTCATAAGCATTTC
>Ga0210402_10000388_pt1 | contig 49600 bp, 45 predicted proteins | sample IncBWC7MmetaG_FD_161055 | JGI IMG/M metagenome (GOLD analysis project Ga0210402, IMG submission 161055) | Forest soil microbial communities from Barre Woods Harvard Forest LTER site, Petersham, Massachusetts, United States - Inc-BW-C-7-M | ecosystem: Environmental > Terrestrial > Soil >... | reverse complement strand
GGCGTTCGACATCGACGGGCTCGGCGAGAAGACGATCCGCGAGTTCTACGACGAGGGCTGGCTGCACAGCCCCGCCGACCTGTTCCGGCTGCCCGCGCGCGAGGCGGCGATCGCCGAACGGGAGGGCTGGGGCAAGGTGTCGGCACGCAACCTCGCGCGGGCGATCGAGGCGCGCCGGCACATCCCGCTCGCCCGCTTCATCTACGCGCTCGGGATCCGCCGCATCGGCGAGTCAAATGCCAAACTGCTCGCCCGCCATTTCGGCAACTTCGAAAACTGGCGTGGGGAGATGCTGGCCGCGACCGAACCTGGTTCCGAGGCACGCGCCGAACTGAACAACATAATCGGTATCGGCCAGGCGATTGCCGAGGAGCTTGCCGACTTCTTCGCGGAGGAGCGCAATGTCAAATTGGTCGCCGAGTTGGCCGCCGAGTTAACGATCGAGGATGAAGCGCGGGCCGAAACGACGGACAGCGAGGTTGCCGGCAAGACCGTGGTGTTTACCGGCACGCTGGAGACCATGACGCGGCCCGAGGCCAAGGCGCGCGCCGAAGCGCTGGGCGCGAAAGTCACTGACAGCGTCTCGAAGAAAACCGACATCGTGGTGGTCGGCGCCGACGCCGGGTCGAAGGCGCGCAAGGCGACCGAACTGGGCGTGCGCACCGTCACCGAGACGGAATGGCGGGGGCTGGCGGGACTCGGATAACAATTGCGTGTGGGTGTGGACTAATTCACAGCCCGCATCTCAACAGTTGGTGGATAACGTCTCCCAACGCAGCGGCGGAACTCGCCGGGCGGATACGAGGGGGATCAACTGATGAGCGAAGCACGCACCGTCTGGCACGACCTTCAGACCCGGCAGAGGGTCACAGCCAATCGGCAACGATCCGGTATCCTGGTGGCCGCCGGTCTGCTCATCGCCATGAGTGCCGCTGAGGTGCTGTTTCTCAACTTCGCCGTGGGCCCCGATACGGTGGATCTGTTGACCGCGGCGCAGGGTGCGCCACCCGGCGGAGAGTGACTGCGAGTTGGCCTTTCCCGTCATGGCGGGCGAAGGCCCGCCATCCATGTCTTTCCGCTGGTCCCAGCAAGGGAAGACGTGGATGCCGACCTTCGTCGGCATGACGGCATTATGGCCGTATCAGCTCGCCGGCGGGGCTGGCATGGTCAGGAAGGCCTGTGTCACGTGCCAGAATGCCTGGCGGTTGCGGCACGTCGCCAGTGCGTGCGCCGCGCCGGCGATGACCGAGAACTGTTTGTCGCCGGTCGGCAACTGCCGATAGAAGTCCCATAGATCTTCCATTGTCGCGATGCCGTCGAACTCGCCGCGAATCACCGCGACCGGCGAGATGATCCGCGTCGGATCGACCACCGGCAGATGGGCGGTCATGTCGAGATATGTCCCGGTCGGAACCGTATCGCCGTAAACCAGCTCGGCATCCGCGAGCGCCTTTGGTACTTCGGGATCGGTGGTGCCCGGCTTGTCGCGGGTGAAGATGCTCTCGATCATCGCTCGATCGCGCGGCCGCGTGTTGTGTGTGCGGTAAAACTCGACCTGCTCGGCGCGCTTGCCGAGTGTGGGAGAGCCCTTGCCGGTGTATGTGTGGGCCGCCAGCACGAGACGGCCGGCGCGATCAGGCACCGCCATCGCGAATGCCGCCGCGCGCAACGCACCGGATGATTCTCCCAGGAAATGGCACCGCGCCTGTCCCGTTTCATGTGCGATGACGTCCACCGCCGCCTTCAAATCCTCCACCCCGCTGGCGATGTCGGAATTCCCGTCGGTGCGTGTGGACCTGCCATAGCCTTCGTGGTCCATCGTCCAGACGTCGAAGCCGTACTGGGCGAACACGTTCATCGACGAGTATTCGCCGCGGCTCGGAACCACGAGGTCGAAACTCGACCGCGCCGACATCGACGAACCATGCACCAGGAACAGCACAGAGCGCGGTGCTTCGCCGGGCTGCGGGGCGCCAACGCGCCTGCGGTACATCGCGAGCCGGATGTCGTTGCCGTTGCGCTGTTTCGTGGCCCAATATTCGCCGGACCAGATTGTCTCCGCCGCTGCGGCTGTGCCGTTTGAAAGCGCGCCGGTCACGGCTGCGGCAGTGCCTGACAGCGCCAGTCGTCGGGTAACCTGAACGGTCTGCATATGCTCCTCCCAGTTCGTGGCGCTAAGGCATGACGACGGCCGTACATGCCTCTGCGGTAGAGCGAAATTTTTACGCGGAGGCGGGCGGAGAGCCGCGGAGGGCCGCGGAGCAGATCAGAATTCCTCTGCGGACCTCCGCCCAACTCCGCGTCAATCACATCATCAAGGAATGCTCAAGCGTAAATCTTCACCATCTCGTCGTGGGCCCATTTGACGGCGTCCTCGGCCGATGCGCCCTGGACCGCTTTCGCGTACATGTCGACGATGATGAATTTGCTGATCGCCTCGGCGGCGGCCCGACCGGCGGGTCCGGCATAGCCAGCGAAATGTCCGCTTTCCGCCGCCGTGCGGAACGGTGCCATGACCGGATCCACTTTCCACACCGGGTCGTCTTCCCACATCCTGGTAGTGCCGGTCGAAAACCCCTGCTGCGACGTGAACCACTCTCCATAGATTTCCTTGCTGTGGAACCAGCGCAGGAAGTCCTTGGCCGCCTTTTGGTTCTTGCTGTAGTTCGGCACCAGATTTGAAAACGGCACGTGATAGCTGAACTGACCGGCAGGCCCTTTCGGCAGCGGCGAGTGGAAGATGTCGTCCTTCAGCGGCTGGTCTTTCTCGGTCATGTAGGTCTCAGCTTTTGCCTTGGCCAGCAGATAGATCGAGGCGCCATTGCTGGTGGAACTGATCGTGTTGGCAAGGAAGGCGCGGTTGTTGCCGGCGTCGTCCCATGACATGGCGCCCTCGTCAAAACACTCCTTCCAGAAGGCGACAGCGAACTTGACCGACTCGATCGTCTCTTTGGAGTTCAGCGCGACGGTCTTCCCGTCGGCTTCGACCTCCTTGCCACCCCACGACCACAAATAGGGATACCAAAATGCCGGCCCGTCGCCGAAGGCATGGGCGAGTGTCTGGCCGTAGGGGCGATTTTTCGCCTTCAACTGCTTGCCGACAGCGCGGTACTCGTCCCACGTCGCAGGGAATTTCTCCGGCTTGATACCGACGTCCGCGAACCACGAGGTGCGGTTGGCGAACAGCACGCCGAGGATCGTGAACGGCATGGCAATCCAGCGCTTGCCGTTGTTCGCGACATCGCGCGAGGTCTGAAAAAACCCGCCCTGCGCGCGGCCGACCTCATCGGCGATGTCGCTGACATCGACCAGGCTGTCGGCGTAGAGCTGCGCCCAGTTGCTGACGGCCATCATGATGTCGGGTCCGGCCTTGGACTGGATCGCCGAACTGATCCGCGCCTGGACACCGTCGCCGTTGATGGTCTCGATACTGAGGTCTATGCCGAGTGCCTTCTTGCACTCATCCCTGATCCTGACCTTGAGTAGCTGATCGGAGACCGGCACGAAATCAACGAATTTCATCCATTGAAGGGTCGTGCCCTGGGCGAAGGCAGGCGCTCGCCCCGAGGCGAGAATGCCGGCAAGCCCGCCAGTACGTGCCGCCAGTGCGCCGGCGCCCGAAAGCTTGAGCAACCTGCGCCGATGAATTCGCTGCATGGTCGATCTCCCTGTTCGTCTTTTGATTCGAGGAGCCGGTTTCGCGCCGGGCCCTCGCGCGCTGGGGACTTAGGATCCGCTGAGAATTAATCTATCAGCTCCAACACGGCCGGTTGCCATTTGTTGTCATCCCCGCGAAAGCGGGGACCCATTCCCCGTCTGGGTCCCCGCTTTCGCGGGGATGACAACAACAGAGGCAAGTCTGCTGACAACTGACGCAGTCAATTCGGCGCAGATCCTTACGCCCCGTAGATTTTCACCAGTTCGTCATGCGCCGCTTTCACCGACGCCTCGGCCGGCATGCCCTGGATCGCCTTCGCATACATGTCGACGATGATGTACTTGGTCTGCACCTCGGCGGCATTCTGCGTCGGCGCCCCGGCATAGCCCAACATGCGGCCGGTGACAGGGATCTTCTTGAACGGGGCCAGCACCGGGTCGACATTCCACACCGGGTCGTCTTCCCACATTTTCGTGGGACCGCACTGATAGCCCTGCTGCGAAGTGAACCACTGCTCGTACACCGGCTTGGAGCGTATCCACGCCATGAATTTCTTGGCGGAATCCTGATTCTTCGAATAGCCCATCAGCATATCGATCATTGGCCCAGGCAGGTTGAACTGGCCGCCGGCGCCACCGGGGATGCTGGCATGAAGGATGTCGTCCTTCATCGGCGTGCCCTTGTCGGTCTGATAGCTATCGGGCTTCTTCTTGGCCTCGAGATAGATCGAGGCGCCGTTATTGGTGGCGCTGATGCTGCCCGACAAAAAGGCACGGTTGTTGCTGGTGTCGTCCCAGGAAAGACCGCCCTCGTCCATCGTCTCCTTCCAAAGCGCAACGGCGAATTTGACCGACTCGACCGTCTCCTTGGAGTTCAGCGCGACGGTCTTGCCATCGGCCTCGACCTCCTTGCCGCCCCACGACCACATATACGGATACCACCAGCCCGGCGCGTCGCCGAATGTGTGTCCGGCGGTCTGGCCGTAAGGATGCCCTGCCGCCTTCAGCTTCTTGCCGACGGCGCGGTAATCGTCCCAGTTCGCCGGGAATTTGTCGGCGCCCGCTTTGGCCAGCCAGGACTTGCGATAGGCGACGAGCCCGCCACCGATGCACCAGGGCACGCCGATCCAATGCTTGTCGTAGGTGCCAACAGACTTCAGGGCATCGTAATAGCCGCCACCTTCCTTGCCGAGTTGCTCGGCAAGATCGGTGACGTCGGCAAGACTCCTGGCGTAGAGCTGCGGCCAGTTGTTGAGGCCTAGAATAATGTCGGGGCCGGTGCCCGATTGAACCGCAGAGGTGACGCGCGCCTGGATGTCATTGGCGTTGATCGTCTCGACGGTCAGTTTGATGCCGAGGTCCTTCTGGCATTGCTGCACGATCGGACCCTTCAGCAGCACGTCGGAGGCCGGCACGAAATCGGCCCAGCGCAGCCAGTGTACCGCCGCCGTCTGGCCGTATGCGGGCGCCCGTCCGCTGGCCAGGATGCCAGCCAATCCCCCGGTTCCAGCAGCGAACGCGCCGGCGCCCGACAGTTGGGCAAACCCGCGGCGAGTGATGCGCGTCATTGTAACCTCCCTGGTATGCCGCGCGACCGAGACCGCGCGCTGATTCAAATCGCCCGGGCTGGCCGATCCATCAGATCGCCGCCTCGGTCGCGTTGTCGAAGAAGTGCAGCCGCTCCGGATTGACCGCCAGACGGAGCTTCTCATGCACCTTTGCAGTGACGGTTGGCTCGACCGCAGCCACCATCGTCGCCGAGCCGACGGCAACGTCGAGCAGGATTTCCGAGCCGAGCCGTTCAACCACCTCGACCGCGGCATCAAAGCTCAAATCCTGCGGATCGCCGGCGCCGGCGATGCGCATGTCCTCCGGCCGAACCCCGAACGTCACTTCCTTGCCGGCGTAGGCGCCAAGGCGCGGCACGATCGGCTTGGGAACCGCGATGCGTATGCCCTCGCGTTCCGCCCACAGCCCGCCATTCTGCGCGACGATGCGCACACCGGCGAAATTCATAGCCGGAGACCCAAGAAAGCCGGCGACAAAGCGGTTAGCGGGGTTGGTATAGAGCTCCATCGGATCGCCGACCTGCTGCACCCTGCCGTCGCGCATGACGACGACGCGGTCCCCGAGGGTCATCGCCTCGACCTGGTCGTGGGTGACGTAGATCGCGGTTGTGCCCAGCCGTTCGTGCAGTTTCTTGAGTTCGACCCGCATCTGCACGCGCAATTTGGCATCGAGATTGGACAGCGGCTCGTCGAACAGGAAGACCTGCGGATGGCGGACGATCGCCCGGCCTAGAGCGACGCGCTGGCGCTGACCGCCCGACAGCTGACGCGGCTTGCGCTTCAGCAGTTCCTGAATGCCGAGGATCTCGGCTGCCTCCTGCACGCGCCTGGTGATCTCGGGCGTGTCGAACTTCCGCATTTTGAGGCCGAATGCCATGTTGTCGTAGACGCTCATATGCGGATAGAGCGCGTAATTCTGGAACACCATCGCAATGTCGCGATCCATCGGCGGCAGGTCGTTGATGATCTTCTCGTCGATCGAGATGTTCCCCGACGTGATGCTTTCGAGCCCCGCCACCATGCGCAGGGTCGTCGTCTTGCCGCAGCCCGATGGGCCGACCAGCACGACGAATTCCCGGTCGTGGATCTCGAGGTTCACGTCGATGACGGCGGGAACCTCGTCGTATTTCTTGTTCAGGCTGCGCATCAACACGCGGGCCATGCGCTCAACCTTTCACCGATCCGGTGATGCCGGATACGTAGTATTCGACGAAGAACGAATAGACGAAGGCGACAGGGATCGATCCCAGCAACGCGCCCGCCATCAGCTCGCCCCAGAAGAACACGTCGCCGCGCACCAATTCCGACGTGACGCCGACCGGGACGGTCTTCTGTTCGGGCGAGGACAGGAACACCAGCGCGTAGATGAACTCGTTCCACGACAGCGTGAAGGCGAATATCCCGGCCGACAGGATGCCAGGGATCGCCACCGGGAAGATGATGTAGATCATCGCCTTCCAGCGGGTCGCGCCGTCGATGCGGGCGCATTCCTCCAGCTCCTTCGGGATCGACTTGAAGTACCCCATCAAGAGCCAGGTGCAGAACGGGATCAGGAAGGTCGGGTAGGTCAGGATCAACGCCCAGGGCGAGTCGCCGAGCTTGAAGTTGCGGATGATGTCGGAGAGCGGGATGAACAGCAGCGTCTGCGGCACCAGATAGGTGATGAAAATCCCGGTGCCGATGCTGCCTGCGAACGGGAACTTGAGCCGCGACAGTGCGTAGCCGGCGAGCAGACCGCAGAACAGCGAGATCGCCGTTGCCGACAGCGAGATGAACATCGTGTTCAGCATCCAGGTGCTGAACAGCGTCTCGGTCAGCAGGGCGCGGATATGCTCTAGGGTCGGGTTGGTCGTCCAGAACGGCGTGTAGTTCGCCGCATTCCACGGCCGGTACAGCTCCTTGTCCGGCCGGATGGTTGTGATGACCATCCAATAGAACGGAAACAGCAGCGCGACGACGAACCCCGTCACCGGCACATAGAAGAAAACCCAGCGCCGCCAGGAGGCTCCCTCGATCATGGCCTATGCGGTCTCCGCCTTGCGGATGTAGACCAATTGAACGATCACCACGAGCAGCAGGATCGGGAAGATCGCCAGCGAGATCGCCGCACCCTGGCTGAGCAATCCCGTGCCGATGCCAAGCTGGTAGGCATAGGTCGCGAACAGTTGGGTGGCGTTGGCCGGACCGCCGCCGGTCAGCACGTAGACGAGCTGGAAATCGGCGAAGGTCTGGATCACCGAGAACAGCACGATCACCAAGGTCACCGGCAGCAAAAGCGGCCAGGTTATATGGCGGAAGCGCGCCCAGGCGTGAGCGCCGTCGATTGCCGCGGCCTCGTGCAGTTCGGGGCTGATCGTCTGCAGCCCGGCGAGCAGGCTGATTGCGTAGAACGGCACGCCGCGCCAGACATTGACGATGATCACCGAGGCCATCGCCAAGGTCGGGTCGCCCAACCAGTTGATGCGGGTTTTGATGATCCCGACATGGAACAGCATCCAGTTGAGGACGCTGAAGGTCGGGTCGAACATCCACTTCCAGGCAAAGGTCGACAGCACGGTCGGGATGATGAACGGCAGAAGGATGAAGGCGCGCATGAACGCCTTGCCGCGGAAATGCCGGTTGAGCAGCAAGGCCAGCCAAAGCCCGAGCGCCAGTTTGAAAACCGTCGTGACGAACGTGTAGAGGCAGGTGTTCCACACGGCGACCTGGAAGATGTCGTCGTGCCAGATCTTGACGAAATTATCGAGGCCGACGAAGTGGCCGGGCACCCCGACCTTGGTATCGGTCACCGACAGCAGGATGCCGTTGATGAACGGATGCGCGATGAACATGCCGAGCAGGATCACCGTCGGTAGCATCAGGCAGGTCGCCAGCCACCGCTCGTCTTCGAGCAGGCGGGTGATCGGCCCGCGCGGTGGGCTGCCGACATATTGCAGGCGGGGTGCGGCAACTTCGGCTGCTGTCGCCATGAGCATTTCCTTCCGGACTTTTAGCGGCAGCGGTCGATCGCCGTGGCCGACGAAGTTTCTGAACGAAAACCTTAGAGACAACGCCGGAGCCGCACAAGAGGACGCCACGAGGCTGTATATCATGCTGGCCGGCCGCGCATGCATGGCCAGCACGGCGCGCGCCGGTGATCACGGGGAGGATCGCGGCGGGGCATCCAACGTGCCTGCGGCCCTCGCCGCACCGATCCAGGCGTGCCAGGCCCAGGGCCGGATTCTGTTCTGTGGAATGAACTCCGGGGCGGGCATGGTCAGTTCTCACAGATCACGCCAGGCTCGAACCGCTGGCCGGTTGGGTCGTAAGCGATGTCGCACCAGCACATTGCGCGACGCGATGAAAATCGGGCCACTTGGCGTCCTTGAGGAAGGACGACAGGGTGATGGCAGTAGCGTTGGAATCTGAGGACGCCGCTACGACTGATCGTACGGTCTCCCCGCAAAGCGTTCACGATCGGCCTGGCTCTGCGGGGCCGCTGATCTGGCGCGCGTTGTTGGTGCGCATCGCTTAACCTGCATCTACCATGCGACAAGGACAGAGGATGACCAACGATAATTGCGATACGGTGGTGTTTGACCTCGGCGGGGTCCTGATCGACTGGGACCCCCGCCACCTATACCGATCCTTGTTCCGCGGCGACCACGCCGCGATGGAGCGGTTCCTGTCGGAGGTCTGCACACCCGCTTGGAATCAACAGCAGGACGCCGGCCGTCCCTGGGCCGAGGCGGTTGCGGTGCTCCAGAAGCAATACCCGGAGCATGATGGGCTGATCCGTGCGTACCATCTTCGTTGGTCCGAGATGATCGCGGGCGAGATGCCCGGTACGGTCGCGATACTGCGCGCATTGCACGCCGCCGGAACGCCCCTCTATGCCCTAACCAACTGGTCGCAGGAGACCTTCCCTATCGCTGAGCAACGGTTCGACTTTCTGACGCTGTTCCGCGGCATCGTCGTGTCGGGTAGCGAGCGGCTGGTGAAGCCCGACCTGGCCATCTATCGGCTGCTGGTCAAGCGCTACGGGCTCAATCCGGCGCGATGTGTTTACGTCGACGACAACGCGACCAATGCCGCCGCCGCTACCCTGCTTGGAATGCGCGCAATCCACTTCACGCTGCCCGACGTCCTGGCAGGCGAACTCCGTGAGCTGGGGTTCGCGGTCGGGACCGGCGGAGCGACACGCTCCAAGGCTACCGAGCAATAGCCTGCATGCCCAAACAGCCTTACGTCGTTCACACGATGTCAGGTGAGATCGCCGCGTGCCCGGCTGGCATTCGGAAGCCAGAAAGACACGGGCGCTCCGTTTTGTGGTTCGTCATCAACTGGTAAAACGCGTGAACGACGGCTAACTTGCCGATCGACGGCGGAGACATGGCCATAAACACCAAGGGCTGACGCATGAGAACCGGTGCGGATTACCGCGAAGCGCTGCGCGATGGCCGGAAGGTCTTCGTTATGGGCGAGGGCCGCGTCGATGACGTGACAACCCATCCGGCGACACGCGCGATGGTGGAGCAATACGTCACGTGGTACGACCGCCATTTCGATCCCGCGTGGACTGATACGTTGCTCACGCCACCCGATGCGGGCGGAAACCGCGTTCCTTGGGCTTTCGAGCTGCCGAAGACGAGTGCAGATGTAATTGCGATCGGCCGTGCGATCCAAAGGACGATCTTCCTTAGTGCCGGCAACATCACGCACACTCCACTCTACGGCCACCTGATAGCGCTCGGTGTATTGACTGCGGCCGAGACACGTAGTGCCGGGCCCCATTACGCTGTCAATGCGATGGCCTATCGCGACATGATCGCCAGCAACGGCCGGTTCCTGACCTTTTGTGGCGGCGCTCCGGTCATCGGCCAGCGCATGCGGCCCGATCCAGTTGATCGGGTCTCGGTCAAACGGGTGAGCGAGAACGACAAGGGCGTGGTTTTGCGCGGCCGGCTGGGCATGCACACAAGTCCGGCCTATGCCGAGGATGTTTACGTCGGCGCGCTCACCGGGTTGGAAATTGACGGACATCCGGTCGGCTTCATCGTGCCGGTCAACGCCCCTGGCGTCACCGTTTTGTGCCGCAAGGTTGCGACCCGCGATCGCGACCCGTACTGCTCCCCGCTGTCCGCCCGGTACGACGAACTCGATGGCCACATGTGGCTCGACAACGTGTTCATCCCGTGGGAGCGCGTGTTCGCTGTCGATCCGGAACCGGAGGCGATTCCGCGCTGGCTGCGATGGCATCACCTCCGCGGCTGGCTGGCCAAGGCCGAGTTTACCCTCGGTCTGGCGCTGGCGGTGACGGACGCGATGGGGCTCAAGCAGAACGACGCCACCGTCGGATACATTGTCGATCTCATAGCCGAGGTGCAGATCGTGCGCTCGTGCATTATCGCCGCCGAGCATGATCCCCAATTCACTCCGACAGGCTACTGTGTACCCAATCACGCACATCTTGCGGCGGGTGGCATCTCGCTGTTCAAGGCCCGACAGCACATGTCCGAGCTATTGCGCATCATCCCTGGATCCTCGCTGGTGATGGCACCAACCGACAGCGACCTCGCCATGCCAGAACTGGACATGGGTCTCGAGGAAACGTTCGGTGGTGGCGGATACTCTGCGCGACAGCGCGCAGCGCTTTTGCAACTCGTGTGGGACCACGTCTCTTCGTCGCTTGATGGGCGTGAATCGGCCTTCGAGTTGCACGCCAGTGGTGGGATGCCTGGCTGGCGTGCCTGGCTGCGCCGCAGCTTCGAAGACTACAACAGCCTCGCCAACACTGTGCTGAATGCGATCGACCTTCCAATGCCAGCGATTGACGTAGCAAGCATTGGCACCGCTCCTGTCGCGCCGCGCCGGGCCATTGGTAAATAAGGTTGCATACTTTGCTGGTCAACCGCAGCAGTTGGGAATTGGGACCGTCCCAGGCGGCCTGGAACGATCGAGATGGGCGCGAAACAGCAGTGATTGGCCGAACCCCGCTCCTGCTGGTGAATTCGCCCAAAGCTCGTTCCCCTGGCGCGAATGTGCAGGCTGAGAGGGTGCCGTGACGCAAAATCTGCTCATGGTTATCCGCCGTTACGGCGGACCTTACGATCCAAAGATGCCGCTGGAGGAACAGCTATATTGGGAGGCGCACCGCGCTTTCATGAATGCACTGGAGGCCAGGGGGTTCGCGCGCCTTGCCGGTCCCCTCGAAGGCTGCGAGGACGTGCTTTTGATAATCCGTGCGGAGAGTTCCGATGCGATCGAACGGCAACTTGCGGTCGACCCGTGGACGCAATCTGGGATGCTCTCGACCATCCGGATTGAGCGCTGGAACCTACGACTCGGCCAAGTGAGTTAGCCAACGACGGAAAGTTCGCTAGCCTCTGCTCGGGGCGTGGTTTGGCCGTAATCCCTTCTGGACCGATCCCAGGTGACTCAGCAGACGCGGGCAGCCTGTGACCTGCTCTCAGCCCATCCACGAACTGATTTTGCACTCCTGAGCCTGTGGCATTTAGGGTTCCCACAATGCGAAAAGTCGAGTTCAGGGCGGGCGCCTATATACTACTGCTGTGCTACTACGCCCTCTCGGGCCCTACCGTGATTTGCTGGATGACAGGACGGCGGCCGCGCACTAGTGCTCGCCGGCTCATACGGGTGCGGCAGCAGGCGTTTCACCGTTGGCCGAAGTAGAAGGACATAGAGCAAATGTGCCGTGATCGTGACGACGAATCTCGGGCTTTCCGCCAAGGATCTCGGCTCTGAATCCACTTCTTGGTAGCGTCGGGCCGGGGTTGTCTCCCGAGACGACGCAACCAGCAAGGTGACAGCGGGCCAGACCGCGACCAACCGGACGCCGCCGGCAGCCTCGCCAATAATTGCTCGCATTGCGCGGTGGTTTCGGTAAATACTATCGTCGCACTCTTGTGGCGGGCCTCCCTGGCCAGCCGTCGGGACGGGTCGTCACGGGTGGCTTTGACGCGGGCTTCGCCTACCAAGACCCGGCGATAAAACAACGATCGCAGTATCACTGCGGTCGCCCAGGGAGTGTGCGCCATGTTGGATCTTCTCGAACAGCAGAAGACGTTGACGAGCAACCAGTGGAGGATCATCGCCACTGCGAACCTGGGCGACATGCTCGACTTCTTCGACTTTTTCCTGATCGGCTACGTGCTTGCGTTCATCATCGGCGGATGGCACCTGACCTTCGGCCAATCGGCGATGATCCTGCTGTCCTCAGGCCTCGGCGCGATTCCAGGCGCCTTCTTCTGGGGCTGGATGGCCGACCGCATCGGGCGGCGTAAGGTGTTCATGGCAACGGCGGTCAATGTCGCGCTCGCCACCGGTATCATGGCATTCACCCCCGGCGAAAACGGCTGGATCAGTGGCTGGATCTTCCTCGCGTTCTTCCGCTTCTTCGTCGGCTTCGGCAACGCCGGCCTGATCGCGGTGGACATTCCGCTCGTGCAGGAATTCGTCCCGTCCTACAAGCGCGGCTGGGTGAGCGGAATGACCACCGTTCTGCTGCCGGCCGGCAATCTGATGGGCGCGCTCTCGGGCGCATTCCTGGCGCCGGTCATAGGTTGGCGCGGGCTGTTCCTTGTCGGGCTGTTGCCGGCGGTTCTGGTACTGTTGATCCGCTACTGGGTCCCGGAATCGCCGCGCTGGCTGCTTCGCATGGGCCGCCACGAGGAGGCACGCCGATCGATTGCCTGGGCGCTTCAGGTTGATCCGAGCCGGATCGAACTGCCGCAGTCGGCGCTCGAGCCGGACAAGACGCGTTGGCGCGAACTGTTCCAGTATCCGCGCAGTATCGCCGCCGCCTGCACTACCGCGCTGAGCCAGACAGGCGGGGTCGGGCTGCTGCTATGGATAACGACCCTGTTCGTGCTGGTGCTGAAGATCACGCCGGCCGAGGCGTCATACCTGATGATCTACGTGAGCCTGGTGGGAATCGCCGGACGCCTGTTCTGTTCGTATCTGTCGGATGCGATCGGGCGCCGCGCGTCCGGCGCACTGATCGGCTTCTCCGGCGCACTGACCATGGCGCTGGCGGGTTACTTTTCCGATGTTTACATCGGCACGGTGTCGGTATTCTTCCTCCTGATCATGGTGCAGCGATTCTTCGGCGACGGAAGCTACGCGATCATCGGGCCGTATATTGCCGAAGTCTGGCCATCGCGGCTTCGCGCAAGCGGCATGGGTCTGGGTTATGGTGTCGGCAATTTCGGCAAGATTCTGGGACCGCTGGGGTTGGCGATCATCATCGGCTCGTCCAACTACGTCAGCCCGAAGGCGTCGCTCGATGCGATCTTCCCGGCGCTGTTGTATCTGGCGTTCTGGTACGCTTTCGCCGGGGCCGCGTTCTGGCTGATCGGCATTGAGACCAAAGGCCGCTCGATCGAGGAGATCGGCGACGCGCTCGATGAAGCGGCGGCAGGCGAGCCGCGCGTCGCGTAACCGGGCCTTAGGATCCAAGCCGGAATAAGCGAAGCATTCTGATCCGCGGACCGCGATCCCCCTCGTCATCCCCGCGAAAGCGGGGACCCAGTTGTGGCCTGGGTCCCCGCTTTCGCGGGGATGACGACTGAGGGCGGGGATGACGACTGAGGGCGGGCATGACGACAGAGGGATGAAACGTCATCGTCAACCGACGCACTTCCTCCGCCTCGAGCCCTTATCCGGGCGGCCTCAGCTGAGACTGCCCGGGTAGTCGCGCCAGATACTCGGCTCCAGGTTCAAATGCGAACTGGCGGGGTAGGTCTGCTTCCACCAGCGTGCACACGCCGCGCTGGTGGGATTCCACAACCCGGGGAAGTTCCGCGTGTGCGTGAAGAAATCCTCCAGCAACTGCATCCGGTTGCACCAACCGACGGCGCCCGGATGCAGCGTCATGCTGAAGTGCCGCCCGCGCTTGTACTGCGCATTGAATTCGGCCCGCCAGTTGCGGAACAGTTCATCCGCACGTTCCAGGCCGGTGCCCTTGCGTGGAAACATGAGGAACCATTGATCGTCGAAATGATAATAGTACGGCAAGGTCAGGATGGACCGTCGCGACGCGAAATCTGTCACCCAATAATGCGGTATGTCGTCGGCCAGCCCATTGCCCATGTATTCGTAGCCGGCGTCGATCAGCAGATCCATGGTGTGCGGACTGATCGTGCCGCCGGCGAAGGGATCGTCCTGTCGCGGCAGGGAGAACCATCCGGTCGGTTTGTGGCCTGTCACCTTGGTTAGAATGCCGGTAGCCAGATCGAGCCGGGCCTTCTCCTCGGCCGCGCTCAGCCCACTCACATCCTCATGCTTCAGGCCGTTGGCGGCGATTTCGTGGCCGTCGGCGAGCAGCGCGCGAATCCGATCGGCGCGAAGCTGCGCGATCACCGCGGGGACGGCGAACGTGGCCACGATGCCGAAGTGCTTCAGCACGGCAAGCAGCTGATCGAGGCCATCATGCGCGCCGAATTGTGCGTCGGGGTGCAGCAGATCGGCGGCGCGGGTGCCATCCGGGCCGCGCGCCACACTCAGATCCACCACCACGCTGACACAGCAGCGGTTGCCGTCCGGCCAATGGACCTGATCGTCCCGCAGGCTCGTTTCATCGGATATCGTGTAACTTTGTTTCCACGGCATGATGCGGCCTCGCGGGTCAAACGGCGTGGTGCTTCGGCGGGTACGTCTCGAGACAGTGCCTGGCAACCTGCTCGCAGGTCGGAAACCAGACACCTGGCAGCGTCTTCATCCGTGTGATCAACCGATCCAGCATGTCGATCCGTAGCGCCCTGCCCGACACGAACGGATGCACCACAATGTTGAGATAGCCGCCGACACGGTATTGCTGCCAGAATGCGGCCCACCACAGATCGAATACCCGGTCGGGATCGGTGATGCGTTGCGCGGCATTGCCGCTGCCGAGCCAGGCGAAGCTGTAGAACATCGCATCGTCGATCGCATAGTGGAACGGCAGGTTCAGCATTGCATTGTCGCCGTCGGCATCACGAAGGTAATAGGGTCGGTGGTCTGCCGACTCGTGCGAGATGTAGAGAAAACCTTCCTGCTTCAGCAGTCCCAGCGTGTGCTCGCTGCGGCTGCCCACCGGCCGGCGGCCAGCAATCTTCTCCAGCGCGGCAGCGGTCTTCAGCAGATGATCGCGCTCCAGCGCGGGATCCTTTGGCACATGGTGTTCCCACATGTGATCGGCGATCTCGTGCCCGCTGCGCACGGCGGCCCGGAGCGCCTGCGGATAAAGTTCGCAGATGCGGCCGGGCGTGAAGATGGTCGCCTTGATACCGTGCGCATCGAACAGATCGATCAACCGCCATATGCCGACGCGCCCGCCGAACTCGCCCTTGGCAAGCTGCATCGGCGGTTCGTTCAACAGGCGCCGCAGCAGCATGGCATCGAAATCGGCGGTGAAGTTCACCGCGATCCGCGTTCCCGCGGGCCAGGGCAGGTCCGGGATGCGCTGGTGCCGGGCGTCGTAGCGTCTGGCGGTCGCGCAAAGGTCGGCGATTTCCCGTTCCAGCTGGTCGGTCATTGACTCGGACTCCCCCGGTAACGGCCAGAATGATACCACGCGCGTTCCAGCCGTCTGCCGGTGCCAGCCACCCGCGTGACGAGCCTGATTGACTTCGCTATCACCGGGGCCGCAAAGTTTGGCGGCAGCAGCAATCCGCCGTCACGACGCCATTGTCACGTTTGTAACAAGCAGGAGGGTGAGTTGAGCACGATCCTCAAAGTCTTTAGTCATGGTCTAACGAAATTGCTGGCGGCGGGCGCGCTGTCTATAGTGGCGCAGGCCGCCATGGCAGCGACGGTCGGTCCGGTGACCGACGATCTGGGCGTGATTCGCATCGCCAAGGGTGCCCCGATCCAGATCGGCGCCTACTGGGTGTTGTCCGGGGCGGACACCGCGCTGGGTCTGGACGAGAAGCGCGGGGTCGAGATCGCCTTCAAGGAACTCGGCGGCAATGTGCTCGGCCATCCACTCAAGCTGAACGCCGAGGACGATGGCTGCAACGCCGAAGGCGGCCAGACCGCGGCAACCAAGTTGGCGGCGAATCCGCAGACGGCCATCGTGCTTGGTCCCGCCTGCTCGTCCGCCGCCACGCCGGGCGCGCCGATCCTGTGGCAGCAAGGGATTGTCAATATCTGCACCGCCTGCACGGCGCCCGCGCTGACAGCCTCCGCGCGCAAGCCGGAATACGCCGGGTTCGCACGCACCGTGTTCAGCGACAGCGAGCAGGGCAAGGCCGACGCCACCTATGTGCATGATGTCGCAAGGGCGCAGTCGGTGGTGACCGTCCATGATGGAAGCCCCTACGCGCAGCAGCTTCAGCAGGTGTTTGCCGACAACTTCAAGCAGCTAGGCGGCAAGGTGCTGTCACAGGAAGCGATCGCGCCAAGCGATGTGGACATGCATCCGCTGCTGACCCGCATCGCCAGCGAGAAGCCGGATTTGATCTACTTCCCGGTGTTCACCGCGGCCGCCGCGCAGATCCTGCGCCAGGCGAAGGAGACGCCGGGGCTGGAGAAGACGGCACTGATGGGTGGCGGTTCGCTGCTGTCGGCCGACTTCATCGAGGCTGCCGGCCCGGCGGTGGTGGGCTTCCGCATCGGCTACCCGGACCTTTCACCGGACGCGATGGGCAAGAACTATCCGAAGTTCGTCGAGGAGTACAAGAAGGCATACGGCGAGGCGCCGATCTCGGGCTACCACGCCAACGCCTATGACGGCGCGATGCTCGCCATCAAGGCAATCGAGAAGGTCGCCAAGACCGACGCAGCCGGGAACCTCTATATCGGCAAGAAGGCGCTGCGCGACGCCGTGTTCGCCACAAAATTCGATGGCATCAGCGGCCCAATCGCCTGTGACGCCTATGGCGAATGTTCGCAGTTCAAGCCATCGGTGCTTGAGTTCACCTCCTCCGATCCGAAGACCTTTGAGGTAGGCAAGAACCCGAAGAAGATCTGGCCGTAGGTGGCCGGCGCGACCACTGCAAAGGGGCCATGGCTGCGTGCCATGGCCCGCCTCAATGCAGTCGATATCGTCCTGTGGGGTCTGCGCATCGGCGTGGTGCTGGTGGTCGTGCTCGGCACCATCGGCACGCTGATCAAGGGCCGCTACAACGCCGCGCAGTGGTTCGATTTCGTCATGTTCGGCCTGACCATCGGCAGCATTTATGCGCAGATCGCGTTGGGCTACACGATGGTCTATGGCGTTCTCCGCCTGATCAACTTCGCACACGGCGATATCGTGATGGCCGGCGCATTCGCCGGCTATTTTGTCGCTGGACCGCTCGATCGCTCGGGCTTCCTTGAGAGACAGCCCGTGCTCGCCATGGCCGCGATCCTTGCCGTGGCGATCGCCACCTCGGTCAGCATCGCGGTGCTCACCGAACGCATCGCCTATCGCCCGTTCCGTCGCGTGGTTGGTCTTGCGCCGCTGATCTGCGCGATCGGCGTGTCGTTCTTCCTGGAGCAGACGTTCCGCGGCATGTTCGGCTCCGCGGTGAAATCCTATCCGGAGCCGCAATGGCAGCGCGCGGCGTTCCATGTGTTTGGCTTCAACCTTCCGCGTATCGACGTGATCGTGATCGGGCTTGCCCTGCTGTTCATGGGCGCGCTCTACCTGATCGTGCAGCGCACGCGCATGGGCACCGCGATGCGCGCGGTAGCCGAAGACGGCGAAGCCGCCGCGCTGATGGGCATCGACGTGAACAAGGTGGTCGTCTTCACCTTCGTGCTGGGCGGCGCGATGGCCGGAATCGCCGGTGTGTTCTATGCGTTTCTCTACAAGCAGGTGTATTTCTTCATGGGCTTCGCACCCGGCATCAAGGCGTTCGGTGCCGCGGTGCTGGGCGGCATCGGCAATATCCCCGGTGCAATGCTTGGCGGCTTCTTCCTCGGCATGGTGGAATCGGTCGGGCCGACACTGTTCCTGGATGGCATCGGCATTCCCGCGCCCTACCAATTACGCGACCTGATCGCCTTCACGCTGCTGATCATGGTGCTGATCTTCCGTCCGCAAGGACTGCTTGGCGAGCGCATGGCGAAGAAGCGCGCATGATGCCGCGGAGCGCCCCGATCGTAATGGTCCGCGAAGGCGGCCCATCCACGTCTTCCCTCGTGTCGTCCAAGTCGTGGATGGCCGGGTCAAGCCCGGCCATGACGGATGGAGACAGCGGCTGCAATGTGACGACAGGCGAATCATCGATATGATGCCGCGGAGCGCCCCGATCGTCATGGTCCGCGAAGGCGGCCCATCCACGTCTTCCCTCGTGTCGTCCAAGCCGTGGATGGTCCGGTCAAGCCCGGCCATGACGGATGGACACAGGGGCTGCAATGCGGCGACAGGCGACTCATCGATATGATGCCGCAGGCGCGCCGCGCTGTCCTAATCGGCCTCGCCTTCGGCGCAGGCGCAGTGCATCTAGCGGTTGTAGGCGTCTTGCTGATGCTGCACCAACGCTGGATCATCATCGACACTCTGAGCCTTGGGCAGGCGGTGCTGGTGGTGATTGCCGGCGGCACCGGAGCGATGGCGGGACGTCCGCTCCCGGGTGTGCTCGCAGGCGCGTCCGCCGGCGTGCCCGTTGCCGCACTGGCGTTGCTGATGTCTGTTTTGCCGCTGCAAGGCATTTTCATCGCGCTGTCGCCGGCGTTGCTGAACATGCTGACGTTTGAATTCGGCACGGCCGCCGGTGTCGGCATCATGGTCGGCGGCGGGGCAGTTGGCGGCCTGTTGGGCGCGGCGTTGCGCACAAGTCCTGCCGTGGCGCGCCGTGCGATCATACCGGGCGCGGTTGCGGTGGTGGTCGCCGGCGTGTTCCAGGAACTGATCCAGCTTATGCTGCAGCAATACGAAGGTGTCGTCAGCGACATCCGGGAATTCCTCTACACCTGGGAGGGACTGAGCCCGGTAGGCGCGGTAACCATTTTCATCGTTGTCGCGCTGTGCAGCGAGCTTGTCGGTCTCGCACAGCGACGCCGCATTGCGCGCTGGCCGATCCGCGACCATCGGCGCGAACGCATGATGTGGGCGGGGTTCGCACTGCTATGTCTGGTGCTGCTGCCAGCGGTTGCGGGTTCGTATGTCGGCCAGGTGCTGATGCTGGTCGGGCTCTACATCCTGATGGGCATGGGCCTCAATCTCGAGGTCGGCCTGGCTGGGCTGCTCGACCTTGGGTTCGTCGCATTCTTTGCTGTCGGCGCATATACAACTGCCCTGCTTACTGCCGATGCGCCGCATGCACTCGCGCATCTTTCCTACTGGGAGGCGATGCCGGTTGCGGTGTTCCTTTCGATCCTCGTCGGCGTCATGTTTGGCCTGCCCGTGCTCGGCGTGCGCGGTGACTATCTGGCGGTGGCGACGATGGGCCTGGGTGAAATCGTGCGCGTCATCGTGCAGTCGGATTTTGCCACGCCATTGCTTGGCGGGGCACAGGGCATCCTGCAGATTCCCAGGCCGCAACTGGGGTCTTTCGTGCTGGGCAGTCCGGTCGCGCTGTTCTACCTGACGCTGGGCGCATCGGCCGTCGCGGCGTTCGTCGCATGGCGGCTGGAGAATTCCCGCCTCGGCCGCGCCTGGATGGCGTTGCGCGACGACGAGGACGTGGCGCAAGCATTGGGCATCAACCTCATCAGATCCAAATTGCTGGCCTACGGGCTGGGCGCGGCATTCGCCGGACTCGCCGGTTCGATCTTTGCCACGATGTTGGGCTCGGTTTATCCGTCGAGCTTTCAGTTGCTGATTTCGATCAACGTGCTGGCGTTGATCATCGTCGGCGGTATGGGCAGCCTGCCGGGGGTCGTGCTCGGCTCGATCGCGTTGATCGGCCTGCCCGAGCTGCTGCGTGAATTCGGCGAGTACCGGTATCTGTTCTATGGCGCGGTGCTGGTGGTGATGATGCGGCTGCGTCCCGAGGGTTTGTGGCCATCGGACGTGCGCCAGCGTGAATTGCATGCTGCCGACGAAACACTGGCACTCGATGCAGGCACGGATGCGGTCCCCGTGCAGCCACGGTAGGCGCAGGTTGAGCGTTATTTTGTCATCCCCGCGAAAGCGGGGACCCAGGCTGGGCCCCCGCTTTCGCGGGGGTGACTATACAAACGACGGGGGTCACAAAAATAAGGAACCGCGCGTTGGCGGAGGGGGCACCTGATGGGCGAGTCCCTGCTCCAGTGCAATGACCTGACCATGCGCTTCGGCGGTCTGGTGGCGATCGCAGGTCTGGACCTTGTCGTCGAAGAGCACAGCATCCACAGCGTCATCGGACCCAACGGCGCCGGCAAGACCACAGTGTTCAACTGCATCACACAGAATCTGCGGCCGAGCGGCGGCGAAGTGTGGTTCGCCGGCGAGCGGATCGATGGGCTGACACCGGATCGCGTGGCGGCGGCGGGCATCAGCCGCACCTATCAGAACATCAGGCTGTTCCGAAACATCACCGCGATCGAGAACCTCCTGGTCGGGATGCACCTGCATCTGCGCTCGACATGGTGGGGCGCGGTGCTGCGTACGCCGCACACCATGCGCGACGAGCGTGCGGCACATGACGAGGCGCTGCGCCTGCTGCAATTCGTCGGCCTGCGCGGTCGCGGCGACATCCTCGCGCGCAATCTGGCCTATGGCGAACAGCGCCGGCTGGAGATCGGCCGCGCGCTTGCCACCAAGCCACGCTTGCTGCTGCTCGATGAACCGACCGCGGGGATGAACCCGCATGAAACATCCGAGATGATGGAGTTCATTCGGCAGGTTCGCGCACGCTTCGACATCACCATCCTGCTGATCGAACACCAGATGCGTGTCGTGATGTCGATGTCGGATCGTGTGACGGTGCTGGATCACGGCGTCAAGATTGCCGAGGATGTTCCCGACCGGGTGCAGCAGGATCCGGCGGTGATCGAGGCCTATCTCGGCAAGGCCGCGAAGCCGGCAGCGGTCTGAGGCCGGCAATGGCGCTGCTCGAGATCGACGACATCCACGTATTCTACGACAAGATCGAGGCGCTGAAAGGCGTTTCGCTTGCCGTGCAGGAACGGCAGATCGTCACATTGGTGGGCGGCAACGGCGCCGGCAAATCGACCACGTTGCGCGCGATCAGCGGATTGCTGCACCCGCGCGAGGGTGCAATTCGTTTTGACAGCCGGCCGCTGGCCGGCCTCGGCGCGCACGAGATCGCCGCGATCGGAGTCGTGCAGGTGCCGGAGGGGCGGCGCATCTTCGGCCGGTTGACCGTAAGCGAGAACCTCGACATGGGCGCGTTCACGCGCCGTGACCGACATGCGATCGCCGGGGACAAGGAGCAGATGATGGCGCTGTTCCCGCGCCTGCGGGAGCGGTTGAAGCAGGTGGCCGGAACGCTGTCGGGTGGCGAACAGCAGATGCTGGCTGCGGCGCGCGCGCTGATGGCGCGGCCTCGGGTACTGTTGATGGACGAGCCGAGCATGGGGCTGGCGCCGATGCTCGTCGAGCAGGTATTCGAGACGATCCGGCGGATCAATGAGCAGGGTGTGACGATACTTCTGGTGGAGCAGAACGCACCGCTGGCCTTGGGCATTGCGGACCACGGCTATGTGCTGGAGAGCGGCCGGATCGTGCTCGATGGTCCCGGTCGCGACCTGCTGGATGACGAGCGGGTCAGGCGGGCGTACTTGGGTTAGGACCCGAGTGGGAATATGCGAAGCATCTGATCCGGGTACGGCGATCCCTGTCGTCATCCCCGCGAAAGCGGGGACCCAGGCCGCAACTGGGTCCCCGCTTTCGCGGGGATGACAACAGGGCGGGGATGACAATAGTAGGGTGGAACGTCACCGCCGACCGACGCAATCAATCACGCGGCGCGGACAGGATCGCAATCGGATACGCGTAGTTGATCCGATCCCCCTCGCGACGAACCGGGATGCCCAGGCGGTCATCCTCGGCGGACGCGCTGAACATCGCGATGATCTTCACATCGTCGCCCGGATTTGGAAACGATCGGCGCAACAGATTCCGCACTTCATCACGTAATTCGTAAAAGCCTGCTTCCGGGGCAGGAAGACCGGCCGCGCCAAACAACGCCTTCAGCTCTGTCAGAGCCAAACACCGCACATGCGACGGATCGCGCAGCTTTTCCGCGCGGTTCCATTCGGCAGCCTTGGCTGGATTCTCCGAGGCGTACATGTCCACCACCACGACGCGCCCGCCCGGTGCGCACACCCGCACCATCTCACGCAGCACGCCGATGGGATCGAGGAAATGATGCATGGAGAACCGCGTCACCACGATGTCGAACGCGCCGTCCGCATAGGGCAGCGACCCGACGTCGCCCTGATCCCACGAAACGTTCGCAAGGCCCTTCTCGGCGGCGAGTTGACGCGCGCGGTCCAGCATGGCCGGCGTCATGTCTATCCCGGTGGCGTGCTTCACTTCGGGGGCGAAGGCGCACACGATGATCCCCCCGCCGCATGCGACATCGAGCACCGTATCGCCCGGTCCAGGATTCGCGGCCGACACGATCATCCGCAGCGCATTCGCGTCGGTGATCGTATCGGCGGTGCTGAACGGCGTCGCCTGCCGGGTGAACTGGTCCAGGATCAGGTCCTGATGGGCCGTATCGCTCATTGCTTCATCATCCCAACCGATAAATGCGCCGCGCCGTGCCGCTGAACATGGCGAGCTTTTCGTCCGCCGATGCGCCCGAGGCAATACGCTTGAACGCGTTCCACAATCCGGCCCATCCGATGCCCATCTTCTCCACCGGGAAGTTGCTCTCGAACATGCAGCGGTCCGCGCCGAACAGTTCGATGCAGGTCTCGATATAGGGGCGCCACCAGCTGGCCAGTTCCGCCGACGATGGTGGCCGCTCGGCCGCCTTGTAGTCGAACAATGCAGCCCGCATCATCATGCCGCCCAGCTTCATCGTCACGTTCGGGCACTTCGCCAGTTCCGTCACCGATGCCTTCCAGGACGCGAACACCTCGTCGCGCCTGCCGGCATACGGGCCGTAACCAAGCACCCCGCCCACATGGCCCATGATGATGTTCGTGCCAGGGAAGGCACGCGCAAGGTCGATCACATCGGCAAGCTGCGTGTGGAACATCCAGGCGTCCAGCGACAACCCCAACGCCGTCAGCCGAGCCAGACCCGCCCGAAAATCGGCCCGCCGGTAGATGTCCGGTCCGGGCGCACCGTTACCGATGATCGGGTCGGCGTCCCAATTGCCCGAGTGGCGCACGCCTCGGAACCGTCCGCCGCCGGCCCTGATCTGCGCCTCCAATACCGCCTCGACACGGTTGCCCAATGTGAGATCGGCATAGCCCACGATGCCGGCGGCGACCCGTGTCGCACCGTAGCCACCGCTGTCGCTCATCGCCGCGATGCCGGCGACGAACTCGGTTTCACCGACCGCACGCAACTCCTCCAGGCCATGGTTGCGGTACATGGCATGGCACTGCAGGAACACGGTGGCGATCACATTGTGACCCGTTCGCAGATCCGCGAGCAGTTCGTGCAACAGGTAACGATGATCTGGACGGTCCCACAGGTGGTGGTGTGTATCGATGATCGGTAAGCCAGGTTCGAGGATCTCCTCCTGGGGCGCCTTGGCCAGCCACGCTTCGTCCGGCGCATAGATCCGCCCAAACCGGGTCGGTTGTCTTGTCTCGGCCATGCAACGTCTCCCCGCGATGCACTGACGGGTCCGTAACACGATCCGCCCGCCCGGGCGAACCTCGGGTCATCAACGCGACGCGGCAGCGGTACGTCACTTTTTTTCACCAATGGTCGCCTCGACTGCGATAAGGCGGTGCGTCAGGGTGCAATATCACGGTAAGGTGAACCAGCACCCAAGGAGGACCAGATCAGCCACTACCTCGACACGCAGCGCGACGCTCTAACCATCCGGCGTGACTGCTTTCGCCGGTTCGGCCAGGCCTTGGTCATTGCGGCGGCGCTGGCGCTGATCGCTCTGACCTGGATCGGCGCGCGCGACGCCATCCTGGCGCACCGGACGGAGGCCAGGGCGCGGGTGCAGGCGGAGGTTGTCGGAAAGGCCCTGGCTTTCGAAGAACTGCTGCGACGCGAGATGCTGTCGCTCGATCAGGCCCTGCGTATCCTGGAATATGACTGGCAGCGCGACCCGACAGGCTTCGATCTGGCCGCCTGGTCCGGGCAGGTGGTCGCGCTCAACGATGTCTCGCTGCAGCTCTTCATTACGGATGACCAGGGAATTGTGCGGTCAAGCTCCCGTGCCTCGTTCGTGGGGGCCGATATGAGCAGCCGCGACTATTTCCGCCACGAGGCGGCCTTGCCAATGGATGACGGCAAGATGTTCGTTGGTGCGCTCATGCAGGGTCAGATCACACGCGTCTGGCAGATCAATCTGGTCCGCCGTCTGGACAGCAAGGATGGCAGGTTTGCCGGTGTGATCGGCGCATCGTACGACACGAATTCGCTGTCGCGATTCTATCACGAGGTCGATCTCGGCAGCCGCGGTCTGATCGCTGTCGTAAGCGCTGCAGGCGATGCATGGGCCCTGTCCAACCCGGCGCAATCGGGAACGGTGGTGAGCATCGCCGGCACGCCCCTGTTCGCGGCAATGCAGGCAGCACCGGACGGGGAGTGGAGGGGGCGATCGGCGCTGGACGGAACCGATCGTGTCTATGCCTTCGCCACGGTGCCCGACCGGGACCTGAAGGTAGTGGTCGGCGTCGATCGGGCCGAGGTGATGGGCTCGGCGGTTGTTTGGGAACAGGATGCCCTGTTCTTTGCAGGCGGGATTACCCTGCTGGTGGTGTTGATGGCGGCTCTGCTCCTGCGGGAGGTGTACGCCGTGCGGCGGCGCCACGAATCGCTTGCTCGCGAGCGTTCGATTCTGGAAGCGACCATCACCGGCATGGCTGACGGCGTCATGATGGTTGATGGCAATCTACGGTTGATGGCATGGAATCAGCGCTTTCCGGAGCTGACGGGGGTGCCCGCGGATATTCTGCGGGTCGGTCTGCCGATGGAGGACATCCTGCGCGGGCAGGTCGAATCGGGCGAGTTTGGCCCGCTGGATGTCGAGACGGAGATTGCGCGGCGCCTGGCCCTGCTGCGCGCGGGTGCGACCATGGGAACAATGGAGCGACCACGCCCGAGCGGCCGGCAGATCGAGATACGTCGGAATCCGCTGCCGGGCGGTGGCTTCGTCGCGCTCTATACCGATGTTACCGAGCGTCGCCAGACCGAGGAGCGGCTTCGCCAGGCACAGACGATGGCAGCGATCGGCCGGCTGACGTCGGGTGTCGCGCATGACTTCAACAACCTGCTCAGTGCAATCAGCGGGAATGCCGAAACGCTGCACAATCAGTTGAGCGAACATCCCACGCATGCGCGCCGTCTCGCGGTCATCATGCAGGCTACTGGCCGCGGTTCCGACCTGGTGCGGCAATTGCTGGCCTTCTCGCGCAAACAACCGCTCACGCCGGTGCAGGCTGACCTGAACAAGATCGTGCGCGGCATGGACGACCTGCTGCACGCCACGCTCGGCAGAGGCACGCGGGTTGAGACAAAGTTCGATCAGGCGCTGTGGCCGGCATTGGTCGATCCGGTGCAGATCGAGCATGTCATCCTGAACCTCGCAATCAACGCGCGCGATGCGATGCCCGATGGGGGCGTGCTGACGATAGCGACCAACAACGCATCGCTGGGCCAGCATGATCGCTCGTCGGACCCGCCGCCAGGCGACTACGTCGTCGTGGCGGTGAGCGACACGGGCACCGGAATGAGCGATGAGGTTCTTGGCAGCGCGTTCGAGCCATTCTTCACCACGAAGCCGCCCGGCCAGGGCTCGGGACTCGGGCTGAGCCAGGTGTATGGCGTGGCCAGTCAGTCCGGTGGCGGGGTGCGCATCGACAGCGCGGTCGGCAAGGGCACCACCGTCAGCGTCTTTTTCCCACGCGCCGCGGCCGAAGCGTCGCCAAATGTGGACCTGCAGAACGCAGGGACGGCGCCGGTGGGGACGCCGATGGCGCCGGCGCAATGGGATAGCACCGTGCTGGTGGTGGATGATGAGCCTGACAGTCGCGAGACGATCATCGGCATGCTCTCGGCAAGCGGATTCTCTGTCGTCGCGGCAGACAGTGGCAGCGAAGCAATTCGCCTGATCGAATTGGGCCTGAAGTTCGACATTCTTCTGGTTGATTTCGCCATGCCCGGCATGAACGGGGTCGAACTCGCGCATGCGGTCTGGGCCCGGCGGCCCTCGTTCCCAGTGGTGTTCTTCACCGGCGGTGATGTCGAACCGATCAGCGGCGAGCGATGGGTCCTGATGAAGCCGTTCCCCGCGCGCACGCTGATCGATACACTGCGCGCGGCTCTCGGTGAGGCGCAGGGGACCGACCCGGCGCGGCGTTCGACCAGCCAGGCCGTCTAGGTCAGGTTCGCCCGGGCGAGCGCAGACCGTGGGGAAATACGTCGCTGCCCGCCTGATCCAGCTCGCGTTCGTGATGATCGGCGTCAGCGTCGTGGTGTTCGTCACGATGCATCTGCTGCCCGGCGATGTCGCACAACTGCTGCTGGGGGACCATGCGACCAACGAGCAGTTGCAGCGGCTGCGTGAACAGCTTGGCCTCGACCAGCCCGTTTGGATCCAATACGCCCGCTTCATGCGTGGCGCGCTGACCGGCGATCTCGGGACATCGGTGCAGAGCAACCGCCCGGCACTCGACGATGTGGTCGCCGCTTTCCCGGTGACGCTTCAGCTCGCGCTGGCCTCGCTGATGCTGGCGAGCCTGGGCGGCGTGCCGATCGGAGTGCTGTCCGCGGTGTGGCGGGGGTCGCGTTTCGATACAGTGGTGATGACGCTGACGCTGTTCGGCGTGTCGATGCCGATCTTCTGGTTGGGCTTGATGCTGCTGGTGCTGTTCGCTGCCGGACTTGGCTGGCTGCCGGTGGGTGGGCTGATGCCCGTGGGACTCGACCCGCCGCGCATCACCGGCATGAGCGTGATCGACAGTCTGCTGTCCGGCAACGCGACGATGATCGGCGCCAGCCTGCGTCACATGTTGCTGCCGGCCGTGACGTTGGCCAGTGTGCCGTTGGCGCTGATCGCCCGAATCACGCGCGCCGAGGTGCTAGCGGCGGCGACGCTCGATCACGTGCGCACCGCGCGCGCCAAGGGTGTGACCGAGGCGCAGGTGATCACGCGCCACATCCTGCGCAACGCGGCGATCCCGATCGTCACCGTGATCGGGCTGCAGCTTGGCCTGTTGCTGTCGGGCGCGGTGCTGACGGAGACGATCTATTCGCTGCCCGGACTGGGCCGGCTGATGGTCGATTCGATTTTGTCGCGCGACTATCCGGTGGTGCAGGCGGGCGCACTGTTCATCGCGGGGTTGTTCGTGATGGTGAATCTGGTGGTGGATATCCTGTACGCCGCGCTCGATCCGCGGATCAGCCGCGCTTGAGCGCCACGACCGCTTCGGTTCCGCCGTCGTCGCCCGGCGTTGTTCGCCGCGCACTGCGCGGAACCGGGGCGCGTGCCGGTCTGGCGATCGCGATGGTGTTTCTGGCGCTGACGTTGATCGCGCCGCTGGTCGCGCCGTTCGATCCCTATGAACAGGACCTGTCGAGCGCATTGTCGCCACCGTCCGCCGAGCATTGGTTCGGCACCGATCAATACGGGCGGGACACGCTGAGCCGCGTCATTTACGGAACGCGGACGGCTTTGCTGGCGATCGTGATGGCGGATGGCCTGGCATTGGTGCTGGGCGGTTCACTCGGGCTGGTTGCCGGCTATGTCGGTCGCGGGGTCGATGCGCTGATCATGCGTTTGGTGGACGTGCTGCTGGCATTTCCCTACCTGCTGCTGGCGCTGATCATCGTGGCAGTGCTTGGGCCCAGTTTGACAAATTCGGTGATCGCCATCGGGATTATCTATACACCGCAATATGCACGCCTGATGCGCGGCCAGGTGCTGACGGTCCAGGCTGCCGATTTTGTCGTGGCAGCGCGGGCGATCGGCGCCGGGCGGTTGCGCGTGATGCTGCGCCATGTGCTGCCGAACAGTTTTACTCCGGTGCTGGTGCTTGCCACGCTGCAGTCCGGTGCGGTGGTGGTGGAGACGGCCGGGCTGTCATTCCTGGGCCTCGGCGCGCAGCCGCCGTCACCGGATTGGGGCGCGCTGCTGGCCGATGGCCACGGCTATTTCCTGACCGCTTGGTGGATCGCCACGTTCCCCGGCTTGGCGATCTTCCTGGTGGTGGTGGGGTTCAATCTGCTGGGCGACGCGCTGCGCGATCAGTACGATCCGCGGCTGCGCGTGCGGTAGCCCTTCTGCCATGACGGCAGAGCCGTCACTTCTCGATCGCGACCTGCTCCATGTCGAAGAACATCTGCGTCGGGTTGAGCTGAAAGCCCTTGACCTCCTTGCGTGCCGCGCGGACCTGAAGCACCGAATTCACGAACACCCACGGTGCGTCGTCCATGATCTGGCGCTGGATCGTCTTGTAGAGCGCCAGGCGCTTCTCCGGATCAGGCACCCGTGCGGCTTCCTCCATCAATTTCTCCACCTCGGCATTTTTGTAGTGGGAGGTATCGCCCACCGGCATCTGGCCCGAGTTGAACAGCGAACTCATGAAGTTGTCGGGATCGCCATTGTCGCCGCTGAAGCCGGACAGGAACATCCCCTGGTACTTGCCCGATCGCACGGTGGCGAGAAACGCGCCGATGTCGAGTTTTCGTATATCCGCCTCGATGCCGATCTTCCGGAAGTAGCCCTGAAGCGCCACGGCCAGATCGGGTCCGGCGGGATTGTAGCCACGTGGCGTACTATAGGCGAGCAGTTCGACCTTGAAGCCAGGTTGCACGCCGGCGGCGGCTAGCAGTTCCTTGGCCTTCGCCGGGTCATAAGGATAACCGGTCATCGTCTTGTCGAAACCCCATTGCGCTTCCGGCAATGGGGAAACCATAGGCGTGGCCAGTCCGCCATACAGCGCCTTGTCTATGGCGTCCTTGTCCACGGCATAGTTCAGTGCCTGGCGCACGCGCTTGTCGGTGAAGGGCGGCACGTCGTTCGACATCGCCATGCCATTGACCGCGAGGCCGGGTTGCGTCAGCAGGACCAGGTTCGCATCGCCACGGATCGAGGCGATCACCGGCGTGGCCACATCGCCCATGATCTGCACTTCCCCGCGCTTCAGCGCCAGCAGCGCGGCCTGCGCGTCGGGATATTCCTTGAACACCAGATGATCGACCTTCGGCTTGCCCTTCCAGTAATCTGGGTTGGCATCGAGCACGACCTGATCGCGCTGGCGCCATTCGCGGAAGACGAACGGACCGGAGCCAACTGGATGGTTGCGGAACTCCTTGCCGGATTTCGCTGCCGCAGCAGGGCTGACGACACCGTTCCAGACCATCGCCAGGCTGGCCAGCAGCGCGGCCGATGGCTCCTTCATCTTCAATTCCACCGTGGTGTCGTCCACGGCGCGATACGACGCGACGGAGCCAAAGGTGAAGTCGGCCAGATTTTGCACCGGCCCCGAGTTGGCGATGTAGTTAGGGTCGTTCTTGTTGAGCTGGCGATCGAGCGTCGCGATCAGCGCCTGCGCGTTGAACGGCGTGCCATCGTGGTATTTGACGCCCGTGCGCAGGTGGAACGTATAGCTCAGCCCGTCGGACGCGATGTCCCAGCTTTGCGCAAGCCCGGGTTCGACTTCGACGGTGCCCGGCTTGTAGCGGATCAAGCCGTCGTAGATGGTCGCCATCACAAAGCCCGACGTGTTGTTGAGCACCGCTTCCGGGTCGAGGCCGGTCGGGTCGGCGGCCATGCTAACGACAAGCGTCGTGTCGGCGCGCGCGGTGCCGAGGGCCAGCAGCCCAGCGCAAGTCAGGCCGAAGATACGTGATATCGTGAACATTCCATCAATCCGGCATTATCGCACGTGGGCTCAACGCGATGAAGATCCAGTTGGAAGTCTTGCGGACTATTTGACCGTATCAAGATACGCGATCAGGTCGGCACGCTTCGCAGGATCCTTGACGCCGGCAAAGGTCATCGTGGTCCCGGGCACGATGGTTTTCGGCGACTCGAGATACTTGTCGAGCGTGGCATCGTCCCATGTCAGGTTTGCGTTCTGGTTGCCGACGGAATACTTAAAACCCTGAATACTGCCGGTCTTGCGCCCGACCACGCCGAACAGACTTGGGCCAATCAGGTTCTTTCCGGCCACCGGCGAATGGCAGGTCGTGCATTGCGACTTGAACACCGCCTGTCCGGCAGCCGGATCAGCGGCCCAGGCGGTCCCGGCAAGCCAGATGGTGACTCCAAGCGGAGCAATGGCCAGGCAATGCAAGACGATGCGGGGCATTAGCCGATCTCCTTTTTGCCAGACGCTCCGACCAGTGGATCGCCCGTGCGGGTTAAGTTGCCTGAAACGTAGATAGACGCCTATCTTCACAAATGCATTCCCGCCGGACGGTCCGGCTTGCGGAGGATACGATGCCAAAGACCCATCCTACCAGCCCGACCGGCATTTCGCGTCGGAGGATGCTTGCCGCGAGTGCCGCATTGATTGCATTGCCGGCACCATATGTGCGCAGCCAGCCGGCCGGACCGATTCGCGTCGGTTTTCCCGTGCCGCTCACCGGCGCCTATCGCGAGGAGGCGCTCGATCAGGTGCGCGGGGCGAAGGTCGCAATCGCCATGTTCAACGAGCAGGGCGGGCTTGCCGGCCGCAAGGCCGAGCTGCTGGTCCGCGACGACAAGTTTGATCCGGCGACGGCGATCGCCAGGACTCACGAGTTGATCGAAAAAGATCAGGCCGATTTCATCGTGGGCGGCCTGTCCGCCTCGGTGCAGCTCGCCATGAACAACGTCGCCAAGCAGAAGAAGGTGCTGTTCAACTCGATCAGTCAGTCGGACGCAATCGTCGCGCTGCCCGATTGGGCTCCCACTACATTTCATCAGGCATTGACGCCACATGTCACGGCGGGCTCGGTCGGACGCTATGTTTTTGCGAATTTCGGCAAGCGCGTCGCATTTTTGATCGCAGACTATGCATACGGCTACGAAATGCTCCGCGGCTTCGAGGCCATCGGCAAGACTGCTGGAATCGAGGTGGTCGCGAAGGTGCAGCATCCGCTCGGGACGACGGATTTCTCGCCCTACTTCCCCACAATCCAGGCGTCAAAGCCGGATGTTCTGATCCTGTGCAATTTCGGCCGCGACCAGCAGCTGTCGATCGTCCAGGCCGACAAGATCGGCCTCAAGAACTCGATGAGGCTGGTGGCGCCGATCCTGCTCTACACCACGCGCGTGCTGGCCGGGTCGTCCGCGTTCGAAGGCGTGGTAGGCGGCACGTCGTACTACTGGCGGCTGGAGGACACGATCCCCACGGCGAACGTGTTCAATCGCCGATTCCGCGCGATGACTGAAGGTCGTGTCCCGACGAGCTATGGCGCGCTGGGTTTTGCCGGCGTCCTGACGGTGCTCACCGCAGCCAAGAACGCCGACAGCATCGAAACGGCGAAGGTCGTGGACGCGCTGGCGGGGATGAAGTACGACCTGTACAAAGGACCCGAGTATTTCCGCACCTGCGACCATCAGGCCGTGCAGTCGGTGCTGATCGTGGAGAGCCGGGCCACAGTCAATCCCAACGACATGGACGTGTTCAAGATCCTGGAAGTCGATCCGCCGGACGAAGCGCAACTGCTGGCCTGCGCCGACGAGGGGCACAAATGAGCGCTGCGATCAGTGTCACTCCGCCATAGCCACCGCTGGCGTTCCCTGGACCGACATCCGCGCCTGCATAGCCTGTGCACCGTATCGCCGGGCCAGCGCGGCGCAGACCATGAGTTGGATCTGATGGAACAGCATCAGCGGCAACACGACCAGACCGAGTGACTGCCCGGAGAACAACACGCTCGCCATCGGCAGTCCGCTTGCCAGGCTCTTCTTCGAGCCGCAGAACACGATGGTGATTTCATCGGCGCGGCTGAAGCCGAACAGCCGGCTGATCCCCGTCGTCGCGAGCAGCACCGCGGCCAGCAACGCGGCATCCAGCAGCGCCAGCGACATCAGATGGGTCGCGTCGATCTGGTGCCAGATGCCGTGCGTCACGCCCTCGCTGAAGGCGACATAGACCACGAGCAGAATAGAGCCTCGATCGACCAGGCCGACAAGCTGCTTGTTGCGGCCGACCCATTCGCCGATCCACGGGCGAGCGAGCTGGCCGGCGGCAAACGGCAGCAGAAGCTGCAGCACGATATCGCTCACACCGCCGGCGGAAAACGCGCTCTGGGTGCGGAGCAGCATCCCGGCCAGCAGCGGGGTCAGAACGATACCGAACAGGTTTGACGCAGTCGCCGCGCATAGCGCCGCCGGCACGTTTCCGCGGGCGATCGAGGTGAAGGCGATCGAGGACTGCACCGTGGAGGGCAACACGGACAGCATCAGCAGGCCGCCCCACAGCGGCGGGGTCAGCAATCCCGGCGCAAGCGCGCGTGCTGTCAGTCCAAGCAGGGGGAACAGCAGAAACGTGCTGCTCAGGACGATCGTGTGCAGCCGCCAGTGCCGGGCACCCGCCAGCGCCGCCTTGGGCGCCAGCCGCGCGCCTTGCAAGAAGTACATCAGGGCGATCACGGCCATGCTGGCATCGCTCGCGACGACGGTGGCTCGGCCGTGCACTGGCAGCACGGAGGCCAGCGCCACCATGCCGAGGATGGCGGCGATGTAGGGGTCGATGGTGAGCCGTGACAGCAGCGCCTTCATCGGAAACCAGTCCTTCGCACGTTGCGATGCAGCGCAATATCCCTCGCGTGGTGGTCATTGTGAAGCGTGGTTGTCGTGCTTATTGTGATCGTGATTCGTGATGACAGGATTGCGCCGATGCTGGATCCCGTGCTGCTGGAAAGCTTTCTCGCTGTCACACAGACCCGCAACTTCAGCGAGGCGGGACGCCGGCTCGGGCTACGGCAATCCACCATCAGTCAGCACATCCGGAAACTCGAGGCGGAGGCTAGGCGACGCCTGTTCGTGCGCGACACCCATTCGGTCGTGCCCACGGCTGACGGCGAGGCGATGGAGGGTTTTGCCCGCTCGATCATCGAGGCGAACGAGCGTGCGCAACGCTACTTCGCAGGCTCGCAGTTGCGCGGCCGGGTGCGGTTCGGCGCGTCGGAGGATTTCGTGACCTCCCGCCTGCCGGAGGTGCTGCGCGACTTCGTCCGGCTGCATCCGCTGGTCGACCTGGAACTGACGGTCGATCTGAGCGCCACGCTGTACCAGATGCTCGATGGCGGCGATCTCGACGTCGCGCTATGCAAACGCCGCGCCGACGACGACCGAGGGCGGCTGGTCTGGCGGGACCGGCTGGCCTGGATCGGCACCAGCGAAACGCGCATCGACCCCGCGCAACCGCTACCGCTGATTCTCTACACGCCGCCGAGCATCACCCGCACCGTGGCGCTGGAGACGCTGGAACGTGCCGGCCGGCCATGGCGGATCGTCTGCTCCAGCGGCAGCCTGAGCGGGCTGCGTGCCGCCGCACTTGCCGGGCTCGGCGTCACCGTGCACGCGCGCGGCCTGATGCCGGAGGGACTGTCCGAAATGCCCCCGGCAAACCGGCTGCCCGATCTAGGCAGCGTGGAGTTCGTGGTGCTCGGCTCCACGCGGCACGAACGCGGTCCGGCGGCAGAGCTGGCATCGGCTATTCTGGCGAACGGCGATCGGCTGCAGCGGCGTGACGGTTGACCGACCGGCCGGCGATGCAGAGTCCGGCTTTACAAGGCGCCCCGCGCGCGCATCGTTTCCTCCCAGTGTTGTCCGTCGAACAGGCTGGGCCGCAGTGTGGCGATGTCGACGCCATCGAGGCAACGGGCGTTCACGCTGATCCCGTCCGGCAGTGATCGGGGCGTATAGAAGGAATGGATGCCGCAGTGCCGGCAGAAGGTGTGCTTCGCGACGTTGGTGCCGAACTTATAGGTCGTGATCGCGTCCTGGCCACTCAGCAGTTCGAACTGCTCGCGCGGCACCACGAGATGCAGGATGCCCTTCATCGTGCAGATCGAGCAGTTGCATTCGGTCACCTCGCCGAGGTCCACCCGCACACGGAATCGCACCTGGCCGCAATGGCAGCCGCCCTCGTATGTTTCGATCATCGCGGGATGCTCCTGGCTAGGCCTGAAGAACTTCGGCGCCCGGTGCTGCCTCGAGTTCGCAGGCATTCACCGTCATGCAGAGCAGGCTGTAGTAGCCGATGGCTCCGGTGAGCTGGATGTATTCGTCGTTGCCGAATCGCGCCAACATCGTCTGCGCCGTGGCATCGTCGACGCGATGCCTGCGCAGCAACAGACGGGTGAAGTCGACGATCTGCGCATCCTCGGGCGGGATGCCGCGGGAGTGGTTCTCGCGGATCGCGGTGATGGTCGAATCCGGCACACCGAGCCGGCGCGCGCCGCCGGTCTGGGCGCCCCACACGTATAGCGCTTCGTATTCACGCGCGACGGTCATCGCCGCCAGCACGCGAACGCGCATGTCGAGCGATCCCTCGAACCGCACATACGCGCCGACATGCGCGACCCGGCCCGCCAACTCCGGCGAGTGCAGGAACATCGTGAATGGACCCTGCACGGCGCCTCGGCTCGCGACGATCGAGTCGAACACCGCGTGATCCTTCGGCGTAACCTGTTCCTTGCTGATGATGTAGGGAAGCCTGGCCATAAAACTGTCCTCCTATTTCGCGCGGACGTAGTGTCGCGCGACGATACGCAGATGATCGCGGAAATGCGGCCGCAGGCTTCCGGTCCAGGGCGTGCCGGCGGCCTGTTTCCACGCGTCGGTCAACGGGACGTCCGGCGACGCAAGATGATACAGCGCAAGGTAGCGGTGCGATCCCGTGTTGTCGCGGAAACGCCGGGCGCACAGCGTCCCCGGCACCGCGGCCAACGCCGGGATGTGCTCGTGGTCGTACCATTCGTTGAATTCGGCTTCATGCGCCGGATCGACGTTCATCGCGTTTACCAGCAGCCCGCCGGCGCCGGATGGTGCGGCCTGATTGCCGGGCAGGATCTGCTCGCCGTCGAAGCGGATCAGTCGCTTGCACATCGCGGTCACGCGCGTCGACCAGACCGACAGGTTCTCGCCGGCGATGGCGCGGTAGGGCGCACTTTGCAGCACGTCGAGGCTGTCGAGCTCATAGGTAGCGACGGCGTGCTCCGGGTTCGCCGTGCCGATCCAACGGTCACAGGCGCCGAAGCCGGGGATGCGTGCGCGTCCAGGGACGTGTTCCAGGTCGTACCAGTCGTGGAACTCGTCTTCGTGCGCGTTGGTGAAGTCGAAGCCTACGAGCAATATGCCCTTGGCCATCCGTGTCTCCTCCGTGCGGTTGCAGGCATCATCGCGCAGGTGCGGCCGTGGCGCCAGTTTGCGCCGGGGGGCTGCCCGGGACGTTCACGGCTCTGACCATGGACAAAAGGATGGATTATTCAGGCGGATCGGTCTTGACAATTTGTCTCCCAAAGGAGACAATATGCAGGTGCTCGAAGTTCGCCAAACCGAGACGTTCGCTACCTGGTTTCAGGCATTGCGGGACAGGCGAGCGAGAGCGCGGGTTCAAGTACGAATTGATCGACTGTCGCTCGGCAACCCTGGTGATGTCAGGCCAGTCGGTGAAGGCGTATCGGAGCTTCGGATCGATTACGGCCCCGGCTATCGGATCTATTTCATCCAAAGGGGCGCGACATTGATCGTTTTGTTGGCTGGCGGCGACAAGGGCTCGCAAACCCGAGACATCGGGATTGCCCTGCAACTCGCGCGATCACTGTGGGAGAATCTTATGGCAGAGGTCAGGACCATCCCATGGAAAACCGCCGATCATCTGGACACGCCCGAGGATATCGCCGCCTATCTGGAAGCCGTGTTCGAAGACGGCGATCCCGAACTTATCAGTCATGCCCTAGGTGCAGTGGCTCGTTCCAAAGGCATGACCGAGATCGCTCGCAGGACTGGCCTCGGTCGGCAGAGCCTGTACAAGGCGCTGTCACCCGGCGGCCATCCCGAATTCGCTACAGTATTGAACGTTGTGCGAGCGCTGGGCCTGAAACTCACGGTCACCGCCGCGTGACACGTCGTCCCAGCTCCACCCCGGAGACCCTGCGAATGCGGCGTTCATCGTCTCCCGGGACTCACCCGTGCGCGCCGCTGCTGGCGAAGTACAGCTTTGGATCCGCCGCACGCACCCGCGCCTCCGGCAATCCTAGTTCGCGGCGCACGATGTTGGTGCCCTCCACCATCGAGACACACTTGTAGTGCGCGATGCGGCGGCTCAGCCCTTCGCGGCCGAAGCCGCAATCGGTGGTGATCACGAGGCGCTCCGGCGGAATGAATTCCAGCGCGCGGCGGATCAGCCCGGCCACGTACTCGGGCGGCTCGACCACGGTGTTGCAGTGGTTCACCACGCCGATGCCGATCTTCTTGTTGGTCTTGTACTTGCCGAACAAATGCAGATCGCGTCCGTCGCTGCTGGCGCATTCGAAGGTGATCACGTCGCAGTTCAGCTGCAGCAGATGTGGCATCGCGCGTTCGTAGCTCGGCACCTCCCAATAGACGCGCTGCTGGTTTGGATTGCCCCAGCAGGTGTGCACCCAGATTTCGGCATCCACGCCCACAAGTTGCCGGTTGAACGCCTCGGTCATGAATTCCAGGTCGGCATCGGTGCAGTCGGGCCGCGTCGATCGCCCGTGGTGCGGCGGCTCCTCCACCTGGATCAGCGGGCAGCCGGACGCGGCCATTTCCCGGAATTCGGCATTCATGATGTCGCAGAGATCCAGCACCATCTGCTTGTCGTCCGGGTAGTATTCGTTCCACAACATGCTGGCCAATGCCGGCGCGCAGATCGCGCCGAATTTTACCGGCTTGTCGGTCATACGCTGTGCGACCTGCCACAATGCGGTGTATTCCAGCGGCCCTCGGGTCAGCTTCTCCTTCACGATGCCTGGCTGATACGCCTCCTGCACCTCCCACAAGATTTTTCCGGGCCGCAATCCGTGCCGTCCCATCCAGCCCTGCGACGTGTCACGATGGCCGCGAATGCCGTTGATGCGTTCAATCGGATAGAAGAACCAGGATTTGCCGCCGACCGCGAGATCGAAGCGGCTGTCGCCGTCGGTGACGATGTCCAGGCCGGCGGCCTCCTGCGCGTTGATGATCGTAGCGACGGCGTCGAGATACTGTTCGCGGAACAGCGACTCGCCCAGCGCCGATTTGAATGATTGCCCGTTCAAGCTCATGTCGAACCACAGCGGTCGCGGATATGATCCGGTGATCGCCGTCGGCAGCATCATGTCTTGCGTTACTGTCAGCATGGCCCCCTCCCCGCTCCTTCTTCGTAACCCCCGCGGATATCAGTCGAACATCAGCACCGTGCGCGCCACTTCTCCCGCCTTCATGGCGCGGAACGCCTCGTTGATGTCGCCCAACCGTCCCCGTCGGCTGACCATCTCGTCCAGCTTCAGGCGGCCCTGGCGATAGAATTCCAAATAGTTCGGAATATCGGTGCGGAACTGATTCGAACCCATTCGCGAAGTCTGCACGCGGCACTCTGGCCGAATCGCCATCCATGGGAACTCGATCATCGCATCCGGCGGCAGCACGCCAACGATCGTGGCGGTGCCGCGGATTGCCAGGCTTTCGATCGCCTGCCGGCACAGCATGGCAATGCCCACCGCCTCGAATGCATGATCGACGCCGAGCCCGCCGGTGAGCGCACGCACCGCCTTCACCGGATCGTCCTGCGTGCTGTTCACCCCATGCGTGGCGCCGACCGCCTTTGCCATCTCCAACTTGGAATCGAACATATCCACCGCGATGATCTGCCGCGCACCGCCGATGCGCGCACCCTGCACGATCGACAGCCCGACGCCGCCGCAGCCAAACACCGCGACCGTCTGGCCCGCCTGCAAACCGGAGCTGCGCAGCGCAGCGCCGACGCCGGTCAGCACGCCGCAGCCGACCAGCGCCGCACGATCGAGCGGGATTTCCGGATTGATCCGCACAAGCGAGTTCTCGTGCAACAGCATGTGTTCGGCGTAACTGCCGATGGCGGCAAACGTTCGGAACGGTTTTCCCCCCTGCGACACGCGCGGCGCGGCGGCTTCGGCGCGCGCGACGATGCCGCCGGTGCAAAGATTCGGATGCCCCCCGAGGCATTGCGGACACGTGCCGCAGAATCCGGAGAGGCAGGCAACGACATGATCGCCGGGCCGCACCGTGGTGACGCCGGCGCCGACGGCCTCGACGACGCCTGCGCCCTCGTGGCCCAGCACGAACGGACGATCCACCGGGAAGCGCCCGTTGCCGTCAACCACGTGCAGATCGCTGTGGCAGACGCCGGTGGCCACGGTGCGCACCAGCACCTCGCGGCCCCACGGCTTGTCGATCTCCACCTGTTCGATTGTCAGCGGCTCATGCACCTTGCGGAAGACGGCTGCCGTCATTTCCATGGTGTGCGCCTCCCTTGAGTTTCGACAAACCTACGGCAGACCGGTTTCGGCGACCAGCCGGCATGGCATAGTGGCGCGGAACCGCACTGCTGGAGAGAGCACGAGATCATGACATCGAACGGCGTAGCCGATGCGCACCCGTCCCTGCTGTTCACGCCGATCACTCTGCGCGGCATCACCGCGCGCAACCGCATCGTGGTCTCGCCGATGTGCCAGTACGTGTCGGTGGACGGCGGCCCCACCGACTGGCAGTTCGCGCATTTCGGCCGCTACGCGATGGGCGGCGCGGGCATCGTGTTCGGCGAGGAAACCGCAGTCGAGGCGCGCGGCCGCAAGACCTATCACTGCGCCGGCCTATGGAACGATCATCAGGCGAAGGCCTATCGACGCGTCACCGACTTCATCAAGGAAATGGGCGCTGTGCCGGCGATCCAGCTGGGGCATTGCGGCCGCAATGCCGGCTCGCACGGCGCGATGGAGGACTGGCGCGCGCTTGATGAACGCGACGCACGTGCGGGAATGCCGCCGTGGCGCGGACTGGCGCCGAGTCCATTGCGGGCGCGTCGCGGCTTTCCGGTGCCGATCGAGATGGACCAGGACGACATCCGCACCGTGCTCGGAGCGTTCCGCGATGCGGCGCACCGGGCCACCGATGCCGGCTACGACATCTGCGAAATCCATGGCGCGCACGGCTATCTGATCCATCAGTTCCTCTCGCCGGTGTCCAACCGGCGCACCGACGCATACGGCGGTTCCCGCGAGGCGCGCATGCGCTTTGCGCTCGAGGTGGCGGAGACGGTGCGCGCCGCCTGGCCGCGGAATAAGCCGCTGTTCTTCCGTGTCTCCGCGGTGGATGGCAAAGGCGGGTTGTGGGGGCTCGACGACACCGTGGCGCTGGCGCACGAGTTGCGGCAGCGCGACGTCGATGTGGTGGACTGCTCGTCAGGCGGCATCGCCGGTGATTCGGAGATGGCGCAGGTGCCGCGCGTGCCGGGCTATCAGGTGCCGTATGCAAGCCGCGTCCGACGCGAGGCTGGCGTCGTGACCATGGCGGTCGGCCTGATCACAGATCCACATCAGGCGGAGGCAGTGCTGGCCGATGGCCACGCCGATCTGATCGCGATGGCGCGCGAACTGATGATCCATGCCGACTGGCCGCTGCGGGCGGCGAAGGCACTGAACGGCGGCGAATACGATCTGATGGCGCCATCCATCGCGCATCGGCTGCGGCGGCGCGACGAACAGGCCGTGGCCTATCCGCCCGGGTGTGCGGTGGAGATACCGATCATGGCCGATCGGCGGGAACCCTATCGCTGGCAGTGACACCTGGAGCTTGGTTGTCATTCCCGCGAAAGCGGGAACCCAGGGAGGTCGCGATTGCAGTGTCGCACGCCTGGGTGCCCGCGTTCGCGGGCATGACGACGGTACTGCAAATGCGATCGACCTGCGCGAACCCCGGACGGAATATTGCCCGGCCCATCGCGTCATGCTGATGTGGACCCACGATGCCAGCCAGGACCGATCCTGGTCACGGTTACGCAATGCGAAACCAAAGGGGCAACCGCCAGCATGATCAATCTCAACATCAACGGCCAGGCTCACGATGTGGACGTCGATCCCGACACGCCGCTGCTCTGGGTCATTCGCGAATGGGTCGGCATGACCGGCACGAAATACGGCTGCGGCATCGCGCAATGCGGCGCCTGCACCGTGCATCTGGACGGCGTCGCCACGCGGTCCTGCTCGGTGCCGGCAGGCTCGGTGGGCAATGTGAAGATCACCACAATCGAGGGCCTGTCGCCGGATGGGCTCAGCCATCCCGTGCAAGCCGCCTGGCTGCAGCACGACGTGCCGCAATGCGGCTACTGCCAGTCCGGCCAGATCATGGCCGCCGCCGCGCTGCTGAAGGCCACGCCGAAGCCCACCGACGCCGATATCGACGCCGCGATGACCAACATCTGTCGCTGCGGCACCTATCAGCGCATCCGCGAGGCGATCCACACCGCCGCCTCGATGACCGGCAAGGCATAGGAGCACCGCCATGAGCACCATGCAGCTTGCACGCCGCTCCTTCATCGCATCGGCTGCCGTCGCCGGCGGCGGCTTCGCGCTTGGCTGGCGCATCCCGGCCGGGCGCGCGTTCGCACAGACCGTCGGCGCCGCCACGGGTGCCGATGTCGGCATCTGGGCGGTGATCCAGCCGGACGACACCACCGTCGTGCGCATCGCCCGGTCCGAAATGGGACAGGGCACGCTGACCGGCCTCGCCCAGCTGGTGGCCGACGAACTCGACTGCGACTGGAAGTTTGTCCGGGCGGAATACGTCTCGCCGCAGGACAATCTCGCGCACAAGCGCGCCTGGGGCGACATGTCCACCGGCGGCAGCCGCGGCATTCGCGGTTCGGTTGACTATGTGCGCAAGGGCGGTGCCGCGGCCCGCGCGATGCTGATCGAGGCCGCGGCGCAGCACTGGGCTGTCCCGGCGACGGAATGCACGGCGGCGAGCAGCGTGATCACCCACGCGCCGAGCGGCCGCACGCTGCGCTATGGCGAGGTAGCCGCCGACGCGGCGAAGCTGCCGGTGCCTGCCGATGTCAAGCTCAAGACGCCGACGGAATGGAAGATCATCGGCAAGGCGGTCAAACGGCTCGACACCGTGGACAAGCTGTCGGGCAAGCAGGTTTTCGCCATCGACGTGCAGCTTCCCGACATGTTGAACGCAGCGATCGCGCAGAGCCCGGTCTACGGCGGCAAGCTGAAATCCTTCGATGCCGACAAGATCAAGGCCATGCTCGGCGTGCGCCAGGTCGTCGCGGTGGACGACAACGCGGTCGCCGTCGTGGCCGACAAGTGGTACCAGGCGAAGACCGCGCTGGCCGCGTTGCCGATCGTTTGGGACGAGGGCGCCGGCGCGAACGTGGACAGCGCACAGATCGCCGAACTCCTGAAGGCGGGACTGGACGCGAAGGAGGCCGCGGTCGGCCAGCAGCACGGCGACGTAGCGGCGGCGCTGGCAGGTGCGGCGAAGCAGGTCGAGGCGGTTTACGCCGCGCCGTTCCTCGCTCATGCCACCATGGAGCCGATGAACTGCACGGCGAAGTTCGCTGACGGCAAGGTGGAGATCTGGGTCGCCTCGCAGAACGGCGACGCCTCGCTTGCCGCCGCCGCGGAGGCCGCGGGCATCAAGCTGGCGGACGTCAAGGTGAACAAGCTGCACCTCGGCGGCGGCTTCGGCCGGCGCGGGCAGCAGGACTACACGCGCCAGGCCGTGCTCATCGCCAAGCAGGTGCCGGGACGTCCGGTCAAGCTGATCTGGTCGCGCGAGGAGGACACGCAGCACGACTTCTACCGGCCGATAACGCAGTGCAAGCTGACCGCCGGGCTCGATGCCGACGGCAACGTGACCGCCCTGCATGCGCGCCTGTCGGGGCAGTCGATCCTGGCCTATCTCGCGCCGCAGCGTATGGAGAACGGCGTCGACCGCATCGCGTTCCAGAGTTGGACGGAGGAGGAATTCGGCTACGGCACGATCCCGAATCTGCTGATCGATCACGCGGTGCGCAACACGCATGTTCCGGTCGGCTTCTGGCGTGGCGTGAACACCAACCAGAACGCGATCTACATGGAGTGCTTCATCGACGAACTGGCGCACGCGGCGGGCAAGGACCCGCTGGCGTTTCGCCGCGCGATGCTCACCAAGAGCCCAAAGCACCTGGCCGTGCTGAATGCGGTGGCCGAGAAGGCCGGTTGGGGCACGCCGACGCCGACGGGCGTGTTCCGTGGTATATGCCAAAACTATGGCTACGGCAGCTACACCGCGGCGGTCGCCGAGGTGTCGGTGTCCTCGAAGGGCAAGCTGAAGATCCATCGCATCGTGGCGGCCACCGATCCCGGTTACGCGCTGAACCCCAACCAGATCGAGGCGCAGGTCCAGGGGTCGTTTGTCTACGGGCTGAGCGCGGTGCTCTACGGCCAGGTCACGATTGCGAAGGGCCGCGCGGTGCAGAGCAACTTCGACAACTATCCGGTGCTGCGCCAGGCCGAAATGCCGAAGGTGGAGACGGTCATCGCGCCCTCTGGCGGATTCTGGGGTGGTGTCGGCGAGCCGACCATCGCGGTGGCCGGCCCTGCGGTGCTGAACGCGATCTTCGCGGCCACCGGCAAGCGCATCCGCACGCTGCCGCTCAGCCTGCACGATCTCAGCTCCACATGAGGCTGCGGACAGGACTGGTTCTGGCGGGGGTGCTCGGTACTGTCGCCGCCGCTCCATCGCCGGGGGCACTGGGTTGTTCGGGCTGCCACAGCGCTGGGCCGCAGCCGCCGGCACTGGCGAACCGCGTTCCGGAGGAGATCGTGGTCGCGCTCGATGCGTTCCGTGCCGGCACCAAACCGGCGACGGTGATGGACCGGATCGCCAAGGGGTTTTCCCACGACGAGAGCGTGGCGATCGCGGTATGGGTGGCGGCCCCGAAATGACCGGGCGTCCGCGCGGCCCCCTCCCCCCAACCCCCTCCCGCAAGGGGAGGGGGAGCAGGGTGACTCCCCCTCCCCTTTGGGGAGGGGGTGGGGGGGCGGGGGCCGGACTATCCCGACGTGGGCTCCTTGCATCGTCCGCATCATCCTTCCTGCTCGCACCGCTGGTTGCGCGCGCGCAGGCGTCGGCGCGTGTCGTCGTGGTGGGCGGAGGGTTCGGAGGGGCCACCGCCGCGCGGTTCCTGCGTCGCGCGGATCCACGCCTCGACATCACGCTGGTCGAGGCCAATCAACAGTTCACCGCCTGCCCGTTCAGCAACGAGGTGATCGTCGGGCTGCGCGACATCGCCGCCCAGCGTTTCGCCTACGCCGCGATTGCAGCCGATGGCGTTCGCGTGATCCAGGCCGAAGCCACGGCGGTGGATCCCACCGCGCACCGCGTGAGCCTCGGCGACGGCACCGTCCTGCCGTACGACCGCCTCATCCTGTCACCCGGCATCGATATCGTCTGGGACGCGCTGCCCGGCTACGACGAGGCGGCAGCCGAACGCTTGCCGCACGCCTGGAAGGCCGGCGCGCAGACGCTGCTGCTGCGAAGCCAGCTCGAGGCGATGCCGGATGGCGGCCTGGTAGTCATGTCGGCACCGCCGAACCCCTACCGCTGTCCACCCGGTCCATATGAACGTGCCAGCCTGATCGCGTACTACCTCAAGACGAAGAAGCCGCGCTCGAAGCTGCTGCTGCTGGACGCGAAGGATGTGTTCTCCAAGCAGAAGCTATTCCAGGCCGCTTGGCCAAAACTGTATCCGGGGCTGCTGGAATGGGTGTCGCTGTCGGACGGCGGTAAGGTCACGCGCGTCGATCCGGCAACCAATACGTTCGAGACGGATTTCGGCACGCAAAAGGCCGACGTCGGCAACGTCATTCCGCCGCAGCGCGCCGGCCGCATCGCCGCACTGGCGGGCGTTGCCGACCGAACGGGCTGGTGCCCGATCGATCCGGCGACCTTCGAATCGCGGCTGCAGCCGGGCATCCATGTGGTCGGCGACGCCGCCATCGCCGGCGCCATGCCGAAATCGGCGTTCGCCGCGAATGCGCAGGCCAAGGTGTGCGCCTATGCCGTGGCTGCACTGCTCGCGGGCGCCACGCCGGCCGAACCACGTCTGATCAACACCTGCTACAGCCTGGTCGCCCCCGGTTATGGCATTTCGGTCGCTGGCGTGTACCGGCCGGTGAATGGACAGCTCACCGACATCGACGGCGCCGGTGGCACCAGTCCGCTCGACGCTCCGGCAACGCTGCGTGTCCAGGAAGCAGATTACGCGAATGCCTGGTTCAAGACGATCACCGCCGAGACGTTCGGTTGATGTGCTGGCCGCGGTCCTGCTGGGATGCCTCGCGGCCGCGGCGGGCGATGGCGGTGCAATGGAGGCATCGATGACCGGCCAGCCAGGCAGTCCCGAGCGCGGCCGGCAGATCGTCGAGAACCGCCAGCTCAGCGCCTGCCTGCTCTGCCATTCCGGGCCGTTTCCGGAGCCGCATCTGCAAGGCACGGTCGGACCGTCGCTCGACGGCGTCGGGTCGCGCCTGACCCCGGGCGAAATCCGCCTGCGCCTCGTCGATCCCGCGAAGCTGAACCCGGATACCGTGATGCCGTCCTATAATGCGGTCGATGGACTGACCAGGGTAGGACAAGCATGGCATGGAAAGCCGGTGCTGACCGCACAGCAGATCGAGGACGTGGTGGCCTTCCTGGCCACGCTGCGCGCGCCGTGAACCGCCGCCGCTTCCTGGTGGTGGCAGGTGCATCCGGGATGCTGTTGCCGCTGCGGCCCGGACCGGCACGCGCCACGCCGGCGCAGGTGGCCGCACTGATCGCCGAACTGGTCGGCGAGGCGGAACTGCACGACGGCCGGGTGAAGCTCGATCTGCCGGTCATGGTGGAAAATGGCAATGCGGTCGCCATGACTGTCAGCGTCGATGCGCCGGTTTCGCAGGTGCGCAGCATCGACGTGTTCGCCGAGGGCAATCCACTGCCGCATGTTCTCCGCCTGCAGTTCGGTCCGCGCGCCGGCGCCGCGCGGATCGCCACCCGCATCCGGCTGGCCACGTCGCAGACGGTGATTGCGGTGGCGAAGCTGGCCGATGGCAGCTGCTGGCGCGACAGCGTTGATCTGCTGGTCACGCTGGCCGCGTGCATCGATTGAGGGCGACGACATGGTGCGCGTGCTGATCAATGTGCCGAAGCGGGTGAAGAAGGGCGAGGCGTTCGATGTGAAGCTGCTGATCTCGCATCCGATGGAGAGCGGACAGCGTCGCGATGCCATGGGCGAGGCGATCCCGCGCGACATCATCAACAGTTTCGTCTGCACGTACAACGGCGAGGAGGTGCTGCGCGCCGACTTGTTCCCCGCCATCGCGGCCAATCCGTTCCTGTCGTTCGCCGCGGTGGCCGAGGAGAGCGGCACTTTGGTCATGCGGTTCACCGACGACCATGGCACCGTGCAGACGGAGACGGTCAACGTTACCGTCGAATGATGTGCTGTGAGTCTTTTTTACCGTCATGGCCGGTTTACCGTCATGGCCGGGCTTGACCCGGCCATCCCTCCTGGCACCGACACGGCGGGGATGGCCGGGTCACGCCCGGCCATGACAGATGGGGGTAGAGCCGGGGGGGCGTTCCTTACACGGTTGGTACTTGCCGCGACGCTGACGCTGCTGGCCTCGATCGGTTGGGCTGCCGAAAAGCATTCCGGGTATGACGATGCAGGCCCGGAAACGCGGGCCATGCAGGATGATGACGCCAGCAACCCGGGATTCCTGTGGGTGCAGCAGGGCGAGGCGCTGTGGTCGGAACGCATCGGCGCCGCTGGCCGCAGTTGCGCGGATTGTCACGGTGCCGGGCATGTCGCGATGCGCGGCGTCGCGACGCGCTATCCCCAATACGATGCGCGCCTTGGCCGGCCGGTCACGCTAACTCAACGGATCGAGCAGTGTCGCATCGAGCGCCAGGCTGCGCCGCCGTTGCCACCGGAAAGCGACGCATTGCTCGGCCTGGCCGCCTATGTCGGGCTGCAATCGCGCGGTATGCCGGTGCAGGTCGAAATCGATGGCCCGGGGCAGTCATTCTTTGATTCGGGCAAGGCGCTGTACACCGCACGGCAAGGCCAGCTCAACCTATCCTGTAGCCAGTGCCACGATGGTCTGGCCGGCCAGCGCCTCGGCGGCAGCGTGATCCCGCAGGGCCACCCCAACGGCTATCCGGAATATCGGCTGGAGTGGCAGGGCATGGGTTCGCTCGACCGGCGCATCCGCAATTGCATGGCGGGCGTTCGGGCCGAGCCCTTCGCGGCGGATTCAGAAGAACTGACAAACCTTGAGCTTTACCTGGGCTGGCGGTCCAACGACCTCAAGGTGGAGACACCAGCCGTTCGACCATGATAGCAGACGTGCCCGCGCGACACGTCACGGAACCGGGTATGGTGATTTTCGATAGAATTGGATCGACCCTGCTGTTCGCGCTCGCCGCCAATACCGACAATCTGACAGTCGGAATCGCCTACGGAATGAAGCGGCGAAGGATCCGGTGGGGGCAGAACCTTCTGATTGCTGCCGTCACGACATTGATCACCCTGGTCGCTTTGACCGTCGGGCGACAGATCCGTGAAGTGTTGCCACCTGGACTGCCCGATATGCTCGGCGGCGGTCTGCTGGTCCTTCTTGCGGCCATGAGTGTCGTTTGCGAACAGGCTGGAGCGGTCGTTCAGTTCACCAATCCCCTCACCAGATTTGCGGAGCGGACTTCGGTTGGTCTGGGCGAGAGTCTCATCCTTAGCGCAACGCTTTCGATCAACAATATCGGGCTTGCCATCGCCGGAGGCATCGGTGGCGTCACCTACGCCTCGGCAGCCGCCTCAATCTTCTGTTTGAGCATCGCCATGCTCACGCTCGGCCAGGCGATCGGCACGGGCCTGACGCGGCTCAGGTTGGTCTCGCAGATGCTGCGCTATTCCATGAGCGGCAATGCAGTGCTCGCTCTGGCGGGTGTCCTCATGCTTGCCGGCTTCTGATCGGCGCGACCCGCCGCGCAAATCGGCTTGATCGTCACGGTCCAATCACTCAGGATCGGGACGTGAGACACCGGCCCGCAACGGACCGGTGGCCGGAGGAAACGAATGGCGGCCTTGACGGGCCAGGGAACCATGGCAGTCGCGGGCGGTCTGACGTTGCCGCAGCGTACGCCGCATCGCGGGATGATTACCGCCTGCATCATCTGCGCCACCCTGCTGCAGTCGCTCGACCAGACGATCGCCAACGTCGCGCTGCCTTATATGCAGGGCAGCTTTTCGGCGAGTTACGACGAGATCACCTGGGTGCTCACCACCTACATTACTGCCGCGGCGATCATGACCGCGCCGGTCGGCTGGCTCGCCGCACGATTCGGACGCAAGCGGCTGTTCATCACGTGCATCATCGGCTTCACCATCACCTCGATGTTGTGCGGCGCGGCGCAGTCGCTGGAGCAGATCGTCGTGTTCCGACTGCTGCAGGGTGTGTCCAGTGCGGCGCTGGTGCCGCTGTCGCAGGCGATCCTGTTCGACATCTACCCGATCGAACGACGCGGCTTTGCCATGGCGGTCTGGGGCATGGGCGTGATGATCGGTCCGATCCTGGGACCGACCCTCGGCGGCTACCTGACCGAGATGTACAACTGGCGCTACGTGTTCTATATCAATTTGCCGTTCGGCGTGCTGGCGACGTTCGGGCTGTTGGTGTTCATGCACGAAGGCGAGGGCGAGAGCCACCTGCGCTTCGATTGGCTCGGCTTCTTCCTGCTCAGCACCGGCATCGGTGCGCTTCAGATGATGCTGGATCGCGGCAACAATCAGGATTGGTTCACCTCCCGCGAGATCATGATCGAGTCGGTGCTCGCCGGCCTCGCGATCTACCTGTTCCTTGTGCACATGGCCTGGGCGCCCCGGCCGTTGATCCGGCCGGTGCTGTTCCATGACGTGAATTTTTCCGTGGGCCTCGTGCTGATGTTCGCCGTCGGGACCCTGCTCGTCTCGTCGATCGCGCTGATGGCGCCCTGGCTGCAGACGCTCGGCAATTATCCGGTGGCAACTGCCGGTCTGCTGATGGCACCGCGCGGCGTCGGCACCCTGATCGCCATCGTGTTGGGCGGACGAGTGTTAACCCGCGTCGATCCGCGTCTTCTGGCGGCGGTCGGCCTGGTGCTGCAGTGCTGGTCGTTCTGGACGATGACCGCCTGGACGCCGGACGTGTCGGCGCACGAGATCATCATCACCATCGCTCTACAGGGCGCCGGGATGGGGCTGGTGTTCACGCAGCTGCAGGTGCTCGCCTTTGCCACGCTCGCACCTGGCCTGCGCACGGAGGGTGCTGCGCTGTTCAGCCTGGGCCGCAACATCGGCGCGGCGATCGGCGTGTCGGTGACGACCTCGCTGCTCGCCCATAACGCGCAGGCGCTGCACGAGGTGATCGGCGGCTCGGTCAATCCGTTCAACCGCGCATTGCAGGCGCTGGGACCGGCGAAGGCGTGGCTGGATCCGTCAAGCCAACATGGCGCGATGATGCTGGACCGGATCGTCAACCACCAGGCGCAGATCATCGCCTATGTCGACGATTACGTGCTGATGATCTTCACCACCGCGCCGTCGCTGCTGCTGTTGTTGCTGATGCGCAGCCCACGCCATGCGCCGGCGCCCGAGGCCGTGCAGTTGAACGAGTGAGGCCCACGCGACGCGTCACGCGCTGGCGGTGTTGAGTGCGGCGATGTCCTGTGCGTCGAGCTTCAATTCCACTGCCTTGAGGATGTCGTGCAGCTGGTCGAGGCTGGTGGCGCTGGCGATGGGGGCGGTGACGCTCGGACGCGCGATCAGCCACGCCAGAGCCACCTGCGCCGGCGTCGCCTTGTGCCGCGTCGACACATCGTCCAGCGCTTTCAGCACGCGGAAGCCGCGTTCATTGAGGTACTGCTTCACTCCGCCGCCGCGCGGGCTTTTCGACAGGTCCGCCGCCGAACGGTACTTCCCGGCCAGGAACCCGGCTCCCAGCGCGTAGTAGTTGATGACACCGAGACCTTCCGCCTTGCACAGCGGTTCCAGTTCGGCCTCGTAGGCGGGGCGCTCGACGAGATTGTAATGTGGCTGTAGCGATTCGTAGCGCGGCAGGCCGTGCTTCTGGCTGACATCGAGCGCCGACTTCAGTCGCGCGGCGGAAAAGTTCGAAGCACCGAGCGCGCGCACCTTACCCTGCTTCACCAGATCGGCGAACGCCTGCGCGGTTTCCTCCTGCGGCGTGTCCGGATCGTCGCGATGCGCCTGATACAGATCAATGGTGTCGATCTGCAGTCGCTTCAACGACGCATCCACTTCCTGCATGATCCAGGCGCGCGACAGCCCCTTGTCACCGGAACCCATCGTCGCGCCGACCTTGG
>Ga0210402_10000387_pt1 | contig 49618 bp, 44 predicted proteins | sample IncBWC7MmetaG_FD_161055 | JGI IMG/M metagenome (GOLD analysis project Ga0210402, IMG submission 161055) | Forest soil microbial communities from Barre Woods Harvard Forest LTER site, Petersham, Massachusetts, United States - Inc-BW-C-7-M | ecosystem: Environmental > Terrestrial > Soil >... | reverse complement strand
ATTACAAGCGCAGCAACCTCATTCACCGATCTGCCTTCCACCCAACGTTCGCGGGAACACCTCCTCGCTCAAACGCTGCGTTTTTCAACAGCATTGGCCACTTGCAGACGGTCAGTGTCGTCGCCCAATTTGTCAGGAAGCGGTCGTTCCGGATCGACCCCTTCCATCGCGCGCACAGCTGGCGCGGTCGGCTTTCAAAACAGCAGGGGTTGATGGTTGTAAAATGCCGTCCGTGATATTGCGAATAATCGAACTGGTTTGGCCGGTTAATCACTGTTAGGCAGCGCCGAATCGAACAGGGAGGCCGCGATGGCTAATTCGTCCCCTCGGAGTGACCTGCGAACTAATTGGGCTGTTCTGTCCTACTACCAGCGCTTCGAGGGAATTGTCGCGCTAGTCCTCACTTTCGTCATCGGCCTCATTATCCTCGTCGCGCTCTTCAGGTTGAGCTTCGGAGTCGTGACCGGCTTGTTGTTGGGTGCGCTCGATCCGCTTGACCACGGCGCGTTTCAGACGGTGTTTGGCGAAACGTTGACGTTGCTGATTGCGCTGGAGTTCAATCACACGCTTCAGTACGTGGTCAAGGGCGAACAGAGCATTATTCAAACCAAGGTCGTGCTGTTGATCGCGCTGTTGGCAATTGCCCGAAAGCTCATCGTTGTCGATCTGCGCGATGTAGACGCCGCTCAATTGCTCGCTCTGGCCGCAGTGACGCTGGCCCTTGGTATCACCTATTGGCTGATGCGAGAACGTGACGATCGCCGTGACCGACCTTCCGCCAGTTAACGCTCTGGCTAAGCGCCCGCGGAGAGGGACCGCGGTTACGTCGTCTCGATTCAACGGCTGCTATTGAGAATCGCGACCGGCTGCTACGGGTCGATAGCGACATCGAACGACTGGCCTCAGCGACTTCGCTGTATGGCTGCACTTCGGTGCGGCTGGTCGATATGAAAGGCGCCCTACCTCTTTCTGTCGTCGCGCGCCATTCGAAGTAGAAAGCAGTCGGCTCGAGATGGACTCTGTGTCCGACAAATCAGGCCGTCCGCAGGTCCCGTACTTCTCGCGGGTGCCTTAATCGGACAACGGTAGGCCAGCTTTGGCCGTGCCTGCAGTCCAAGTTTGGACGGGCATGTGAATGTCGTAAAGTGCGTAGATCGCACCCTAGCTCCGCCTCGGTCGGTGCATTTTGGAATTTGGACTTCAGCAGATCAACGCGAAACTTGTTTCACTTCTTTTCGTCGACCCCCACTGTATGGGAGGAACAAAATGAGACTTACGCTCGCGATCCTGATGGTTGCCGTCGCCACCGCGTCGGCGGCGCAGACCACCGATCGCTTCCCGACTCTTAAGCCCGATCAGCTGACGATCGATCAGAAAAAGCTCGTGGAGACGCTCATGGCCGGGCCGCGCGGAGGTGACACCGGACCCGAGGCGGTTACCCGGATGCTGGCTCGCGGCCCGTTCAATGCTTGGCTTCGCAGCCCGGACCTCGGCGACCGCTTGCAAAAGGTCGGGGAGTACATCCGCTACAACACCTCCCTGCCGCTGCGGCTCAACGAGTTCGCAATCCTCATTGCCGCGAGGGAGTGGACCTCGCAATACGAATGGTATGCGCATCATCCGCTGGCGATGAAGGCGGGCCTCGACGCCAAGATCTCCGCAGACCTCGCGCTCGGCAGGCGACCGGCAAACATGAAGGAAGACGAGGCTGCGGTCTACGAATTCTGCATCCAGCTGCATCGCAACAAAAAGATCGACGACGCTACCTATAGGCGCGCCGTTGCACTGTTCGGCGAGAAGGGTGTCATGGATCTGATTGGCGTGACTGGGTATTACACGCTGGTTTCCATGACAATCAGCGTCGCCGAAGTGTCGGTGCCGCCTGGTGCGCAGAACCCACTAAAGCCCGTGGACTAGAGCTCAGCTACCGGCGCAGAGGGAGAACGACGCGCACGGGATGAAACTATGGCTTGCTTAGAGGGCCCGCCGTCACGGAAATAGATTTGCTATGTGAAAAGCTCATGAACTCCTCTACTATCGCTAGTACGACAACTTGGAAGTAGGCGAACCTATTCCGTCGTCCCCGCCCCGATTCAAGCATTCGAGGGCAGGCTTCAGCGGGGACCCAGTGGCGTTTGTGAAAGACACTGGATTCCCGCTTGCGCGGGAATGACGGCGAACAAATATCGATGTTTCGCAATTTCCGAGTCGACAAACTAGTGCCTGATCGTCAGCCGGACGCTTTCCATTGCCGACACATGATACTGCTACGGTTCGCCGACCTTGAACGGGGGCTCCTTGCCTGGGGGCACGCCTTCTTCGGCCATCGCCAGCAGCATCGCGACCGTCACGTAGGTTCCAGCGACAGCTGTCAGATCCACGACCTGCTGCTCGCCGAGCAGTTGCTTTGCGCGCTTGAACGTCTCGTCGGAAACCTGGTGCTTTGCGGAAAGCTCGGTTACGAAATCGTAGACGATGGCCTCGTCGGGCTTCATGTTCGCCGGCCGCTTGTTCGCTTTGAGTTCACTCACGACTTCCGGGGAAAGCCCTGACTTGATCGCCAAGGGGGCGTGCGCGAACCATTCGACCTGTGAGCGCCACTGCTTCCCGATGATCAGGATAGCAAACTCGTTGAGTCGAAGCGGCACCGACGTGTTCCAACGGAGGTAATAGAGAAGGTCGAACATGCGTTGCCCGAGGACCGGGCTGCGCAACAATGGGTTATATGGGCCGCCGAGTCCCACACTCGACACCTTCAGAATCTGCTCTCCGAGAGGTTTCTGATACTCGTTCAGTTGTTCGAAGGTGAGTTGCGGGAAACGTGGCTCATTAGCGGCCATCCGTGGGTCGGCAGCCATGGCATCAACCCCCAGCGCCGCCACCAGCGCGGTCAACAGCACACATAGGTGTCTCCTCTTCATACGATGTTTCCTCCATGATGAAAACCTGCGAGCAACGCGCATATGAGTGATATGGTCACCGGGAACGTACGTTGCTATTTGCGTGCTGCATCTCCACCGGCCGGAGGGGCAGCAGTTTGCGGGGGACCTGACAGCCTGTCAGTTACCGATTGCACCGCGCGACGAAATTCAAGCGGCCCTTGGATATGCGAGAACGCTTCTCTGGTGCCACCACTACCGGTCACCACGATGTCTCCGTAACCGAAGATTCGTCCTATGAAGCTCTGGTTCACGGCAATGGCTTCGATCTTGTTGAGTAGGAGCTCGACGGAACGCGTACTGAACACGCCAACTTTCATCATCACGCGCTTGTTGGTAACAGCGAAGTCGGAACTTTGTCGTTTGATAAAGGTGGCGAGCAGGATAAATAAGCCAAGGGCAAGAGGTATCCAGGCGTAGCTACTCCAAGTTCCATTGTCCAGAAACCAGGCGATTGGCAACAACACCACAGCCGTGAACAGCACAGGTCCCATGAAGAGCAGCCAGTGGAGGCGGGTGCGATAAACCACCTGTTCTCCTGCAAGAAGGTTGCCATCGATGTAGCTCATTGTCCGTCCGCAGTTATTGGTCTCACAGCCGGTAACTATACCGGAGCGATAAAGCGCAGGGCGAGCGCTCCTCTGCGGGAGGCAGTCGCCGGCGTTCCGTCACGCCAGCCGGATTGCCCGCCTCGTCGACTATCGTCTTCGTCCGCGATCGTTTGCGTCGCCTGACACACAACGCAACTTGCCTGACATGCGCGAGACGCACGCTCGCCGAAAACTGTCGGCATCGGCATCGCTGCACCCGTGTCGCCTGAGAGAGCAAACCAAGGTCACGTACCGGGATCAACGCCGAGGTCACCCTTGCGCAACTCTGCGTTCGTAACGCACATTCGCTGGTCGCGCTGGCGGCGCGGTGCGTCGTACCTTGTTGCATTTGCCGCCGGTGTCGTGCTCGCGTTGGCGCTCGCCCCGCCCGCAACGCAGTTCAAAAGCCCGTCAGCCGCCCCTTCCCGCCCCGCCGCCACGAGCGAGTTCCACCGCGCGCTCCAGACCGTCATGGGCCAGATGGATGCCGGGATGTGCATCACACCGAGCGCCGACGCCGACCGCGACTTCGCGCGGGCGATGATTCCGCACCACCAGGGCGCGGTCGAGATGGCGCGACTGGAGCTTCTCTACGGCCGCGATCCGCGCCTGCAGCGGCTGGCACAAGGAATCGTGGTGGAGCAGTCGCAGGAGATCGCGCTCATGCGCAGCATTCTGGCCAACCCCTCGACGGTGCTTGGCACGAATCTCAATCCCTGAAGGAGGAGCACCATGGCTATCCGTATACTGGTATCGGCAATCGTGTTGCTTGGCGCGTTCGCAGGATCGGTGGACGCCGGCCAGGCGCCCGGTGCAGCCTCGGCGCCGGACCAACCGGTCAGCTCGCGCGACCGCGTCTATCTCGGCGAACAGTTCTCGAACACGATTTCAGTCGTCGACCCCGCGACCAACACCTTGCTCGGGGCGATCCATCTCGGCGACCCGCAGCCGGGCAATATGAGTCCGCTCTATCGCGGCCAGTTGCTCGTCCACGGGCTCGGCTTTTCGCCCGATCATCATACGGTCGTCGCGGTATCGATCGGCTCGAACTCGGTGGGCTTCATCGACACGGCTAGCAACGCGGTGAAGCACATCACCTACGTCGGTCGCGCGCCGCATGAGGCATTCTTCACTCCCGACGGGCGCGAGGTATGGGTCAGCGTACGCGGCGAGGATTACGTCTCGGTGCTCGACGCCAAGCGCTACAACGAGATCGCCCGTATCCCGGTTCCCAACGGCCCCGGCATGGTCATCTTTTCCCCTGACGGCCGTTACGGTTACGTGTGCTCGAGCTTCACTCCCCAGACGCTGATCTTCGAGGTGCGCACCCGGCGCGTCGCCGGTCGTGTGGCGCAGCCGTCGCCGTTCTGCCCCAACATCGCCGCCGCGCCACGCGGGGATCAGGTCTGGTTCACGCTGAAGGATACCGGCAGGGTGGTCGTATTCAATGCACGTCCGCCATTCAATGTGCTGCGCGAGATTGATGCCGGCCCCATCACCAACCATGTGAATTTCGCGCTGACCGGGGAGGGGCAGCTGGCTTACGTGACCGTCGGTGGATTGAATCAGGTTCAGGTATTCCGGACCGATACCTTCGAAAAGATCGCCATCATTCCCACCGGAGCGCTTCCCCATGGCATCTGGCCTTCGGGGGACGGTACACGCATGTATGTCGGCATCGAGAACGGCGACGCGGTCAGCGCGATCGATACCAAGCTGCAGCAGGTGGTGGCAACGATTGCCACCGGCCAGGCCGCACAGGCCCTGGTCTACGTTCCGAATGCGGTGCCACAAGGCGATGGACGCGCGAATCTTCAGCCGCTCGGTGTCGGCGCCATGGCGACGCACCTGAAGCTTGCGGCACCCGGCGCCGCGGACGACGCAACCAGCGTTGCCCTGTTCGATCAGGGATTGACGCAGATCCTGCAAGCTGCCGTCAGCGGGCTCGCGCCCAAGGCAAATTACGTACTAGCGCTCGCCGATAATCCGCAGGGCAACCCCCCACTCCAGGAACTGGCCGCCTTTTCCACCAATCCAGCCGGCGCGGCGGTTGTCGATGCAGTGGGTCCGATCCGCCAGGTCGTCGCACCCGATACACCGTCGCCGCGTCGCTATCTCGTGATCGCACCCGTGAAGGACGGCAAGCCCGGTGCGCCGGTTCAACTGCAGCGGCCGTGAGCGAATGCACCGACCGGGCCGGGAAGCACGCGACAGTAAGAGGAGCCATGTGCGATAAACCTCGATCCGGCCGATACGTATGTCGAATGCACGATGAAACCATTCCTTCCCCGACGCTCCCTATTGAGAATTACGAAAATGCATCACACCTGCGTCCCTCGAATCGTCATTCCCGCGAAGGCGGGAATCCATTGGCTATTGACGGCAAAAATGGATCCCCGCCTGCGCGGGGATGACGCGATTTTTTTGGAGAGCTGCCACTCATTTAGGTAACATTCAATAATGCGCATGAAGCCCATGCCTCGACGGAATTAGTGAGATCGATATGAAATCCCTGGGTAAAAAGCCGGACGGTCCGCGGCTCGAGCGCATGCGATCTTCGCCCCTCTGGGCCGGGGAAGGTTTTCGCAATATTCATCCGGTGCTGCCGCGCTTGCGGGACCCCAGTGCTCGGCCGCCATCGTTGTCGGAGTTTCTGTGTGGCGGTGAGCGGCGTGTTCCACAGAAGGGACTACCGGCCATGAATCCGCGCGACGTTTGGTCAAGGGCACCGAGCACCGCCCTGCGTGCAACCTGGCTCGGGCACTCCACCGTGCTGATCGAAATCGATGGACGTCGAGTATTGACCGACCCGGTGTGGGGATCGCGCGCCTCGCCGTCGCGGCTGATCGGACCCAAGCGGTTCCAGCCCGTTCCCGTCGCTTTGCGCTCGCTGCCGCCGATAGACTTGGCGGTCGTGTCTCATGACCACTACGATCACCTCGACTATCCAACGATCCTCGAACTGGTGAAACTCGACGTGCCATTCGTCACGTCCCTTGGAGTCGGAGCGCATCTGGAGACTTGGGGCGTGCGACCGGAGCGGATTGCGGAGCTCGATTGGTGGGAGTCTTACACCCTGCCGAACGCCGAGTTGTCGGTCACTGCGGCACCCTCGCAGCACTTCTCCGGTCGCGGGCTCCACGATCGCAACGCCACGCTATGGTCATCCATGATCATTCGCTCTCCGCGGCACGCGGTATTTTTCAGCGGCGACACCGGCTTGACGACGGAGTACGCCAAGATCCGCGAGCGGTTGGGTCCGTTCGACCTCGTCATGCTCGAAGTAGGCGCCTTCCATCCGTCATGGGGCCATATCCACCTCGGCCCGGAGAACGCGCTCGAAGCGCTCACCCTATTGGGCGGAGGAGCATTCCTGCCCGTGCATTGGGGTACGTTTGCGTTGGCGGTCCATGATTGGGACCAACCAGCCGAGGTGTTGCTTACGCTCGGTCCGAAGAAGGGCGCGGAGCTTTTGATGCCTCGGCTGGGCGAGCCCGTTGAGCCAGCACACGCACATGAGCTTACGCCATGGTGGCGGGCAGCCGACTTGCGGGAGCCTCGGCAGCAACCATCCAAGACGCCGGTCATGACACTACCCAAAGCGATGCCGTGGCCGTTCGACTAGGCCTGCATGATCGCAGGGACGCGCTCAAATGCTTGATGACGATCCCCATCGCCAACTTGGTCAGAACGAAAGCGGAGGCATCCACAATGTCCGAAGATGGACTGGTCACCCTGGCAAGTAAATTCTCGGTCGAGGAAACTCTCGATCGACTCGAGACGGATCTAAGGGCAAAAGGCATCACGGTATTTGCGCGAATCGACCATGCGGCAGGTGCGGCTTCGGTCGCAATGCCGCTGAGGCCAACGGAGCTGTTGATCTTCGGTAATGCGAAAGCCGGAACGCCGCTGATGCAATCCAACCAGACGATCGGGATCGACTTGCCTCTGAAGGTCCTGGGCTGGCAGGACGCCGAGGGAAAAGTCTGGCTGACTTATAACGATGCAAGCTGGCTCGCTCGGCGGCATCGCCTCGGCCCGGGTACCGACGCGAGCGTTAGCGCGTTGACAACCGCGCTCGCAAATCTTGCCAAGGCCGCGGCTGGGTGATCGCGGACGCCGCGACTGACGTGAACGCAAGCGAGGCGATACGACACGTCGCCGCGCAGGCCCCGACCGCCTGAAGTACGGCCCACAATTCACATGTCTGATCCGCGCGTCTTCTTTGCAGCCGAACGAACCCTCCTCGCGTGGATTCGCACCGGTCTCACCATCATGGGCTTTGGGTTTGTCGTGGCCCGCTTCGGCCTTTTCCTGGGCCTTCTCGCCGCCCAGCGCATGCCATCGACTGCTCCGGTCGCGTCTGCGCCACATTTTTCCAGCGGTATCGGAATAGCGCTCGTATTGCTCGGCGCCGTATCCATGATCGTCGCCGCGATCCAGCACCGCCGCTTTGTCTTGTCTCTGCCCATCGACGATCTCCCGCCGATGCACAACCGCGCTTTCCCGGTCGTTTTGGCGCTCATCCTCGGTTCGCTCGGCCTGATGCTGGCGGTATATCTTGCCGTTTAGTTATGTCGTGCGTTAGCTTGATGTAGGCCCCAGGCGTATCGACAGGAGAACTCTCATGACCACACGCGGATTTTCCGGACGCCGGCCGAGCGACGATATAGCGCAACGACTGCCGCCGGGGCAATACGAGACGAAGGACTTTCCGGTCCTGGCGAAAGGACCGACGCCACACGTGGACCTCGCACGATGGAGGTTCACGGTCAACGACGGCCCGAGGCCGCTCGCGAGCTGGAGCTGGCCGGAATTCGAGGCCCTGCCCCAGACAACGTGGCGCCGCGACATTCATTGCGTAACCAAATGGTCGAAGCTGGATACGACCTGGAGAGGCGTCACCATCGACGATCTGTTGCAAGCCGCCGGCATCACGCCGCCGAGCGCCTATCTGCTCGCGCAATCGCACGACGACTACGACACCAACCTTCCTGTCGCGGATCTGCTCAATGGGCAAGCGATGATCGCGACGCGCTTTGCCGGCGCGCCAATCGAGGCGGAGCATGGCGGTCCGGCAAGATTGTTGGTGCCGCACCTCTATTTCTGGAAGAGCGCGAAGTGGATCAGGGGCCTGCGCTTCACGGCCCGCGACGAGGCGGGCTTCTGGGAGCAGCGCGGCTATCACATGTACGGGGACCCCTGGCGCGAGCAACGCTATACCAACGATCCATGACGGCAGACGGTCCTTCCGCCGCGCAGGCGCGCTGGCAGATGGCAGTCATCGACCGGATCATTCCCCGGACCCCCCGCGTAATAAGCGTTTTTCTGCGCGTCTCGCTGGGTCCGCAATTGGCAGGGCAGCACGTCGACGTACGCCTGACTGCACCTGACGGCTACCAGGCCGAGCGCAGCTACTCCATCGCCTCGGCTCCCGGCACCGAGGATATCGAGCTCGCCATCGAGCGATTGGAAGGTGGCGAGATCTCGGCGTATTTTCACGAGGTGGCGCGGCCCGGCGACACGATCGAGGTTCGCGGACCCATCGGCGGCCACTTCGTGTGGCGCGCCGAAGATGGCGGCCCGATTCTTCTCATCGGCGGCGGCTCCGGCATCGTGCCGCTGGTGGCGATCGTGCGCGACTGGTCGGCATCGGAACCGAAAACGCCTGCGCTCCTCGCCTATTCGGCGCGCACCTGGGAGGAACTGGTGTTCCGCGATGAGCTGCTGAACACCCAGGCGCACGAATCGAACTTCCTATTTATCGCAACGACAACGCGCGGACCGCGACACCGACCGGAAGACTTCGACCGACGTCTCGACCGATCGCTCCTGCACGAGGTGTTGACACGCTGGGGCCGGATAGCTCGGGATGTTTACGTCTGCGGCTCCAATGTCTTCGTCGAAGCGGTGACAACCGGCTTGGTTCTGGAGGGAGTGCCCCCCGGACGCATCCGCACGGAGCGCTTCGGCGGAAAAAACTGAAAGGAGCATCCATCATGCATACGCCCCCGAGATATGGTTTGCTGCCGGATGGCTGCCCGGCGGATTGTACTAGGCGATTGGCTCGCGCCACTCCCTTCGTCGTAGGACTTTAGAGAACTTCGAAGATGCTATAAATCGGTCCATCGGCCCGGCGATGGCCGATACCGACCGCGAGGACGCGATTGATCCAATCGTAGTTCACGGCCGCGGTCTCGAACAGCGGATTGATCCGGAAATAGTAGCTCGCCGGATCGACCGCTTCTCCTTTCTCGATTCTCGCCACCACATCGGGTGGCCCATGGCGAATGCCACGATATGTCATAGCGATCAGAGCATCGTCCTTTGTCTTGAGGACCAGCCGCGCATTCAATGTCGTGGCGCCGTCGTTGCGTACTGTCTGCCAGTCGCTGCCCCCGTCCAACACCTCGCCTGATAGCCGCTCCCCCTCGAACGAACCTCCCGGCACCACGCCAACGCGACGATATGGGCCCGGCGTCGCGCCTATGATCTGGAGAGGCCGAACGTCCAGGCGCATGACGAACAAAGTCCGCGTATGCAGCGTCTTGAGAGCCTCGGGCAGGTTATCGTTCAGAGCAGCGGACATGACTGTTCTCCACGGCTACGTCGTTCTGAGAGGGGCGGCAAAGGTCTCGCGCTCGAAACGGCGAGTCCGATGGCGATAAGCGCTGACGACTGCTAGACGATCCGCCAAATCCGCATATTGTCCCGCATCGACCGAAACCGCTACCAAAAAGCAGTAAAAGTTGTCGTCTATGTAAACTAATCTCACGTGGACACCGGGCTTTTACTCTCCTTCACATCGGCCTCAAAGACTTCCTGTAATTGCGCTGCCGCCTGCGCCGCCGTCTGGATGAGTTGCGTTTCGTCCTGACGCACGGCGTACTGCTCGTCCATCAAATTCTGGTCATGCTCCTTGAACAGGGCCACGGCGCGCCCGGCCTGCGCCCCCTCCATGCCGGTCAACTCCAGCGCCTGGCGCGCCGTTTCCAGGCTCGACAGGAAAGTCTCGCGCTCGATGGCGTTGCGGTCGATGTCGAGGTCACGCAGCCGGTAGTAGTGAACGCGATTTCGCGCCCGCGCGAGGATGGGAAGATTGGGAAAATTCTTGCGGACGACTGCCGCCGTCTTCACCGAGGCTTCGACATCATCGATAGCCAGGACGAAGAGCTTGGCGTCGCCCGCCCGCGCCGATTCGAGCAGCTCCAGGCGCGACGCGTCGCCGTAGTACACCTTGTTGCCAAAGCGGCGCACGAAGTCGACCTGCTGGAAACTCGCCTCGATCGCGGTGAACGGAATGCCGGCCATGCGCAGGACGCGCGAGACAATCTGTCCATAGCGGCCGTAGCCGGCGATGATCACCGGATTGCCGGGCCCGTCGATGAGATCGAACTCGGGCGGCGCGGTGCGCGCGAGCCAGCGTTCCAGCAGGCGCTCGTGCAGGGCGAATGAGAGCGGGGCGAGCACCATGGAGATCGTCACGGCCAGCACGAGAAATTCGGCGGTCTCGCCCGGGAGGATGCCCGCAGTTTGCGCCGCGACAAAGAGCACGAAGGCGAATTCCCCGCCTTGCGCAAGCAATACCGCGATGCGTTGTGCTTCATCGCTGCCCGTCCCGGACACTCGCGCCAGGGCGTACATCAGCAGAGCCTTGAGCACCATCAAGGCGAGCACCACGCCGAGCACCGTGAACGGATGCGAAACGAACAGCGCGAGATTGGCGCTCATCCCAACCGCCATGAAAAACAGCCCGAGCAGCAGTCCCTTGAAGGGCTCGACGTCGGCCTCGAGCTCGTGGCGAAATTCCGAATCGGCAAGCAGCACGCCGGCGAGGAAGGCGCCCAGCGACATCGAGAGGCCCATGGCTTCCATCGTCAGCGCCGCACCGATCACGACCAGCAATGCCGCGGCTGTGAACACTTCGCGGCCGCCGAAGCGCGCGACCAGCTTCAGCGCCGGACGAACCAGGCGTCGGCTGACAAAAATGACGAACGCGATCGCCGCTACACCTTTGGCAGCGAGTATCCATCCGCTCTCGTGGCCGGTCCTGTCCGGGCTCAGCAACGGCAGCAGCGCGATGAGAGGAATCACGGCGACATCCTGGAAGAGCAGGATTGCGAACGCGAGGCGCCCGCTCGGGCTGCTGAGCTGGCCGCGCTCGCCCAGCCAAGCGAGGACGATGGCTGTGGAGGACATGGCAAGTCCCAATCCCACCACGATCGCCGCCTGCCACGAAAGATTCAGCGACATCGCGATGCCGGTAAGCGCGATTCCCGTCACGAAAACTTGCGCGCCGCCCAACCCGAACACGGGATGGCGCAATGCCCAGAGCCGGGAGGGCTCGAGCTCCAGGCCGATGAGGAAGAGCAGCAGCACGACGCCCATTTCCGCGAAGCTGAGCGTCGCGTCCGCGTCGGCAATCAATCCCAAACCCCACGGACCGATGATCGCACCCGCCGCGAGGTAGCCGAGCACCGCGCCGAGCTGCATCCGGCGAAACAGCGGGACGACGATGACCGCCGTCACCAGGAAAATTGCGGCCTGCTCTAAAAGTGTCATGGGAAACCATCACTCCTTCACGTCGCGCGCGGCCGCCCATTTTAGGAGCGCGTCGAGCGCTGGGCACAGAGCTTGCCCCCAGTCCGTCAGACCATACTCGACTTTCGGCGGCACTTGATGGTGAACGATCCGCCGCACAATTCCGTCGTTCTCCATCTGGCGAAGCTGCTGGATCAACATCTTTTGCGAGATCGCGGGTATCGCCCGTTCCAGGTCGGAAAATCGAAGCATCTTTCCGCCGAACAGGTGGAAAAGAATCACGAGCTTCCATCGGCCTTCCAGAAACTTGAACGCCAGCTCGACTCCGCCGGCAGCCGTGACCGGCGTGTACCCAACATCCTTACCTTGAGGTGAGTACCTTACTTTTTCGTGCGTTCTTGTCATTTCGCAAGCGTAACGCCATCTTCCACCTTGAGCAATCGCGGTCGCCAGGACCTCGGTTGAAGAGTCATTCACGAACCGAAGGAGGAACGATGTCCGTCCATCTCCCGTCCCCGATTGATCTTTACGTAAAGATCGAAAACTCTGGCAATGTAGAAGAACTGTCGGAATGCTTCGCATCCGACGCCACCGTTCGCGACGAAGGCTGCACCTACGAGGGGCTGGCCGCCATCAAGGAATGGAAGGCTGACACGAAGAAGAAGTACAACCACACCGTGGCGCCGCTTGAAGTGGCTGATCGAGACGGAAAAACAGTCCTCAAGGCCGAGCTCGCCGGTGACTTTCCCAGTAGCCCCGTGACGCTCGAATTCAGCTTCGCCCTCGAGGACGGGAAGATCGTATCTCTGGAGATTCACTGATGAGCCACTACCTGGAACCTGAGAGAGAACGGGCGCTCGTCACGGAGGGACCAGCGGTGGGTCCGGTCGCTGCCAGCCGTCAGGGCTTGATAGCCTTTTCGCGCATCTACCAGGGGATTCTTGATAGCATTTGATGCAGGCTGGCTGGCGCGGCGAGCGACCAAGGAGTTAGCGGAAATGGCCGAGCGATATCTGGAAGACTTTGAAGTGGGACAAACCTTCGGTGGCTCCGGCCGCATCCGCATCGATAAAGAGCGCATCAAGAGCTTCGCCGCGGAATTCGATCCGCAACCGTTCCATCTCGACGAAACAGCCGCAGGTGCTTCAATGTTTCTAGGGCTTGCGGCGAGCGGTTGGCACACGGCCGCGACCACGATGCGGCTACTGGTCGAAAGCGAGCTTAGTCCCGCTGGCGGCATCATCGGTGCCGGCTTCGACGAGTTCCGCTGGCCACGGCCGGTTCGACCGGGCGACGTGCTTCGCGTCGAGAGCGAGGTGGTCGACGTGCGGCCTTCGAAGTCCCGACCGGACCAGGGAATGATAAAAGTGAAAACGACCACCTTGAATCAGAACGAGGAGGTCGTTCAGATTTCCGTCGGCAATCTCATTGTGCCGCGGCGACCGAAATGAGTGTTCCTCGTTCGGAACGTTCCGGTAAGCGCCGGCACAATGATGACCTTATTGTATGCAGATGCGTTCTATTGACCGCCTGCACCTGCGCGAAACCGCCATCCACGAACAATTCCGTTCCCGTGATGTAGCTGCTGTCGTCGGAGGCGAGAAACACGACGGCCTTGGCGATCTCGTCGGACGTGCCGAGCCTGCCGAGGGGACCATTGCGCCGTCGGCGACGTATCAAAGCATCTCGAGCGCAAGCGCGATGCCCTGCCCTCCGCCGATACACAGCGTCACGATGCCGCGCTTCAGACCGTCGCGCCGCATCGAATGCAGAAGACGGGTGGTCAGCACCGCCCCGGTGGCTCCGATCGGGTGGCCATGCGCGATGGCGCCGCCCTCGACGTTGACGATGTCTTCCGGCAGGCCCAGTTCGCGCAAGACCGCAAGGGGCACGGCCGCGAACGCCTCATTGATCTCCACACGCTCGATGTCACCGAGGCTCCAGCGAGCTCGGTCCAGCGCTTGCCGGACCGCGGGCACGGGACCGAACCCGAACATCCCCGGCTCGACAGCCGCGACTCCGTAAGCCACGAGGCGCGCAAACGGTTGGAGACGATTGCGCTTAGCGAATTCGCGATCCGCGACGACCATCGCCGCCGCACCGCTGTTGAGACCTGGCGCATTCCCCGCCGTGATCGTCCCATCCTTGCGAAACGCCGGCTTCAGCTTTGCGAGTACCTCCAACGTCGTCTCCGGTCGATTGGCTTCGTCGACAGCGAAAATGTCCGTTCCCTTCCGTCCTTTCACTTCGATTCCGACGATCTCTGCCGTAAAGCGGCCCGCTTTCTGCGCGGCCGCGAAACGCTGCTGCGAACGCTCGGCCCATCGATCCTGGTCCTCGCGCGTGATGTGGAAGCGCGTCACCAGATCCTCGGTATGCCAACCCGAGTGCTCGCCGGAGAACGCGTCGTTGAGCCCATCGCGCAGCATGCTGTCGTAGATCTGCGCATCGCCCATGCGGTAGCCCCAACGCCCGCCCGCCATCAGGTAGGGCGCCTGGTCCATGTTCTCCATGCCCCCGGCGATGGCGGCTTCGACCTGACCGAGCCAGATCTCCTGTGCCGCAGATGCGATCGCCTGCGCGCCCGAGCCGCAGACGCGATTGACCGTCATCGCGGGCACGGCGACGGGAACGCCGCCGTTGATCGCAGCTTGCCGAGCCGGATTCATGCGGTTCCCAGCCTGGATGACGTTGCCCATCACCACGCTTCCGATGCGTGCGGGATCGAGTCCGGAGCGCCGCAGCGTCTCGCGAACCGCTGCGCTGCCGAGCTCGGTCGCGGGTGTCGCTTTCAAGGTTCCGTTATAGGTCCCGATCGCGGTGCGAACCGGGTGGCACAGTACGACCTCTCGCGTTTGCATGCAAATCTCCTTCGATCAATGTTGTTGGGCGCTGACAGTTCCCCGCACTGTTGTCCTCACTGTCGTCAACTCGCGGCTGATCCGCCTCACCGTGGCATCTCCCGGCACCAGATTCACCGTGAAACCCATGGAACGGGCAAGCCGGAGCATGGCCACGTTGGCCGCGAGAACAATGCCTGCTGCTTGACGTATCCCCGCGCTGGTGGCGTGCTCCAGGAGAGTCTCGAGCAGCCGGTGGCCGAGCCCTTGGCCCTGCCATGCGTCGGCGAGCACGAGCGCTATGTCCGCATTGAGCGTCGCCGCCTCGACGACATAGCGACCGACCCCGACGAATTGCTCGACAGCGTCGATCACCGTGATTACGGCGAAGGCCATATGGCGGTGATAGTCGATGTGCGTCATGGAGTCGATCCACTCGGGTGTGACCTTGGTGCCGCCGCTCAACATTCGCTGGTAGCGCGATTCGAATGAAAGGGCACGGACGAACGCTTCCTCGAGCTCGCCGTCGTCGTGGCGGATCGCGCGCACCGAGAGCGACTCGCCCGAGGTCAGCGTCCAGGTTCGGGAAAGGTGTGCCGGATAGCTGTGCAACCAGTGCGACGAGCTATTCGGCAGGCTGGCGAGCGCGTGACGGTCAGTATTCATGGCAACCACTCCTGAGAGGTCCCTGCTAACGCGCAACTGGCACTTCACATCGGGCACCTGACATCGGGCGCTTGACATCGGCGCACATGCGCGTAATATGAGCGCATATACGCCTATTGTCAAGCCCTGAGGAAACGCCATGCCTTCCGATACTGCAACGCCGTCCCAGGAGTGCAATTGTCTGGCGCTGCGCCAGGCGGCTCGCCACGTCACCCAGTTCTACGACCTGCACCTGGCGCCCAGCGGGCTACGCACGACGCAGCTTTCGATCCTGGCGAAGTTGAAACGGTTGGGACCGCTGACGATCAACGCGCTCGCCCGCGAGCTGGTCATGGATCGAACGACACTCGGACGGACCATGCTGCCGCTGGAGCGTGACGGCCTCATACGCATAGAGGACGGAACCTTGGATCGCCGTAGCAAGGAGCTGCATCTCACCAAGGCAGGTGCCGAGCGGCTTCGTGTTGCGCGGAGGCTGTGGAGCGTGGCACAGATGCAATTCGAGGCAGCGTTCGGCGGTGAGCGTGCATCGACCCTGCGCGACGAGCTGCGCGCCCTCGCTTCGACCGACCTCGGGGCAGCACCCGAAGCGGGTAAGAAAACGCGCGGTCGCAAATCGCCTCGCGCAACACACTACCGGTCATGACGCGGGCGTGGCGCGCGATACACGATTTTCCGAACGCATACCGGTTTGCGCGTCTATGAGTCCGTTGGGCTGCCGAATCCGCTTTAATAACGTCCAGACAAGGAGACTTTGAAATGCCACTCGCAAAAATTCATGTTCTCGAAGGTCGATACGACGAGCATCGCCTCGGTAACGTGTCGAAGGCGGTCCAGGAAGCGCTGATCAGCATCCTGAAGATTCCTCCGGACGATTTCTTCCAGATCATCCATGTGCTTCCGCGCAAGCGCTTCCTGCACACGCCGTCGTTTGTCGGGATGAAGTACTCCGACGACTTCATCGTGCTTGAAGTCGCGTTCATCTCCGGCCGGCCGAAGGAAACCCGCCTCGCCTTGCTCAAGGAACTGAACGCGCGGATCGTCGCGGGTGCCGGCATATCGCCCGATGACCTGATGATCGGGCTCTACGAGAGCCCCGGCGAGAACTTTTCCTTCGGGCAGGGATTGGCGCAACGCGCGGTCATTTCTCAAACAAGCTGAAGGAGACCGCCATGCCCTACTATTGTGGGCTGAGGCTGGCTGTTGTGGGCTGAGGCTCTGACCCTACTCGCATGCCACGCTGCCCAGGTCCGCCTATGTCACGAAATCGACTTGCGGCCTTTCAAGGAACCGTTCTGAAGGGGAGTGAATGAAGACCTGGAGCAAGCCGGCGGTTGTCGTCACGTTGTCCGCCGCCGCCATCTTGATGGTGACGATGGGCGCGCGCCAGTCACTCGGCCTGTTCGTCTCGCCACTCAATACGTCGACCGGCCTTGGCATCACCACGATCAGCCTCGCGCTCGCCGTCGGGCAGTTCATGTGGGGTGCGATCCAACCGGTCGCCGGAGCGGTAGCCGATCGGTACGGGCCCGGAAAAGTATTGGTGACCGGGCTGATTGTCCTTTCGCTCGGTACGGCGTTGACCCCGTTCATGACCTCGGGATTCGGCCTCGTCATCTCGCTAGGCGTGATCTCGGCAATCGGTTCGGGGGCAGGCAGCTTTTCGGTGCTGATCGGCGCCGCAGCTCACCACCTGACCGAGGATAGACGCGGCAAGGCCGCGGGCATCATCAACGCGGGCGGCTCGTTCGGGCAATTCGTCTTTGCGCCGATATCGCAGGCGTTGATCCAGGCGCTTGGATGGATGGGCGCGATGTGGTCGCTCGCGCTGATCACGCTGGGCGCCCTGCCCCTCGCGCGAGTGGTTAGCCCGTCCAGGCCCGTGCACCACCACGCCGCAAGTAGGTCCGCGCCATGGGAGGCGGTCCGCCACGCGATGCGCGACCGCAGCTACCTGCTGCTGCACGCCGGATTCTTCACGTGCGGATTTCACATTGCCTTTCTGGTGACACACTTGCCGGGCGAGGTGAATCTCTGCGGTTTGCCGCCGGCGGTCGCGAGCTGGTCGCTCGCGCTCATCGGTCTCGCCAACATTGTCGGCAGCCTGATCGCCGGCTCGTCCACTGCGCGTTTTCGCAGCAAATACATTCTCGCCGTCATGTACGGCTCACGCGCGCTGCTGATCGCCTGGTACCTGATGGCACCGAAGACCGAGTGGACGTTCTACGTCTTTGCCGTGGGCCTGGGTCTCACCTGGCTCGCCACCGTGCCGCCGACCGCTGCCATCGTGGGCAAGCTCTTCGGCATCCGTTATCTGGCCACGCTGTTCGGCCTCACGCTGCTGTCGCACCAGATCGGCGGGTTTCTCGGCGCGTATCTCGGCGGAATCGCGCTCGCCCAATCCGGCAATTATCAATGGATGTGGTATGCGGACATGGCGCTGGCTGCTGCAGCCGCGGTGGTGAATCTGCCGATTCACGAGGCGCGGATTGTCGAGCCGGTCGCCGGAGCAGCGTGACCGCGGGCCTCGATTGCCGTCCAGGTTGCCGCAGGTTCACCGCGGCCAAGCACACTCGGGAGCGAGCATGACTGATCGAAACGATGTCCTACTGCGTTGGCAAACCGAGGAGGCAACGGTGCGGGCAAGACTCGCCGCTCCTGGCGTGGCGTCGCCGCAGGACGTCAAGGCGTCCAGCGGGATCGAATTTCTGCAGCGTATCTTCAAGGGAGAGCTGCCATCGCCGCCGATCGGTGAAACGCTTGGCTTTGTTCCAATCGCCGCCGAGCCCGGACGTGTCGTATTTCAAGGCACCCCGGATAAGCGCCACTACAATCCGCTCGGTGGCGTGCACGGCGGTTACTTCTGCACGCTGCTCGATTCCGCGCTCGGATGCGCAGTCCATTCGACGCTGCCGAAGGGCATCGGATACACAACCTTGGAGCTCAAAGTAAACCTCATCCGTTCATTGAACGACCAAGTGGGCCCCGTGCGGGCCGAGGGCAAGACGATTCACGTCGGCAGCCGCGTAGGAATCGCGGAGGCCATCATCACCGACGTCGACGGGAAGCGGTACGCACATGCGACCACGACGTGTCTCATTTTCCCGCTCCCCTAAGATGTCCCAACCGAAATTCAATCTGACAGACAGCGCCCGTTTCGTCGAGTACGCGGACGGCGGTCACTTGTTGATGGGCCATCAGCATGCGTTCGTCGATGCGATCATCGTGTTCGTCGCGGACCGCGAGCCCGATGAAACCGATCACGAGGCAAAGCGGTCCGCGATTCGGACGCTCGAGGGCGTGACTTATCGCGCAGATCGTCAATGGCTGACGTCGACCGACGTTGGCAACACGCGCATCTCCGCGAACAGGTATTCGCCGCTCGCGTTGCCGAAGAAGATGCGGCTATTCGAGTCATCGAGAAATGGCGCGTAAGAGTGCACGTCGGGAACGGTTACCAAGATTGGAGTACCGAGTATCTGGAACGTGATTTCGTTGTCTGACTTTCGGATGCGCGCCGTGAACGTTCCCGTGTCCGGCGCCGTCGGGGGCAGGTAGCCCACTCCCATCTCGATGAAAGTGAAAACACCGTAACCCACGCTGTGGGCTGCGACGTCCACTCGCCAGCCGTTGGAAAAGCCGTAAAGTCCTTGGTGCACACGGAAGTTGAGACTGTTCCGCGGCTCATTGAAATACGATGGGTCGGGCACGGCCTCCCCGACCCCGACGAAGAGGATGTCGTCGGGGGCGGAAGCGGGAGACAGGAACGTGATGTCATACGTCCAGTCGCGGGAAACGTAGTCGTGACGCACGGTCGTGATGTAGTGGCGATTCGTACTCGCGGGTCCTTCGTTGCCCGCACGGTGGACGTATCCCTTGCCAAGCAGGAACTGACTATCCGCGTCGGTAAGGTGGACGCCAATGTCGGCGCCCATGAAAGGTTCGACGAAGAAGGCAGATTGCGCCAACGCGGGCGCGAATGGCGTCCACGCTCCTGCGAGGGCGACGATGACCAACATCAGGCGTCTACGCACCGTCTTCATCGCGACGGCTGCATTGGTGTTGCGGTTCATGGCTTGCTCCTTTCCGTTAAATGGGCTCGGCGCGCGTCGATGCGCTGCCGGGACGAAGTGTAGGGAAGGGAAGCTGACGGATGACTTACCGATTCGCGTGGCCGGCCACGATGTTGCTACAAGCGCTCGGTTTCCTAGAACGGCTTGAGCCCGAGAAGCCATCGAACGACTGCTCTCGGCGCCCTCGCCGCGCCATGGTGTCGAATTAAGAAGCGACGGCGCAAAATAGCTATCCCAGATTCACATCCTTTGGACGCCTCGCGCACTTTCATGGAGGGCTGCAATGAATCACCTGCACCAATTTGTTGCAATAGTGCTTTCGTTGTTCGTCTTACCGTCCGCGTGGGCTGATGAGATTCCGTCCAAGCAGATAGCTGCGCGAACCGAATTGCACCAGATTCAGTCGTTCACGCTCTCGGATCAGGAATTTCTCAAGGGCAGCGCCGCTGGCAAGCAAGTCACCGTCACCGGTCAACTCCGTATCGCCCAAGGCATTGGCCGGCTACCCGTGGTCGTGCTCCAGCACGGCTCAAGTGGGTACGCTGCAAACGTCGATGTATGGTCGAGGGAATTCAATGAAATGGGTATTTCGACGTTTGCGCTCGACAGCTTCACCGGGCGTGGCCTCACGGAGGTAAACAGCAATCAAGCGTTACTAGGCCGTCTCAATCTCATTTTGGACGATTATCGCGCGCTCGACATCCTCGCCATACATCCGCGCGTCGATTCGAGTCGCATCGTGCTGATGGGCTTTTCGCGCGGCGGACAGGCCGCACTCTATGCGAGCCTAAAGCGATTCAACCGGGTGTGGAACCGGTCAGGTGTGAAATACGCTGCCTACATTCCATTCTACCCGGACTGCATGACCACCTTTATCTCGGACACCGACGTTGAAAGCCGACCCATCCGAATCTTCGGAGGGACGCTTGACGACTATAACCCGATCGCGACCTGCAAAGCCTACGTCGAACGATTACAGGTCGCGGGGCGCGATGTGGGATTGACCGAATACCCGAACGCCTCGCACGCGTTTGATAATCCCCTCGGTGCGCAGCCCGCTGCCGTGTCTCCTACTTTTGAAAGCGCGCGCAATTGCAAGGTTCGGGAAGAGGCCGACGGGCTTCTCATCAATGTCGAAACGAAGCAGCCGTTTACCTACAAGGATACTTGTGTCGAACACGGCCCTCATCTCGGCTACGACCCCAACGCGACCCAAGCCGCCAAAACAACGGTCAAGGCGTTTCTGAGAACGGTATTCAAGCTCGATTGACGCGGCTGCGCGACGCTGGTGTGCTTCACTGCAGCGTCTTAATGCCGAGGGGTTCCACTCCGGCAGACGCGGTGCTGGCGCGAAGGTAAAATGTTTGGGTCGTCAGACTCGACTACATATGAGCGTGATGTCCTGCCCAGCTCGACTTCATCGCCTTGTGTTGGCCCGCACAATTGGGGTGGCAGTGCTTATTTTCACCGGTCTCGCGGACGCCCAATTCGACCCCGCGCGCGTGGCCGTCGAACCGCCTGCCGTTGCCGCACGTTTCCCCGATCCAACCGTTGCCTACGACACGCCGGGCTTTCGCGTCGGCCGCGACGATTTCACGTCGCACGCCGAGCTGATGGCGTTTGTCACTGAATTGCAGAAGCGTACCGATGGTTTCATGTTGCGCATCATAGGCGCGTCGAAGGAAGAGCGCGCGATACCGTTGCTGGTGTTTGCGTTGCCGAAAACCACCACGCCAGGGGCGCTGCTCAAAAGCGGCAAACCGACCGTGTTAATCGTCGCGCAGCAGCATGGCAACGAGCCCGCCGGCAGCGAAGCTGCGTTGGTGATTGCCGCGCGACTAGCCGCCGGCGATCTCAAGCCGTTGCTCGACAGGATCAACGTCCTCATCGTCCCGCGCGCCAATCCCGACGGTGCGGATGCATTTGTCCGCGATACCGGCACCCACATCGACATGAATCGAGATCACTTGCTGCTGCGGACCAGCGAGGCTAGAGCCATCGCGCTGGTGGCCCGCGAATATCAGCCGGACGTGGTGATCGACGCGCACGAGTTCACAGTGATGGATCGCTGGGTCAACAAGTTCGGCGGGGTGATGTTCTACGACGCACTCATCCAGTACGCAACCGTCGGGAACCTCCCTCCGGCGCTCACCAAGGAAGCCGATGCACGCTTTCGAACGGCGATTCTCGGGGCAATCCATGGCGCGGGCCTCGAACAGCACTGGTATTTCACGACCGAGGCGGGCTCGAACGACAAGACAGTGTCGATGGGCGGCGTCCAGCCGGATACGTGGCGCAACGTCGGCGGTCTGCGCAATGCGGTGAGTTTCCTGCTCGAGACGCGCGGCGTCGGCATCGGCCGCGCCCACTTTAAGCGTCGCGTGCGCACGCACGAACTAACAATGGAAGCGGTGCTCCGTACGGCAGCGGCCTTTTCTGTGGAAGTGCTGGCATTGACGCGCGCCGCCGCCAGTGATGTCGCTGCTGCTGCATGCAGTGGCGACTACGTGGTCGAAAGCGACGCCATGCGCACGACGCACGCGCTCAGGTTTGTCGACGCGGTGACCGGCGTCGACAAGGTCGTCGAAGTACCTTGGCGGTCGGCCCTCGACATCCGCACGCTGCGGACGCGGCCGCGGCCATGCGGATATTTCCTCGATGGCGCGCAACGCGATGCCGCTGCAAGGATTCGTGATCTCGGTGCAGTCGTCGAGCAGCTCGCCGCCCCGCTCAACGCCCGCGTCGAGCGCTTTCGTGTCGTCAAGAGCGAGAAGGGCCAACGCGCCGACGGCCGCGGCGCTATCGACGATCCCGAGGGCGTGCTACGCATTACCGTCGAAACCGAGCCAATGAATGCCAGCCTCGCCGCCGGCACCTTCTATATCTCGCTTGAGCAGCCGCTCGCCAATCTGATCGCCGCAGCGCTCGAGCCGGATTCGCAGAACAGCCTTGCGGCCAACCGGCTACTGCCACTCACAGAAGACCGCACCGTGCTGCGCGCCCTTACGCCACCCGTCGCTTCCCGGCGCGTGTGGGAGGACCGGTAGCACCGCACTTCCGAGGCGGCGGGCGCGTTGCAAATTCCGGGATGAACAGCATCATGTGCGCGGTCGGCGCCTACCGTCCCCGCGCCACTAGCGGACTTGCACCTCGCTCTTTTCGCTTGGTCGGTATCCGCGCGCGGCCGTTCGTGAGGCTCTCGCTTTGACCGGCCGCGCAGCGCCTGTGCTATGGACAGCTACCCGGGGTGCTGGCAGACACGGGAGTGTCCGCGCTGCCATCGGACTTTTGCGGCGTGTAGGTAATCGTCGCAGAAGTAAACCCGAGCGTCAGGTTCTCTGACATGCGATCCTCGCCGGTGGAGCCACTGTCGCTCGACGCCTTCACCGTAACGCCGGCGAGGTCCACGACCAGGAACTCGAACGGGATCGCGCCCGCTTTGCGGACGGTGAGCTTAGCGCTGGGAATCGTCGTATTGAGCGCGGCGTTCGTCACGAGCGATGGCGTCGCTTTGTCGACGAACTTGCTCACCGACAAGGGCTGCGCACACGCCGGCTGGGCCGTTTTTTTCGAATCGCCCGCTATCGAACCGCTGACCCCCCAGGACCAAGCGAGTACCTCGATCTCGTTGGGGTGACTTTTGTCAGTGACTTCCCCTTTGATGTCCCCGATCTTCAGGAATATGTCGCTCGCGGCCACGGCACTCGTCGCGCCGACCGCTGCAGCGGCCGCTAATGCTCCGACCAGCAAGTGATGCCCAACACGCACGGTGCTACGATTCTTGATATCGTCCATGAGCTCCCCCGTTTTGAAGTGACCGGCAAACGCCGCCAAGCGTGGCAGATGGAGCCGGCCGATGATTGTGATCCCAATTTCCATGGCCGACAATGGCGACTGAAGACACCGCCAATCGTCCGCCCAATTCACGTGATAAATCGTGCCGCCCGCCGCGCCGCAACGCGCGGCAAAAAGCGTCTGCCGGATGGAATGGCGCCCGAGGAGGCGTTACGCGAAGCTATCCGCCAGCACAGCGCAGGCGAGTTGCGTGAGGCAGAAGTTGTCTATCACAAAGTGCTCAGCGTCATGCCGCGAAACGCCGACGCGTTGCACTTCCTTGGTGTATTGCGCCACCAGCAGGGACGCACCGAAGAAGGCGTCAGTCTCGTGCAACGCGCGCTCGCACTGGCGCCGGCGTACGTCGACGCGTGGAGCAACCTCGGCAATCTTTACAAGGAATCGGCGCATCTGGACGAGGCCGAAGCGGCCTATCGACGGGCGCTCGCGCTGGACGAGCGTCATGCCGCCGCTTGGAACAACCTCGGCATAGTGCTGCGTGCGCGCGGACAGACGGCGGAGGCGGTGGCGGCTTTGCGTCGCGCCGTCGACATCTCCGCCACTTTTGCCGATGCCCATTTCAATCTCGGCAACGCGTTGCGCGAATGCCGCCGCCTTGCAGAAGCAATTGCGGCTTACCGGGAAGTGCTTTTGCTGAATCCCGGCCACACGCGTGCCCACTATCGGCTTGGGTACGCGCTTTATACGACGGGCGCCCATGAGGAGGCAGCGGACGTCTTCAGGCGCTGGCTGGTCGTTGAACCCGAAAACCCGATTCCGGCCCACATGCTCGCCGCGTGCAGTGGCGAAAACATTCCGGAGCGCGCGTCGGACGACTACGTCCGGATAACCTTCGACGGCTTCGCGGCCAGCTTCGACGACGTTCTGCTGCATCGGCTCGACTACGATGCGCCACAGCAGCTGCTCAAGGTTCTGACACCTGCGCTCGGGACGCCCGGAAGCCTTTACGACGTCCTCGATGCGGGCTGCGGCACGGGTTTGTGCGGATTGTTGCTCAAGCCTTACGCGCGCTCGCTCACCGGCGTCGACCTGTCACCAGGCATGCTCGCCAAGGCCCGCACACGCGACGCGTACGACCGGCTGCATGAGGACGAGATCACGCGTTTCCTCGCTGCGCACGTCGCGGCGTTCGATGTGATCGCATCGGCCGATACCCTTTGTTACTTCGGCGACCTGCAACTCCTGGCGCAGACGGCGCGCCGGGCGCTTCGCGCGGGCGGTTGGATCGGTTTTACGGTCGAGCGCAGTGACGATGTCGAAACCTATCGCATCCAGCCACATGGACGGTACAGCCATGCGCGCGCTTACCTCGAGGGCGTGCTCGCGCATGCGGGCTTCGAAGCCATGCATGTGATCCCGGCCGTCTTGCGCCGCGAGCTCGGTAGCGATGTGGAAGGCTGGGTCGTTCGAGCACGGGTGCCGAACAACGCGAGCGGTAGCGCGTAAGCGATGGGTCACCGTCCGCGCCCAGCCACTGTGGACTGGCGTTCAGCGCTTGCGCGACTCACGCCGGAGCCAAACCATGTGGCGACACGCCTCGCCATTTCGTCGCAATCCGCTGGCGCGAGGCTGCGGCGACGTCGAACATGGGACGTGAATGGACGGAGGGCTGCGCCACCGGCCGAATGCTAAAGTAATTGGCGCGTACGAGGGGCATATGTCTATGCTCCGTCAGGAACCTATCGGAGGACCGTTTTGTCCCGCTTTCCACTGAAGCGCATGACCATCTCATGCGCGGCGGTCTTCGCGCTTTGCGTGTCGGGAATGGCAATCGCTGACGACCTGACAGCAGCGGCCAACCCAGAAGATCTAGGCTTCTCGGCCGCGCGTCTGGCGCGGATCGCGCCGTGGTATCAGGCGCGCTTCGATTCTTTCTCGCCCTCAGACGGCCTTGTGCCTGGCGTCGTCGTCGCAATCGCAAAGGGCGGCAAGCTCGCCTATTTGCAAGCCATCGGATTTCAGGACCGTGCCAAAACGATTCCGATGAAGACGAATTCCATCTTCTGGATCGCCTCGATGTCCAAGCCGGTGACCAGCGTCGCCGCCATGATTCTGGTGGACGACGGCAAGCTCGACCTCGACGCACCGGTCACCAGGTATCTGCCCGAGCTTCAGGACATGCGGGTCGCGTTCAAAAAGACGGACCCGGCCACCGGCAACACGGAATACGGGCTCGATCCACCAAAGCGCCCGATGACGGTTCGAGATCTGTTGCGCCATACGTCTGGCCTCATCTATCCCTATCCGGATATGGATTTTGCGTATCCGGAACGTGGCCTTGCGGACGCAACCGCCGAATTCGAGATTCGGGCGATCCATATGCTCTATGCCTGGAGGGGTGTGTGGAGACGCGACAAGACGTTAGCGGATTTCGTTTCCAGTCTGACCGGCTTGCCGCTGGCCTTGCCGCTCGCCCATCAGCCCGGCGAGGTCCATGAATATGGCTGGAGCGTCGAGGTGCTGAGCCGGGTTGTCGAAGTGGCTTCCGGCCAGTCTTTCGACCAATTCCTGCAGAGCCGCATCTTTGCGCCGCTGCACATGGTCGACACCGGCTTCCATGTGCCGAAAGCGAAGCTCGACCGCCTGGTCGATTCTCCCATGGCGAAACGGCCGCCGATCTGGGATGTCACGACGCCGCCGAAGCTGTTTTCCGGCGACGGCGGACTCGTTTCGACCGCGCCCGACTATCTCCGCTTCTGCCAGATGCTTCTGAATGACGGCGAACTCGATGGCGTGCGCGTGCTCACCCCGCAGGCGGTGAAGACGATGACGACAAACGCGCTGCCGCCGGATATTCGCATCTTTGGAGGAGATGAGGTTGGCGCCCGTGCTGGAACAACCTTTGGACTTGGCTTCGCCATCCGCGCCGATCCTGTCCACAGCTGGGTGCCGGGAGCGGTCGGAAGCTTTTCCTGGGCTGGATATTGGGGCACGTATTTCTGGATCGATCCGGCTGAGAAATTGATCGGCATACAGATGATCCAAGCAACGCCTGGCAGCAAAGCGCGCGCAGCGCTGAACTCCTCAGGGATCAATCATCTGGCCTATGGCGCATTGACGATTGCCGCGCCGTCCGCGTACGCCCCGCCGGCGGTGCCGACGATTCTGAGCCCCGAAGCGCTCGCCGATTATGTCGGGACCTATGACTTCGGCGGCTCCGTGAGTTCGCGTGACAGGCAGGGCCTGGCCGATGGCAAAACCGGATTGCTTGGAATCGAGGAGTTCGTCGCCATGGAGCAAGAGGGCCTGAGGATCAACAGGCCGGACCCTGGCAGTCCCGCAACCAAGGCCGGCGTGACGGCGGGCGATCTCATCACTGAACTTGACGACGCGCCGCTCAAAGGCCTCTCGCTCGCCGATGTTTTGGCCAAGCTGCGAGGGCCGGCCAACACGACGATAAAGATGAAAATCGTCCACAAGGGTAAAGACAGCACAAGCGATCTCAGCGTCGTGAGAGCCGACCGCCGTGTCAATGCGGTCCGACTTCAGGTTCGCGTCGAGCAAGGTAAGCTCGTCGCGGAAGCGACGGGGGCTTGGCCGATCCTCGAATTCGAGAAAGGCAAGGCGACGCCGATAGTGGCTATATCGGGCGACGAGTTCCGTGTCGACGGCGGCGATCATTCACGGATCGCCTTCGTCAGGGACTCAGCGGGCAAAGTGTCCGGCGTGGTACTGAATCCAGGCCGTTGGGAACAGAGAGGCGTGACGTTGGTGCGCCCCTCCGCATGAGCAGACCGTCGCCAACTCTCCTCGATCAAGCCGACACTTCTACATCGCCAAAATGCAGCATCCAGATGATGGCCGTCCCCGAGTGAACGGTGACACCTACGAACGTCAGATTCGGGGCGAACTGGATGCGACGCGTAGAGGCTATCTCCCCGGCTTGATGTTCTGATTCACTCTGAAGAAGTTCTTCGGATCGTACTTCTTTTTGATCCTCGCCAGACGCGCGTAGTTCTTGCCGTAGGTGGCACGGATGCGATCCTCGCCCTCTTCCATCATGAAGTTGATATATGCGCCGCCAGCCGAGTACGGGTGGAGAGCGTTGAAATACTCGCGCGCCCAATTCGTGATCTTCTCCTTGTTGGCCGGATCCGGGTCCACGCCGACCATTACCTGAGCCCACTTCGCGTCGCGATAACACCACGGCGTGGCGTCATTCTTGACGCGACCTGCCGCGCCATCGATCGGATATAGGTGCATCGTCGACTGCCAGGTCGGCATCAGGGGACCGAACTTAGCGTGGAGCTCGATCGCCTCGTCGCTGAGCTCACGCACGAAATCAGCCTTCCAGTACCAGAACTGGCCTGGAGGGAAGATGGGGTCGAACATTCCCTGCAACGCAGGGTGCGGAATCGGTCCGACGAAATCCAGGATCGGCTTCTTGAACGAGCGGACGGGCTTGAATACCTTCTCGGCCTGCTTGGCCGGCCCGCTATAACACCACACGACGCCACACACCTTTTTGTTCTGCAGTGCCTCGGGGAATGGCGGCCCGGGCGGGACCGTCAGGAACGCGAAGAAGCCCGTCAGAGCATCGGGCGCCTTGGTGATGAAGCCGCGATACCAACGCAGTACTTCAGCGGCATCTTCGAGCGCCCAGAACATAGGGCCGGCGAAGTCGGTTTCAACTGGATGCGCCTTGAACAGGAACGACGTGACCACACCGAAGTTACCGCCGCCGCCGCGCACGGCCCAGAACAGGTCCGCGTGTTTCTTGGCGTCGGCGGTAATGAACCGCCCGTCAGCCAGCACCATGTCGACGGCGAGCAGGTTGTCGATTGTGAGGCCACATCGCCGCGTGAGGTGCCCGATGCCACCGCCGAGCGTGAGGCCACCCACACCGGTAGTGCCGATAATGCCGGCCGGAACGGCGAGGCCGAAGGCATGCGTCGCGTGATCGACCTCGCGCCACGTCGCCCCGCCCCCGCAGAGCACGGTCTTCTTTGCGGGGTCGACGCGCGCGTAGTTGATACGCGACAAATCGATGACTAGGCCGTCGTCGCAGACACCCAAGCCGCCCGCGTTGTGCCCGCCGCCGCGAACTGCGACAAGCATATCGTGTTCGCGGCCGAATTTTACGGCTGCGATGACATCGGCCACGTCGACGCATCTCGCAATCAGCCTCGGCCGGCGATCGATCATCGCGTTGTAGACCTTTCGCGCGGCGTCATAACCGTCATCACCCGGCTGGAAGAGTTCTCCAAGCAAACTTGTTTTGAATCCTGGGATGGCAGCCGAGTTCAGCATGATGCCTCCGATGCGAAGGAACATGGCGGAGAAGCATACGCCGCCCGTCGCGGCGATCAAGGGGTAGTTCCGCGTCGGCCCAACCTGACGGAATGCTGACCCGAAGGGCCGCTCCTGGATCTGAGACGGTCGGTCGCCAAACCGGCTTGCTCACCGGGTGAGCCTGTCAACCGCGCGGAACGCGCTATGAGCGACTGATTCACGGGCGCGCGATACCTTGCGCGTCGCTGCGCGTGCTATGCGTTGATCTGGCGCGTCGGTTGCGCCATTCGCGCGGCTCGCCGAGCGCGCGTAAGGGGTACGCGACGGCAGCGATTATCCTTCGTTCCGCCGCACGCGGATCGCATCACCGTAGCACAGGACCGCAGGCCCCGGGCTCCAGGACCATTTCGAATGACCCTGATCCAGGCAGACAACGTTGATCAGTCCGTCCGCGCCCAAGCGGCCCGCCTCAGTCTGCAAAGAGGCGATTCCCTCGGCCTCGCTTGGATAGGTCGGCAGCCAGAAGGCAGAGCGCCAAGAATCCACCCAAAGACGGCCCACGACTTCATATTGACTCGCGGCGAGTTTGCCAGATCCATAGACCTTGACTTCGGTGGCGCCCCCTTCGGCGCCACTTTGCGGGACGCTGGCGCAGCCAGAGAGCGCGCATACCACGACCGCGACAAGCGCTGAAAACCGTGTGCTTCGGAGTTTCATCTCGATGTCTACTCAAGGACAGTGCGATGCGCGTCCAGGCAATTATAGTTCCAGAAAGGGCCAGGTCACAGCCCACCCGGAAGGTCGCGCTCTTGCTGTTGAGATATCGACCATACTACCCCAAGGTGAACCCGTGAATGGCCGGTCCCGGCCTATGCACCTCTTACGCGCGCGCGGTGCCGGCATCTTTCTTAGGCGCGCTCTCGGTGGAGAAACTGGTGCGGTCCGTATCGCTTCGACTACTGCCGCTTCTCCTCGGGGATGAGCAATTTTTTCTTCCTGCTTCCCGGCAACGCTGGCTTGCAGCACGCGCGCAAGGCTCGTTGCGAGCTCACGTGCCGACAAGGGCTTCTTCAGCACGTCGTCGGCGCCACAATCCAGCGCGCGCCGAGCTCCTGAGCAACTTACTGCTGACGGCGTCGCCCGCCCTTAGGCGCCTGCATCCTCGTTCTCTGTCGGCGCCGTCGCAAGCAACACCTACGTCTTGATAAACGCTAACAGCTCCTCATTGACCTTATCCTTCAGCGTCGTGCACATGCCGTGCGGAGCGCCCTTGTAGACCACCAGCTTGGCGTTCTTGATGATCTTCGCGGAAAGCGGAGCAGAATCGGCGAACGGCACGATCTGGTCGTCGTCACCATGAAGGACCAGCGTTGGCACATTGAACTTCTTGAGATCCTCGGTGAGGTCGGTCTCGGAAAACGCCTTGATGCAGAAGTAGCTTGCGGGGAAGCCGGCCATCATTCCCTGCAGCCAGAATGACTCGCGCACGCCTTCCGAGATCTTTGCGCCCGGTCGGTTGTAACCGTAAAACGGCAGGCTGAGATCCTTCCAGAACTGCGAGCGGTCGGCTTGGACGCCGGCGCGCAGTTGGTCGAACACTTCGATCCCGAGACCACCCGGATTGGCCGGCGTTTTGAGCATCAGCGGCGGGATGGCGCTGATCAGCACGGCCTTGGCGACACGCTTGGTGCCGTGGCGTCCGATATAGCGGGCGACTTCACCGCCGCCCGTGGAGTGGCCGACATGGATCGCGTTTTTGAGGTCGAGCTTCTCGACCAGCGCCGAAAGGTCATCGGCGTACGTATCCAAATCGTTGCCGTTCCACGACTGGCTCGAGCGGCCATGGCCGCGGCGGTCATGCGCGATGCAACGGTACCCGCGCGAAGCGAGAAAGAACATCTGATCCTCAAACGCATCCGCGGAGAGCGGCCAGCCGTGGCTGAAGACGACAGCTTGCCCCGTGCCCCAATCGTTGTAGTAAATCTGCGTGCCGTCTTTGGTCGTGATTGTGCTCATGGCGTGCTTTCCTTTCCTTCAAGGTGGTGAGACCAGTGTCCTTCGAGCGCGCGTCGCGGACATGTCACGAGCCTTGCGTTGTGTGTCAGCCGACAACAGGGATTGCGCGTGCGACACCCGGAAGATTCGACTCGCGCCGGCGACGCTCCTCCTGCGTTGCGGCATTTGACTCCGACGTGGAAACGCCGACGTCCTACGCGTTGAGCGACCTGTGTCGCCTCCACCACCTGAGGGCGAAGTACACGGCAACTGCGACCGCAATCACCCCGATTGCGACTCTCCCGGACCGCTCGACAATGGCAAGAATCCGATCGAGCTCTTTGCTGAATACGAGACCGATGCCCAAATAGAGCGCCGTCCATAAGGCCGCGCCGAGTGCGCTGTAAAGCAGAAACGGTGTTGGCGAGAGTTTCTCGGCACCGGCCACCGAGGGTGCGAGCGTTCTGACTCCCGGGATGAACTCGGCAAGAATCAACAACGCTGCGCCCCAGCGCTCGAAGTGCCTGTCCGTCTTGCCTATGCTGGAATTCGGCGTCACCGACAACCGGCACAAGGTGTTCATCGCCTGCCTGCCGTAGCGTCCTCCTACGGCGTACAGGACGATCTTGCCGAGCATGCCGGCGCCCCACGCTACGCCGGCAATCGGCAACGCAGATGCTCGCGCCTCGTTAGCCAACGCCCCCGCGACAATGAGCAGCGGACCCGATGGGATCGGCGGACCCATCTGTTCCAGGAGTACCGACCCGAACACGAGCAACAATCCATAATCTTCAAACAGGGCGCCTAGTTCCAAGCTCGTCCCCCGGGCAGTGCAACGCTGACCGCGGGCCGACCCGGCGACTCGCGCGAGCCTATCAAGATCATCGCGCCCGCGTTGACCGGGCAGCCAATCGCGTCGCTGCCGTGCGCCGCCGACCTTTGGATTCCGGACGGTGCGGTATGGAAGCGCCCGAACGCTGCGAACGCGCGTCCTCCGTCTCGCGCAACAAATGCTCGAGGCTCGATGCAAGCTCGCGCGCAGAGAGCGGCTTCTTGAGTACTGCATCCGCGCCCGCCTCGCGAGCACGCCGAACGACTGCTGTACCGAGGTATCCGCTGACGAGAAGGATCGGGATCGCCGGCCGGATCTTCCGCACTTTTCGGATGAGCTCCGATCCCGACATGCCCGGCATGCTTTCGTCGGTGATCATTGCGTCGAAGCGCATCGGATCCGCGCTGAACGCCTCGAACGCCGCCGCGCTGGCCGTGTAGCCGATCGGTGAGTAGCCCAGCTCCGTTAAGGTTTCCGTCGCCAGCGTGACCAGCGACTCTTCGTCGTCGACGATCAATATCTGCTCGCGATCGCCTTGTCGGGAAGCAGGCTGCGCGGGTTTTGTTGCCGGGCTTGCGTCGCTGATATCGCCGGCGCGCGGAAGGTACACGGTGAAGACGCTCCCCTTGCCCACCGTGGTTGCCACATCGATGACGCCACCCAACCCGGTGACAATACCGTGGACCAGCGAAAGACCAAGCCCGGTGCCGACGCCGACTTCCTTGGTGGTAAAGAATGGATCGAAGATCCGCTCGAGAATCTCGGGCGGAACGCCGCTTCCCGTATCGGCGATCTTCAGCACTACGTGATCTCCGACGAAAATAGCGCCTGTGGTCGCTGCGCGAGGCGCATCGATCCTGGTGCACTCGAGCGAAACGCGCAAGGTGCCGCCCGCAGGCATGGCCTGCGCTGAGTTCGTTACCAGATTCATCAGGACTTGATGTATCTGCGTCGCATCGCCCATGACGGCCGCGCGTCCAGCGTGCAGCTGCTCTTCGATCACGATATCGTCGGACAAGTTGGACGCGAACAGCTCGAGGGTCTCACGCACGACGTCCTCGACATGCACGGCGACGCGCTCACCGACGCCGCTGCGGCTGAAGGCGAGGATACGATCCACCAGCGCTCGACCGCGCTCGCCGGCGACCATGATGCTGTCCAGGTCGCGACGCAACCGGCTTCCTGCGGGCGCGTCCCGCATCGCCATCTCGCCATAGCCCAGGATCGCTCCGAGGAGATTGTTGAAGTCGTGCGCGATGCCGCCGGCGAGGGTGCCCATCGCTTCGAGGCGCTGGACCTGACGCAGCTGGCGCTCCATGCGCCGCAGCTCATCTTCCGCCTGGCGCCGATCGGTCACATCCAGCATGAAGCCCACCACGCGCACGGGTTTTCGTTCCGGATCGAGGAACATCCGTCCCTTCGCCTGCAACCACCGTATCGTTCCGCCTTTGTGCACGACGCGATACTCGGCGGCGACATCGCCGGATTCCCCTGCGGCCTTGATCGCCGCGCGCACCTTCGGCCAGTCTTCCGGATACACGAGCTTTTTCCAGGATTCGTAAGTGCCGTCATAGGACCCGGGTGGAATCCCGTACATCGCTTCCAGGTCGGGCGACCAACGATTTTCGCCTTCGCCGGCGCCGATTCGCCACTCGAACGCCACGGCGCGCGCGGCCTGCTGTGCGAGATCGAGCATATCCTGGCGCGCACGCAGCTCCCCCTCGATGCGCTTACGCTCGCTGATGTCGCGCCCCAGGCCTTGGTAGCCCTTGAAGCTGCCGCGGTCGTCGAAGATCGGCGCGCCGCTGACGCTGATGTAACGAGGGCGTCCGTCCTGACCGAGGCGGCAATATTCGAGATCGCGGAAGGGCTGGCGGGCATCAAGTAAGGCCTGGTGCTCGGGCCAGGAACAGGACAACGGCGTTATGCTCTTGAGCTCCCAGCGCGTCTTGCCGATCGAGGATTCGGCGCTATGTCCGGCCCGGTCGAAGACCTCGTTCGACAAGTACGTGAAGCGCAGGTTTTCGTCCTGCTTCCAGTACCAGTCCGATGAAAGTTCGCTCAGGCTGCGAGAACGGGCTTCGCTCTCGCGCAACGCGTCGGCAGCGAGCTTGCGCTCGGTGATGTCGGTCAGCGAGCCGGTGAGCAGCATCTGCTGGCCCAGCGAACCCGGGAACACTTTTCCCCGCGAGCGTACCCATCGCAGCTCGCCGGCCGGATTGATGACGCGATACTCGATATCGAGCCCGCCGAACCCCGGCGCGAGGCATGCCCTGAACGTGTCGCCGATGCGTCGCCGGTCTTCAGGATGGAAGCCGCCATGCGCCCTCAAATCGGCGCGCCTTCGGATTTCCACCCCATCCGGAACACCGAGCAGTTGTTTGGCGCGTGGCGAGACGAACAGCTCGTCGGTCATCGGATTCCACTCCCAGAGACCGTCGTTCGAGGCGTCCATCGCCCGCGCGTAGCGCTCCTCCGAGAACCTGAGGTCGGCGGTGCGCTTCGCGACCCTCATTTCTAGCTCGTTACGGGACGCGCGAAGCTCGTGCTCGCTTTGACGCAGCGCGGCTTCGGCGCGTCTCCGGAAAGTCGTGCCCCAGCCAACGGCCAGTGCGGTCATTGCAAACGTCAGAAAGCGGGGCAGATCGAAGAAGTCCAAAATCAGCGGGTAGAGCCTGGGTACCAACGAAGGCAGGACGAGCGCGGCGAGTAGCGCGGCGAGAAATCCAGGTCCGACACCGCCGAACCATGCTGCTGCGACGATGCCGGCCAGGAACAGCCCGGTCGGATGAAGAAATGGTCCTATGGCCGAAAGGTTCAGCAATACGGCGATTGCGATACAAACCGGAGCCAGCGCATACCGCAAGGCTGCGGATTTTTCCAGCTTCGCCACGAAACGATGCTTTACAGCTCGTTCGACGCGGTCCCGCGCGGTCGCTCGGCGGCCTCGATCGGACTGACCGGTGTTCCTATCGAAGGGTTCATGCGGAGGATTCATCGCGATCTGATCGTGCTTTGCTGCGCGATTATCACGCGCGAGGTGCGGCCGTTTTTCGCCGCCGCGCCGGCGCTGCTCGCGGTGGTGAAGCGTGTGCCGGCGACATCGCCTTAGCTGCCGCCTCTCCCGGAGAAAGAGTAATGTTCGGCGCATGCTCGGCACGGCTCTCCAGCACGCGCGCAAGGCTCATTGCGAGCTCGCGTGCGGAAAGCGGCTTCTTCAGGACTTCGTCCGCGCCCGCCTCGCGCGCCCGCTGCACGACCGCGGGGTTCAGATAGCCGCTCACCAGCACGATCGGTATCTTCGGCCGGATCGAGCGCAGCTTGCGGATCAGCTCCGATCCGGATGTGCCCGGCATGCTTTCGTCGGTGATCACCGCATCGAATCGCTGGGGATCGGCGAGAAACGCCTCGATTGCCGTGGCGCTGGCGGTAAAGCCGACAGGCGAGTATCCCAACTCAGTCAGCGTCTGCGTCGCAAGCCGGACGAGCGACTCCTCGTCATCCACGACCAGGACTCGCTGGCGCTCTCCGCGACGCGTCGAGGGTTGCGCGCGTCTCTTGGGCTCACCGACGCTGGTGACGTCGCCGGCACGAGGCAGATACACCGTGAAGACGCTTCCCTTACCGACCGTGGTCGCGACGTCGATCGCACCACCCAGCCCCGTTACGATACCGTGGACGAGTGAAAGACCGAGGCCGCTTCCTACCCCGACTTCCTTGGTGGTGAAGAATGGATCGAAGATTCTCTCGAGGGTCTCCGGCGGGATACCGCTCCCCGTGTCGGCGACCTGCAGCACCACGTACTCGCCTGCGGCGACGGTACCCGTCGTGGCAGCACGTGGCAGATCGACTCTTGCGCGATCGAGCGAGACGCGCAATGTGCCGCCCGATGGCATGGCCTGCATCGCATTCGTTACCAGATTCATCAGGACCTGATGAATCTGCGTCGCGTCACCCATGACGGCCGCGCGACCCGCGCGCAATCGATCCTCGAGTGCGATTCCGTTGGGCAATTTTGCCGCGAACAGCCCCAGAGTCTCGCGCACAACGTCTTCGACATTCACCGGGACCCGCTCGCCTACTCCGCTGCGGCTGAAGGCGAGGATACGATCCACCAGCGCTCGACCGCGCTCGCCGGCGATCATGATGCTGTCCAGGTCGCGGCGCAACCGGCTTCCTGCGGGCGCGTCCCGCATCGCCATCTCGCCATAGCCCAGGATCGCTCCGAGGAGGTTGTTGAAATCGTGCGCGATGCCGCCGGCGAGGGTGCCCATCGCTTCGAGACGCTGAGCCTGCCGCAGTTGGTGCTCCATCCGCTGCAGTTCCTCCTCGGCGAGATGGCGATCGGTCACATCGAGCATAAATCCGACCACGCGGGACGGCTTACCTTCCGGATCGAAGAACATCCGACCCTTCGCCTGGAGCCATCGAATCGCGCCGCCCTTGTGCGCGACGCGGTATTCGGCAGCGACATCGCCGGATTCCTGTGCAGCCTTGATCGCCGCGCTCACATTCGGCCAGTCTTCCATATGCACGAGCTCTTTCCAGGACTCGTAGGTTCCGTCGTACGATCCCGGCGCGATCCCGTACATCGCTTCCAGGTCGGGCGACCAGCGATTTTCGCCCTCGCCGGCGCCGATCCACCATTCGAACGCTACCGCGCGCGCAGCTTTCTGCGCGAGATCGAGCATCTGCTGACGTGCCCGCAGTTCCTCTTCGACGCGCTTGCGCGCGGTGACGTCGGTCACCGAGCCCGCCCAGCGGACCGGCGTACCAGAAGCGTCGCGCGCGCAGTGCCCGGTCATGTGGATCCAACGCGTTTCGCCGCGCGGGACGATACGGAGTTCCGCGTCGAGCCGGGCCGTCTTGCCGGCAAAATGCTCCGCAACAGCTTGCTCGTATCTCGCACGTTCTCCGGGATAAAACGGGAACCGGTCGACCCATTCGGACCGGCTGGCAAAGGTGATGTCGGTGGCCAATCCACACATTTCGAGCAATAACGGAGACACGTACATCTTGTCGGCCGGGATATTCCAGTCCCAATGGCCGTCCCCAGTGGCTTCCATCGCGAGGGCGTAGCGATGCTCGGACAGACGCAGCGCGTCCTCGGCAGCCCTGCGATCCGTGACGTCGGCAACCGAGCCCGTCCAGCGCGTCGGCTCTCCGGCAGCGTTGCGTTTGACCAGGCCGGTCAGATGAATCCACAGCGTTTCACCCCGCCGCAGGATGCGGATCTCCATGTCGAGGCGCGCCGCGGTGCCCGCGAAGTGTGCCGCGGCCGCCGCCTCCCACTTCGGACGGTCCGCCGGATGCAAGGGAAGCCGGGCCAGGAAATCCAACCGTCCTGCAAAGCTCGTTCCGGGAGGAAACCCGTACAGCTCGAGCATCCGCGGGTCGGCGTAGAACTCGTCGGTGGCGACGTTCCAGTCCCAGTGACCTTCGCCGGAAGCCTCCATAGCGAGCGCGTAGCGCTGTTCCGAGAACCGGAGCGCCTCCTCAGCACACTTGCGCGCATGGATGTCGCTGATCGCTCCGATCATCCGCGTCGCCCGTCCTGTTTCGTCGCGCACACAAAGGCCGCGTCCGTGCACCCAGCGGTAGGTGCCGTCCAATTGTCGCACCCGCCACTCGCCGTCATAGGCGGGCGCGCGCCCGGCAACGTAGTCGTCGATCGCACGGGATTGCGATGCCACGTCATAAGGATGAAGCTTCCACATCGTCCGCCACTCGGAGCGCTGACGAACCGCGAGACCGGGCTCGAGTCCATTCAACACCTGCGCGCGTTCGGAGTAGAACATCTCGCCGGTCAGGATGTCCCAGTCCCAGATGCCATCGCTCGATCCCGCAATCGCGAGCGAGAATCGCTCTTCGCTGCGGCGCAACGATTCGTTGGCAAGCTCCAATTGGGCGGTGCGTTGTGCAACCAATCCCTCCAGGTCCTCATGCGCGCGATGAAGCGCCTGCTCTGCCTGCCGGCGAACCGCGATCTCGCTTTCCAGTTGCACGTTCTGCGTGGCAAGCTGCTCCAGCATGCCGTTGACCGTTCGCGCGAGCGTATCGAGCTCGCTCGAGCTCCCTCGCATCGCCAGACGGCCTGCAGAGCCGCCTTCGACAATGGCGGAAGCAGTCCGGCTGATTTCACGCACCTCGAAAAGAAGCGCCCGGCGAATCAACCACCCAATGACAGCGCCCAGCACCAGGGCGATCCCCGTCGCACCGGCAATGCCAAACCAGAACAGGTCCACCAGCGACTGGAAGCGGGCGCTTTCGCGGCCGATCAACAGATGGTAGCCGCCCGGCAGCGTTACATGCGACACGACGACTCGCTTCGACGAGTCACCCGAGTCGAGCACCAGCCCATAGGTTCCCGGTGAGCCAGGCACTTCGATCGGCCACGCAGGCAAATTGCCGGCAAGCTTTGTTTTCGATGCGTCGGCGAGAAGCATGACTTCGTCGTCGGGCAGGCCGGCGACCTGCGAATCGATCGCCGCGGCGAGCCCTGTCGCTCCTTCACTTTGGAATGTGTCCACCATTCTCTGCACCTCGGTTCCGAGAACATAGACCCTGAAGGTCGAAATGTTCACGTTCCAGGCATACCAGAGCGGAATTGCAAACAGCGCGAGCACCAGCACGCTGAGGACGATGTAGGCAAGCGCCAACCGCGAAGGAGAAAAGCGAAACATCCGGATCATGTGCAGTCAGTCTCCGGTCGGGTGGAGCTCGTTCCGGCGAGCGTCAAGGAACGAAATCTATGGCTTCACGAAGCGCGAATCCCGCCTCGGCACGTCATCGTTCACAAACGCTCGATCGATTCGCCCACGGCATCGAGAAGTTGTTCGCGAGTGAAGGGCTTCGGCAAAACCTTGCATACCCGGAGACGATGCGCCGCGGCCTCCGATCCGCCCAGCCCCTGCCGAAAGCGAGCCGACAAGGCCAGGATAGGCGCAGAATACGCTGCTGCGAGCGCCTTGATCGTTGTCTCTGCGCTGTCGGGGCTGGAAATGTCCGCGATGACCAGTTGCGGCGTGACCGTGCCCGGATGATGACCCTTGGCGGGCAGGGTGACCCCGTAACCCGCGTCACCGAGCCAGCGCTCGAGCAATTCGCGGATAAGATCATCCGATTCGACGATAACGATACTGCCCTTCGAGTTCAAGAGTTTCCTTGAGACGTGCAAAACGTGGATGCCGGCGGCATATATTGCCGCGTCCTCCATTCGATCTGCGCTGCGGTTCCGCAATATGCCCGCGACCCGTCGCTGGATGACAATTGACACAATTACCACTCCGAGTGACAAACTCCGGTCGTGCCAAAACGCCAACGTTTGGATACGATGTTGACTACTAGTTCCGAATTCGTGAAGGCAGGCCCTGTGTCTGGAGTCACGTCTACCCCCATTCACGTCCTGGCGATCGACGACGATCCGTCGGTACGGCAGATGATTGTCGACTACCTGGGCGACAACGACATACTGGTCACCGCGCTGCCGAGCGGCCAGACAATCGCCGAGGTCATGGCGCGGCATACAATCGACCTGCTTATCCTGGACTTGAAGATGCCTGGCGAGGACGGGATGCAGATCGCCCGCAAGCTGCGCGGCGAGTCGGACATCCCGATCATCATCCTTACGGGTCGCAATGAAGAAGCGGACCGGGTGATGGGGCTGGAGCTGGGCGCGGACGACTACCTGACCAAGCCCTTTTCCCCTCGCGAGCTCCTCGCCCGCGTCCGTGCGCTGCTGAGACGCTCCCGGACACACGAAACGGTCGCAGAGGGCCTCGCCAGAATCAGGGCGTACCGCTTCGCCGGCTGGGAGTTGAACGTGCGTGTGCGGCGGCTGACCTCGCCGCAGGGCGAGACGATTGCGATCACGAATAGCGAGTTCAATCTTCTGGTGGCGTTCCTGGCCGCTCCTCAACGCGTGCTGTCGCGAGAGCAGCTCCTCGACTCGTCACGCCTTCACAACGACGAGGTGTTCGATCGATCGATCGATGTGCAAGTAGGCCGCCTTCGCCGGAAGATCGAGCCCAAGGGATCGCGGACCGAGCTGATCCGCACCGAACGAGGCGCGGGATACGTTTTTGCGGCGTACGTCGAGACGGTGCGCTGACAGCCCGCCTCCACCCGCGTAAAATTTCGACTGCCGAAGCAGGTCCCTCGATCCCGCAGCCTGTTCGTTGAGGGCGTAAATTCAACGAATCGCACGGCCGACGTCCGGCGAGACAAACTGGGGATCGCGAGGCGGGCTCCGCGCGTTTCTCCGCGTCTTCGAAGGGACGGATCGCATGACCAACACCTGCCGGCTCTGGCTCTTTGCGCGATGGGCGCTCGCGCTTTGCGTTTGTGCGCTCGCTTTGAGTGGCTGCAAAGGCAATGCGCAGCCCCAAACGCCGCCTCCGCAGGAGGTATCGGTGATCGAGGTCAAGCCGGGTGCGGTGACGGTTTACAACGAGTACGTGGCGCAGACCCAGGCGCCGAACACCATCGAAATCCGCAGCCAGGTAACCGGGCTGCTCGAGCGGCAGGAATTTGCCGACGGCGCACGGGTCAAGAAGGGAGACTTGCTCTATGTCATCGATCAGCGGCCCTTCGAGGCCCAACTCGCGCAGGCCAAGGCGAGCCTAGCGCAGGCCGAAGCGAATCTGGTCAATGCCAAGCAGAATCTGGCGCGGAACTCCCGGTTGATCGCGCAAAAGGCGGTCAGCCAGCAGGACTATGACACGGCGGTCGCGCAGGAGCGTTCCAGTGCCGCACTGGTGGAGGCCCAGAAGGCGCTTCTGCGCAACACTGAGCTGAACCTGGAATTCGCTACGCTGCGCGCGTCGCGCGACGGCTTCATGAGCAGTTCGCAGGTCAAGCCGGGCTCATTGATCACCGCGCAGCAGACGCTCCTCACGACGCTGTACTCGAGTGACCCGATGTGGGTGAACTTCACCATCAGCGAGGACAGGCTGCTGGAGCTGCAGAAGACACTGAAGCACCCGCCGGGAGACCAGCCCGATACGGCACCGCCGTTTCATATCCGGCTTGCCGATGGGACCGACTACGCCCTTACCGGCAAGCTCAACTTCATCGACGCCACGATAGATCCCAAGAGCGGCACGCTGCAGGTGCGCATCTCGGTGCCCAATCCCGAGCGCATCCTGCGCCCGGGGCTGTTCGTGCGTGTCATCGTCGCAGCGTACGAAAATCCGAGCGCGATCCGCGTTCCGCAACAGGCTGTTCAGGAGCTCCAGGGACTGAAGTCCGTTTACGTGGTCGCCGCCGGCGACAAGGCGGAGACCCGGCAAATCGTCGCCAACTACCGCCTCGGCAATGACTGGGTGGTCGACACCGGTCTGGCCCCGGGGGACCGGGTAGTGACAGAGGGAGTTGGCAAGCTCCGACCCGGCGCCCCGGTCAAGGCAGTGTTGACGGCACCCATCGACAGCCATCCGGGTACCGGCCCTCCGCCCGCGGCGCCCAAAGGCAAAGGCTGAGCCAGGCTTGTCTCCGACATCGATCCTGCTTGCAGAGCAGATCGCGTAAATCATCCAGGGTCGAAACCCATGCTCAACTTCTTTATCGAGCGTCCGGTCTTCTCCACCGTCATTGCTCTGCTCATGATTCTGGTGGGCGCGCTGGCGGCGGTGAGCCTTCCGATCGCCCAGTACCCCCAGGTGGTTCCGCCCCAGGTCACGGTGACCACCAGCTTTCCCGGTGCCAATGCCGACGTGGTATCGCAGTCGGTGGCCGCGCCCATCGAGCAGCAGGTCAACGGCTCGCAGGACATGCTCTACATGGGCTCGAAGAGCGGCAACGACGGCTCCTACAGCCTGACGGTGACCTTCGACATCGGCACCGACAAGAATATCGATGCTGTCGAAGTTCAGAACCGGGTTGCCATCGCCCAGAGCCAGCTTCCCGCAGACGTCATCCGCAACGGCATAACCGTACGGAAGTCGACTACCGACTTTCTCGAGGTGATTGCGCTCACCTCCCCGGAGGGCCGCTACGACGCCGTATTCTTGAGCAATTACGCGCTGATCAATCTGTACGACGCTCTGGGCCGGGTGCCCGGCGTCGGGCAGGTTCGCATCTTCGGCGCGCGCGACTACAGCATGCGTATCTGGCTCAACCCGGAGCGCATGGCCCGGGCGGGATGCACCGCATCCGACATAGCCAATGTGGTACGCGAGCAAAACGTCGTCGCACCCGCCGGCGGCCTTGGCCTGCCTCCCGTTCCCCAAGGGCAGCAGATGCAGTACACGGTGTTCGTCAAGGGCCGCCTGGCCGCGGCCGCTGAATTCGAGAACATCGTCATCCGGGAAGCCGGCAACGGTCAGGTAGTGCGCCTCAAGGACGTCGCCCGCGTCGAGCTCGCCGCCGCCGACTATTCGATCAGCGGCGCCAACGACGACATTCCCGCCGCGCTGATCGGAATCTTCCTGCAGCCGGATGCCAATGCGCTCGACGTCGCCAAGCACCTCAAGCAGGTGATGGACGATCAGGAACCGCGCTTTCCACCCGGCATGGTGTACACGATCCCTTACAGCACCACGCCGTTTGTCACCGAGTCTCTGAAAGAGGTGATCAAGACCCTGTTCATAGCCTTTGTGCTGGTCGTGTTCGTCGTCTTCCTCTTTCTGCAGAGCTGGCGTGCGACCTTGATCCCGGTCGTGGTGGTGCCCATTTCGCTCATCGGCACGTTCGGAGCGTTCGCAGCGCTGGGCTTTTCGATCAACACGCTCACGCTGTTCGGACTGGTGCTCGCCATCGGGATCGTGGTCGATGACGCGATCGTGGTGGTGGAAGCGGTGCAGCAGCGTCTGGATGCCGGGGGCATGTCGCCGATGGAGGCGACCAAATCGGCGATGGCCGATGTGGGCGGACCGGTGATCGCAATCGCACTGGTGCTGGCGGCAGTCTTCGTGCCGGTGGCATTTCTCGGTGGACTGACCGGACAGCTCTACAAGCAGTTCGCCCTGACCCTTGCGGTGTCGGTGATCCTGTCGGCCGTCTGCGCGCTGACCTTTACGCCCGCGATGTGCGCGCTGCTGCTGAAGCGCGTGGACCCCGCCCAAGAGCATCGCGGTCCGCTCAACTGGTTCTTCGCCAGATTCAACGCCGTCTTCGAGCGCTCACGCAACGGCTACATCAAGAGCGTGTCGGCCATGGAGCGTCACGCAGTCCTCGTCATGCTGACTTTCGGCGTGCTGCTGGCGGCAGTCTGGGGGCTCATTGCCAATCGCCCGACCGGCCTGGTGCCACCGGAGGACCAGGGCTACCTGCTCGCGGTGGTGAGCCTCCCGCCGGCGGCGTCGCTGGAGCGCACCAACGCCGCCATGTCGGCGCTCACCCGTATTTCCCGCGAGGTCACGGGTGTCGACGGCGTCGTCTACATCAGCGGTTTCAATCTGCTGACCGGCCAGTCGGTCTCCTACAACGGCACCGCCTTCATCCGCCTCAAGCCCTGGGATCAACGCAAGGCGCGTTCCGAGTCAGTGGACAGTCTCGTGCGCACGCTGATGGGACGACTCAACGCGCAAATCAAGGACGCTCAAGTGCTGGTCCTCAACCCGCCGCCCATCCGCGGCTTGAGCACGGCCGGCGGCTTCACGTTCGTGCTGCAGAACCGCGCCGGCGCCGAGACCGCGCAGTTGTCGCAGGTCCTGCAGGGACTTCTCACCGAAGCGCGTAAGCGTCCCGAGATCGGCTTCGTGTACAGCGGCTTCGATCCCCGCATTCCCCAGATCGAATTCGAGGTCGACCGCGATAAAGTCAAATCGCTGGGCATCCAACTGAGCGACGTGTTCTTCGCGCTGCAAACCTTCCTGGGCAGTTACTACATCAACGACTTCAATCTCTTCGGACGCACCTATCGAGTCCAGGCCCAGGCGGAGGGGGCGCAGCGCGGCCAACCCGACGACGTCAAGCGTTTCTACGTGCGCAGCGACAACGGGACCATGGTACCGCTCTCCACGCTAGTGAGCAGTCGACCGCTCAACGGCCCGCAGTACTTCGAGCGCTACAACGTCTACAGCGCGGCCACCATAAACGGAACCAATGCGCCCGGCTACAGTTCGGGCCAGGCCATCGCTGTCATGGAAGAGCTCGCCCGTGCGCTGCCTGCGGGCTTCGCCTACGAGTGGAGCGAGGCTACCTACCAAGAGAAGAAGACCGGGGGCCAGACCGGCTACATTTTTGGCGTGTCGCTCCTGTTCGTCATCCTGGTGCTGGCCGCGCTCTACGAAAGTTGGGCGATGCCGGTGGCCATCCTGCTGGTGATTCCCTTCGGCGTGTTCGGTGCGTTCCTGGGTCTGCTGTTGCGAAGCCTGGACAACAACGTCTATACCCAGATCGGGCTGATCATGCTGGTCGGGCTGGCGGCCAAGAACGCCATCCTCATCGTCGAGTTCGCCAAGCTCAAGCGTGAGCAGGGCGAAACCATCGAACAAGCGGCATTGGACGGAGCCAAGCTCAGGCTTCGACCGATCCTGATGACCTCGTTCGCTTTCATCCTGGGCACCGTTCCGCTCGCGATTGCGCTCGGCGCGGGAGCCGGTGGACGGCAGGCGCTGGGCACGGCCGTGGTGTTCGGCATGCTCGTCGCGACCTTGGTCGGCGTGTTCTTCATTCCGGTGTTCTACGTGCTGCTTCAGCGCATAAGCGAGCGCCAGTGGCCCTTCAAGCGCGCGGACGCTGCCACAAATGAAGCTGCGGACAGGGATCGAGCCGCTACGCCCCCATCGCCCGCGCACGGAGACTAGCGCCAAAGGTCGAACATGTTCAATTCAAGCCTGAACGCTTCGAGCGTGCGCAATGGTGCCGTTGCGCTGTTGCTCGCGGTGCCGTTGTCCGCCTGCATGGTCGGTCCCGACTACCGGCGCCCCGAGGTCGAGGTACCTGTCGCCTGGCGGCTCGGAGCGACCGAAGCAAGCGAGATCTCCAACATCGCCTGGTGGGATCAGTTCCAGGATCCGGTGCTGTCGAACCTTGTACGAACGGCGCTGGCGAACAACAAGGATCTCGAGATCGCGACCGCCAACGTGGATCAGGCGTTCGCGCAATACGGGATCGTGCGCTCGGCGCAGTTTCCTCAAGTCAACGCCGACGCCTCGGCGACGCGTGAGCGCACGAGTGCGAACATCAGGTTCGGCGGACAGACGTTTAACGACTACGGCGTGAATCTCTCCGCCAGCTTTGAATTGGACATCTGGGGGAAGCTGCGCCGCGCGACGGAGTCGGCCCGCGCCAGCCTGCTCGCCAGTCAGCAAGGCAGGGGAACGGTGGTCCTCACAGTCGTCACGACGGTCGCGAGCGGCTACATCCAGCTGCGGGCGCTCGACCGGCAACTCGAAATCTCGCAGCGCACCTCGCAGAGCCTGGGTGAAGCGGCGCGGCTGCAGCGGGTGCGTTTAGAGGAGGGCGCCGTCCCCGCGAGCGACTACCAACAAGCCGAATCGCAATACCGAGAGGCCGCGGCCCGGGTGCCCGAGCTCGAGCGTGAGATCGCGCAGCAGGAGAACTTCCTCAGCGTGCTGCTCGGTCGCAATCCCGGCGCGATTCCGCGGGGACGCGACATCGACGCCCTGCTCTTCCCCGCAGTGCCTGAGGGGCTGCCGGCATCGCTGCTCGAGCGCCGGCCCGACATCCGTCAGGCGGAGCAGAACCTCATCGCCGCCAACGCCGACATCGGCGTGGCCAAGGCTGCTTACTTTCCCGACATCAGCCTTACCGCGCTGCTCGGCCTGGAAAGCGCCCAACTCTCGGATCTGTTCAAAGGCCCCTCCAAGGTCTGGTCCTTCGGCGCGGGTGTGCTGCAGCCGATTTTCAATGCCGGGCGGATCAGCAGCCAGGTCGCGCAGGCCGAAGCTCTGCAACGACAGGCCCTCCACACTTACGAGAAGTCGATCATCAGCGCCTTCCAGGACGTGGAGAACGCGCTGATCGATCGGATCAAATTCGGACAGGTACGCGAGGAGCAGGCGAAGGACGTGGAGGCGCTGCGAAGTTTCCGCGACCTGGCCGATCTGCGCTACAGGGAAGGCGCGACCATCTATCTGGAGGTTGCCAACGCCGAACAATCGCTGTTCACCGCCCAGCTCGCGTACGTCGCGACGCAGTCCCAGCTCTTCCAGTCGTACGCGAACTTGTACAAGGCGATGGGCGGCGGCTGGGTGGAAGAAGCGCAAGGACTCGTCGGCAACAGCCTCGCCGGAAGCACAGAGGGCAAGTAGGACGTTCCAACGATCACGTCAGCTGACACACGAAAGCACAGTTGTTGACACGCCGCGGTCTCGCGCCGAAGCGAAACTGCTTGCATGAACGGCGGAGAACATCGAGCGCGCCCTCGGAAGCGACACGTAAGACTGCGAGCTGCGTACAGTTTCGTTGGAGGGTCACTGATTGGAGTCGCTGTCTCCTTGATCCTCTTCCTCCTCAGCGCAGGGGAAGGCGACGGTGAAGTTATACTGCTTGCCGCCTTGCTCCTGGCATCGACCGGAATCGGGATGCATTTGAGCGCCTCGAAGAGAACGGCGCAGCGCGGCGGAGACAGTTTCTTGCAGGCAAGCGTAGCGCGACCACCCGCGGACCGTGTTGTAGCCGTACGATCGTTTCACCCTCGGACCGACAATGAGCGCCCGGGTCTTGCTTCAAGTGCGTAGGGTGGGTGCACGTGACATCTGAAATGCGTATCGATTTGCCGCCCGCGATCGCGAGCCGGCAGCACCAGATGTTTCCGGTGCTGACCGAGACGGAGATCGCGCGCATCAGCCGGTTCGGCACTGTGCGACGCTACGAGCGCGGGGCCCGCCTCTTCACAGCCGGCGAGCCTGGTCCGGGCATGTTCGTAGTCCTGAAAGGTCACCTGGCGATCAATCAGCGCGATGGCTTGGGCCACGTCGTGCCCATCGTGCGTCAGGGGCCGGGCGAATTTTCCGGCGAGGTCGCTTCACTGTCCGGTGGCGACGCGATGGTAGACGGGTATGCGGAGGAGGATGTCGAGACGCTGCTGGTGCCCCCTTCGCAACTGCGTGCGCTGATCATCGCCGAGGCGGATCTCGGCGAGCGTATTGTCCGTGCGCTGATTCTGCGCCGGGTCGGGCTGATCGCTTCCGGTGCGAGTGGCCCGGTGCTGATCGGCCGACCGGGGTCCCCCGAGCTGCTGCGATTGCAGAATTTCCTGAGCCGCAATGGCCGTCCGCATCAGGTCATCGATGCCGCGCAAGCGGGCGACGCCGCCGCGCTTCTCGAGGAGTACGGCGTGGCCCTGGCCGACGTGCTCGTGGCGTGCCCCGACGGCTCGGTGCTGCGCAATCCCTCCGAGGACGCGCTTGCCCGGTGCTTGGGAATGCTCGATTCGACCCAACACAACGAGCTCTTCGACGTCGCCGTGGTGGGCGCGGGGCCCGCAGGGCTCGCGACCGCGGTGTACGCAGCCTCGGAAGGCTTGCACGTTTTCGTATTGGACTGTCGGTCATATGGCGGCCAGGCGGGAGCCAGCGCGCGCATTGAAAACTATCTGGGCTTCCCGACCGGGATATCCGGTCAAGCGCTTGCCGGGCGTGCCTTCGTCCAGGCCCAGAAATTCGGCGCCGAGATCATGATTCCCGCGCAGGCCGCCGCGCTGGACTGCAGCACGGCCGCGTTCGACGGCGAGCTGTCGTTGCGGCTCACCGATGGGCGCCTGCTGAGGTCCCGGACGGTCGTCATTGCGAGCGGGGCGCGTTATCGCCGGCCGGATGTGCCTGGTTTGAGCGAGTTCGAAGGCAGGGGCGTCTCTTACTGGGCTTCCGCGCTCGAAGCGAAGATGTGTGCCAGCGCGGAAGTAGTGCTCGTGGGCGGCGGCAACTCGGCCGGTCAAGCGGCGGTATTCATAGCCCAACACGCGGCAAGGGTGTTCATCCTCATACGCGGTCCCAGTCTTGCCGCAAGCATGTCGCGTTATCTGATAGACCGCATCGAGGCGACGCCGAACATCGAGCTGCGGCCCCACACCGAACTGAAACAACTTCACGGGGACCGACACGATGGTCTTGTCGCGGTGTCCTGGCGCGACAATCAAACAGGCGCCGAAGAAAGGCGGCCGATCCGGCATGTGTTCCTGTTTGTGGGTGCTGACCCCGAAACTCGTTGGCTCGAAGGCTGTGGCGTCGCATTCGACTCGCACGGCTTTGTGCGGACAGGTCCGGCAGCCGAAAGTCTCGTCGCAGGCTACGTGCCCGCCCCGCTTGAATCGAGCGTGCCCGGCGTCTTCGCAGTCGGCGACGTGCGCTCCGGTTCCGTGAAGCGGGTCGGCGGCGCGATCGGCGAAGGCGCTGCCGCGGTGGCGCAAATTCATCAGCATCTTGCAGCGGCGCGTGCTGCACACGAGGCAACGGAGCGTACGGCAAAGGCATTGCCGGGCCGGCCTTCATTGCCCGACGAGCTGCGCACAATCGTCGAGTCTTGATTCGCGCAAGCGGCGTAACGGTGTTCAGTACCTTAACCCGAATCGATCTACGCATCATCAGGAGTCACTCATGCGCCGCACGTTTCGCTCGTACGCATCCGTATCGATGGCGCTCGGTATTCTCGCGGTCTTCATCATTGCGGGGGCTGCGCGCGCCGCGGATTTTGGACCTGGGTTCAGCGTCCGGTCGGTCGCCGTCGACGGCGGGACCGTGAGCGTGACCGTCGGGGGCAGCGGCCCGCCGGTTGTCCTGCTCCATGGCTATGCCGAAACCTCGCAGATGTGGAAGCCGCTGGCGATTGCGCTCGCGCCCCGCTTTACCGTGATTGCGCCCGATCTGCCCGGCATCGGGGATTCCTCGGTACCGGTATCCGGCGTGGACATGAAGACATCCGCGGAGCGGGTCCACGCGGCAGTACGCACTATCTCCGATCAGAAAGTACGCGTCGTCGGGCACGACATCGGGCTCATGGTCGCCTACGCTTACGCGGCGATGTATCCGCAGGAGGTCGAGAAGCTCGCGCTCATGGATGCGTTCCTGCCCGGCGTCAATGGCTGGGAGGCGGTCTACAACAATCCGGGGATATGGCATTTCCGTTTTTACGGTCCCACCCCGGTGGCACTGGTCAAGGGTCGCGAGCGCACATACTTCGAATACTTCTGGAACGACTTCGCCGCCGACAAGAAGCGCTCGATTCCCGAAGCAGAGCGGCGGGCGTACACGCGAGCCTACGCGCGTCCGGGCCGAATGGCGGCCGGCTTTGCGTATTTCGCATCGTTTCCCAAAACGGCCGTCGATTTTGCCGAGCTGGCGAAGACGAAGCTTGCCATGCCTGTCCTTTCGATCGGCGGCGACAAGTCGTTGGGCGAGGCGCTGGGCGCACAAGCAAAGCTAGTCTCCCCGGACGCGACGGTGGTGGTCCTCAAGGACACCGGCCACTGGATCCTGGAAGAGCGTCCGCAGGAAACGATTTCGGCGCTGCGCCGCTTCCTCGAAACCGGGCCTTGAGCGCATTTCGCTCGATACCCCGCTTGCGAGAGTCGCCATGATCAACATCAGGAACGCGAAAGAACGCGGCACCGCCAACTTCGGCTGGCTCGACAGCCGGCACACATTCTCGTTCGGCGAGTACTACGATTCGAAGCAGATGGGTTTCGGGCCGTTGCGGGTGATCAATGAGGACCGCGTCAGTCCGGGGCAGGGATTCGGGACCCATGGACACCGCGACATGGAGATCATCTCCTACGTGCTCGAAGGCGCGCTCGAGCACAAGGACAGCATCGGGACCGGGTCGGTGATCCGGCCCGGAGATGTGCAGATCATGTCTGCAGGCACCGGCATTCGCCACAGCGAGTTCAACCACTCGAAGACCGAGCCGGTGCACTTTTTGCAGATCTGGGTTGTACCCGATCGTGAGGGCATCGCGCCGCGCTACGAGCAGAAGACTTTTGCCGATGCCGACAAGCGCGGCCGGCTTCGCCTCGTGGGCTCGTCCGACGGGCGCGATGGCTCGGTCGTCATTCATCAGGACGTGAAGCTCTTCGCCGCCGTCCTGAAGACGGGCGAGCAGGTGACGCAGGCTTTGCCAACGGGTCGCAAGGGCTGGCTGCAAGTTGCCC
>Ga0210402_10000386_pt1 | contig 49648 bp, 65 predicted proteins | sample IncBWC7MmetaG_FD_161055 | JGI IMG/M metagenome (GOLD analysis project Ga0210402, IMG submission 161055) | Forest soil microbial communities from Barre Woods Harvard Forest LTER site, Petersham, Massachusetts, United States - Inc-BW-C-7-M | ecosystem: Environmental > Terrestrial > Soil >... | reverse complement strand
AAACCTCGCGCATCATTGACGACCGACGCAAGAGCAGGGAAGAAAATGCTGGCAATAGTCATTGCTACACGCAGGGCTGACGTGCGGCGGCGTCTCCCTCAGAAGAAGGGTGGGGCACGGTGAAATGGCAGTAACAGGAGGGGAGATGGAAGCGATGCAGAATACTGATCGTGAACTTTGGCGCGAACGCGATGGCGATTACTACGCCGATAGCATCCACGTCACAAAAGGCGGAGGGATAGGAATCAACTGTGGCGGAACTGTTTATGTCAAGCCGATTAGGGAGTGGCACAAATTAGCTGGCGGCAAGATAGATTTGAAGCACCCTCATGGTGAATTTTTGCTCCCCGCCGCCTATCCCGATGCGCTGGACGAGTCCGACAAACAGTTTTATTCCTCTAGTGGCGATGCGCGACTAGCGATGATTTGGGAGAAGTTGAAGGGCGTGGAATCGCAGGGCAAGTGAAACGCGGAAGGGGCGAGATGATGCTATTCAAAAAGGACGAATCATCAAAGGCCGTGAATGTGTTAATTGAGGAACAACTCCAAAAGGAAGCGGCAGAGGTTTATCGTCGTGGCTGGTGCGTTCAACAGGCAACTATGTTCTCGGACGAATGCTCTGCCGCAGAGGTCATACGCAAAGCCGAGCAAATATATGAATACGTCTATGGCCCAAAAGAGTGAGGGAAGCAACGCAATGGCAGAAGATAGCATGAGCAAACTAGCGAGACTGATTCTAATAGCATGGTTGGTACTGCCGTTGACGCTTCTCTTGCTGCTCTGCGGCTGCGGCGCTCATAAATACCCTAGACCATTCGTCAGCGCACCACCCAACTTTGAAGGCAAGTGTGCGATCGGCGAGCAGTACAACCACTGGAGCCAGAAGTGCGAGAAGTATCCAAGCGAGGGCGTTCACGGATGCGGCGTGGAGGTCCAGCAGGCCGACGGCTCAACCTGGGTGACTCCCTGCTGGCCGGAGAGCAAGTGGAGGAAGCCGTATTGCACGAAGGATTGTCGATGAGCGAACCAAAACCCTTCTCGTTTTACGAGATTCAGCCAAACGGCAAGATTTTGTTTTTCGTTGACGCCAGCTTGCTGAAAAGCTTCTCTCATTGCGAGGCGTATTTCTATCTCAAGCACGTCAAAAACATTCGACAAAAAGGAACAGTGATTACCAAACCCTTCCCGATGGCTATAGGCTCTTGGTGGTCTGATGTTATGGAGGCTTTCTACAACTCGCTGCGCGACAAGCGTGAGCTTGGTTTACAAGACATACAAGACATTGCGCTCCAAGCTTGGGCCTCAAACGGTTTGGAAGCTTGCGCTCTAGCGGAGCCTGATAAGTTTGCTCAGTTTGGTGACATCGCCGGCGCTGTTCTGATGCTCAAAGACTACTACGAATCTCAATACCTTATCGACAAGCACAACTGGAAGGTCGTGTCGGTTGAAGAGGGGTTTGGATTGAAGAAAGAGGTGTTCATTGGAGAAACACCAAGGGTCGTTGTCTATTGGGTCGGTCGACCTGATCTTGTTGTTGTCGAGAACGAACGACTTACTCCTGTCGACCACAAAACTGTCTCACGAATCGACGGCTTTACAACAAGTCGTTACAAACCATCTACTCAAATGTCTGGGTACACATATTCATGCGAAGTCATCGCAAAATCCCTTGGTTACGGAGTTAGAGTCGATAGGTGCATCGTTAATATCTGTTCTCGCGCGAGACCTACTGACAAACCTCGAAGTGGCCAGAAAAGACCTCGCTTTATTCGAGCTTACCCTAACTTCACTCGTGAGGAAATCGAGGAGTGGAGACGTAACGTCGTCGGAATCTGCGAGCGGATAGCGCAGAATCTTCGCTCGAATGAATGGACTTGGATGGAGACGTCGTGCCACAATTTTTACATGAGGCCTTGCGACTATCTAAAGCTTCACAGCGCGACGCCATCTTCGCGAGATATCATCCTCGCAGCCGATTTTGCAGAAGGGCGTCCTTGGAAGCCCTACGAACCGTCGAAGGAGGTAGAAGATTAAATGTCAAACTGCGAAGGACCAGTCGCGATGTATCGTTTTTACAACACGGAGCGTAGTATGTTCGGAGAGCCTTTTTCGCTCTGTGAAAGGCATTTCAAAGAGCAGCCGATTCCTTCGGCTTGTACCATCAACAAGATAGCTGAAAAGAGTTTGCAATCCTGTGTCAAAAAAGAGGATTAATGCCAACAGAAATGCGTATTATGGCCGAAGAGCCACCAGTAGCGAAGCTAAAAATCGCTTTGGTGGGGAAGGAGAAAAACGGCAAGTCCCGTCTAGCCTCAACAGGCCGACCGAACGTCCTTGTGCATGACTTCGACAACCGTGCCGAAGCTTTGCAAGGCCGAAAGGGTGTCTACGTTATTTCTTACGTCGAACCACAATGGCCGAAACAGCCCGAAGCGGCTCAAAAGTTCTTGGACAATCTTGCAAAGCTTGAAGATTCGTTGGACCTTCACGCCCTTGGATTTAAGTGCCCGAAGGGAACGCTCGTCGGTACGAACGTTATTGACTCTATCCAGACCTTTGGCAAAGCCTTTCAGAACTATGCGCTGTACGGACAGAAAGACATTCGTCGTGAGATTACCTTCGGTGGAATGAAGGTGTTCCTTCCAGGTGGTTGGGACGCTTGGAATGCTGAGATGGTCCCTGTGGAAAATTGCGTTCTGCGTACCTTGGCGCTGCCGACCGACACCATCATCGTTCTTCATGAAACAGCTGAGGAAACCGCCGACAGTACCTCGGAGAAGCCTCGCTTCAGCGGACGTGTCGGTGTGTTCCCAGTTCGTTATCAACGACTCATCAAATACTTTAACGAGCTATGGCGTGTCAAGCTCGTACAGCAAACCGTCAACCAAAAGCTTGTCTATCTACCGAAGGTGTTCCCTTTTCCGAACTACGAATTTGACAGCGCGACGGCGTTGCTCCTTGACCAAGAAGAAAACCCAAGCATCGTCGAGATGATTGCGAAGCACGAGCAACGCTTGAAGCAAAACGGCCTTCAGCTCCAAAACGGAGCACCGAAGCAACTCCCCGCGGGGTTGAAACTCTAAAGGAGAACAAAATGGGACTACGTCTTACAGCAAACAAAGATGAAGTCAAGGGCTTGCCCTTGATGCAGGAAGGCATGGTGACCGTTCGACTTGACGGCTTTAAGCCTCAGTTGTCGAAGAACAAGGATTCGGTGAACCTGAATCCCATCATGAAAATCATCAACCACGCCGAGTACAACGACCGCTCAGTATTCGAGAACCTCAACACGAAGGGAAAGTGGGTGTGGACGGATTTCTGCCACGCCTTCGGAGTACCGATGGTCGCAGATGCTGCCGGGGACTTCGAGTTTCCTGGACAGTGGGGCGAGGGTGTCAATGAAAGCGACCCTTCGACCTGGCAGTATTCTGGACCACTCCTCGGCCAACAGGCTCAGCTTTACATCATCCAAGGAGACAACGGTAAGGGCGGTGTGAACAACAAAGTGAAATTCTATGTGTGCAAAATCGCCGGATGTGTAGACAAACATAGTTCAAATCTTGCAAAGTGAGGACTTCGTGAAAAGGTCAAAGGGCTTTTGGTTTTATGTCGAAAAAACTGAAAGTTGTTGGCTTTGGAAAGGTTCCAGAGCCAAAAACGGATACGGAAACTTTCACGTTCCCGGCTCTGGAATGAACGGTTCAACTGTATACGCCCATCGATATTCTTACGAAGAAATCAAAGGAAAAATTCCTTACGGGATGGACCTTGACCATAAATGCAGAGTACGTCACTGTGTAAATCCAGAGCACCTGGAGGTAGTGACGAGAAGCGAAAACCTCAAAAGAGGTCGGGCGTTAGAATCTACTGCTCAAAGAATTATGAGGGCAGCTCGTAAGATTCCACTTCCGGTCTAAAAAGCTTGCTCCGGTTGGCCTCTACGCTTTAGGCCACATCCCACCGAGAGCAAAGTCGGAGTCTGGCACGGTTTTTGACATTTCCGTGGGTAGCCTCGCCCTCCGATAATACAGCGCGTAAAGACTGACATAGAACGCCAAAGGATTGTATGATAGTTGGAATAGTGGGTAGTGAAGAAGCCAAGTTCACTGAGTTGGGGGCGTCCGAAGCACGTAGAATACTTCGGTCTATCATTGACGACCCTTCCGTTACAGAAGTCGTAAGCGGTAAATGTCATCTCGGTGGTATCGATATATGGGCAATCGATATTGCAAAGAATCTCGGTATAGCCACAACAGAGTTTGTACCTGAGCGACTCTCGTGGGAGTTTTTTAAGAAGCGTAACTTGTTGATTGCAGAGAGGAGCGACATCGTCTATTGTATAACCGTAAACGAACTTCCACCGGATTTCAAAGGGATGAGGTTTGATTATTGTTACCACTGTGGGAAGGATTCGCTTCCTCATGTAAAGTCGGGGGGCTGCTGGACATTGAAACAGGCGATACTTCGAGGAAAGCATGGAACTCTTCGTATTGTGAGGAACTTTTGAGCGACGAACTAAACATCGACCAAATAATCGTCGGAGACCGTGTTCGAAAGGACTTCGGAAACCTCGACGAGCTTTGCAATTCTATCACCTCGGTAGGACTAATTCAGCCAATCGTAATCACCCGAGACCTACAGCTTATCGCTGGTGAGCGACGACTACGCGCTTTGAAGAAAATAGGCGTAACGGTCCTACCTCACGGCAAACTCTTTATCTTCAACGATGAACAAGACAGGCTAAAGCTTCAGGCTATGGAGATTGAAGAAAATGTCAAACGAAAAGAGCTTAGCTGGCAAGAAACAATCCTCGCAAAAAAACGTCTCCTTGAAGTTATGCAGACAATACATGGCGTGGCACGTCCGGGATATCCTAGTCGAAGCGACCAACTTGGGATTACAAGCGCGGGATTTGGCATCAACAAACTCGCTGCCTTGCTTGGCGAGTCGAACGCTCAGACTTCGAAGGATATTGAACTTGCTACGCTCATTGAACAGGTCCCTCAGTTACGAGCAGCCGAAACAAAAGAAGCAGCGCGTAGGCAAGTCTCGCTAGCGATGACGGTCGCGACTGCGACGCAGCAGCAGGCTTTGAACCCTCCGAAGACGGACCAAAAGTGGAGTCTATATGAAGGCAACTTTATCGTTAATTCCGTTAACAGTTGTGAAGCCAACAGTGTGGACTTGGTTATTGTGGACCCTCCGTACGGAGCCGATACATCGGGCATGGGTCCAAATAGTAAGGTTCTTCTGGCGAAGCCTTTTAAGGACTCTCTCCAGCCAACGAACGTACTCCTGTCCCACCTTGCCGAGCAGTCATTTCGAGTACTTAGACCAAATACATTCGCTTGCTTCTTCTTTGACTTCGTCCTCTACAACGAACTCATCGCACAGCTCGACGATAAAGGGTTCACGGTCGATATCGTCCCACTCATCTGGGTTAAGAACACAGTAATCAATACCTCACCGTATACACGCTACGGTCGTTCCTACGAGCCGATACTAATCGCCCGCAAAGGCGAGCCTAAGCTAATGAGGCCATCGCAGCGTGATGTCATTGCGGTGCAGAACGTAATAACGCGAGGTACTCAAGAACAAAAGTTCTATCAAGCCCAGAAGCCGGTTGAGCTTATCGAAAAGCTCATCCTTGACATGTCGCCTCCCGGCTCAACGGTATGTGATTTCTGCGCCGGCTCGGGTACAACTGGAGTAGCTGCACTGAAGAACGGACGGCGTGTCATTCTTTTCGAGAAAGACGTAGTCGCGTGTAACATCATTAAAGCGAGGCTAGGTGCTCTATGATAAACGTAACCATTCGAACCATCCCGCACTACGAGCAACGCTACGATACCATCGGTGACTGGCAATACAACAAAGGAGATGGTTCGCTTGCTATCTACGTTAGCGACCTCAACAACTGGCGTTACGAACTTCTTATAGGTATCCACGAACTTGTCGAAGCGTTGCTGTGCTCACACGCCGGCATCAAGCAAGAGATTGTCGACACCTTTGACTTTAACTACAAAGGCGACGGAGAGCCTGGCGACGACTATAAATGCCCGTACAGCGGACCTCATTGCATCGCGACAGGCGTAGAGCGTATTCTCGCTGCAATCATGGGTATTTCGTGGACTCGCTACGAAGAGACGCTCGACAACCTACCTAAGTGGAAAGGAAAGAATGACGACCCAACCTCTACAGCCAGGTGAGTCTTTATACACCTGTACGATGAAGTGTACTGTTTGTTTGAAAACGCTTGGCTCGCAGAAGCACGTCCATCATACTCCGTTCGGAGGTGAGCCTGTTCGGTGGTCGACGGTAAAAGCTGATTATAAGCCCTGCCCAGAACATCCAAACAACGGCTTTATGGTCGAATGGCAGCCTGAGGGTTAGCATGGACAAACTCTGGAACACAACAGGACATGATAGCATCGACGAGCGGAACACAGAAGCAACTCGCCTTATCGAGGAACTCTCTGTAAACATGGAACCGATGTAAGCTCACGAGCGTCAATTCGTCAGTGATATGTCGGATAGGGTTGGACGAAACGAACTTCGTTGCAGCGCAAAGCAACTCTTTTGGCTTCGCGACCTTTACGGCAAGTACGTTCTTGAGGAATAATGGGACCGAAAACTCTTGCACTCAAGGCTCTGTGTGCCTCACTCGGCCGAAAGTACGTCGGCTTTCGTGGCTCTCCGACAGCGCCGATTTGGATAGTCGGAGAAGCGCCCGGAGCCGACGAGGACCAGGCAGGAGTGCCGTTTGTCGGTTCGTCAGGCCGTGAGCTTGACAGAATGTTGACTGAGGCAGGAATACCGTCGGGACTGTGTTGCCTCGTCAATCCGTACAAGGTACGTCCTCCCGACAACGATATCTCAAGAATCGAGGAGGTGGGAATTGTCAAAGGAATCTTTGAGGAGGCTTTTTATGAGGAACTCGCTGAATACAAACCAAGATTCATCGTACCTGTCGGAGGAACGCCTCTCTCAATTATCTGCCCGACTACCATCGACAATCGAGATCACGAGTCTAAAATATCCAAATGGCGAGGCAGTTTGCTTACTTCGGAACTTCCCGATGTTAAATGGCCTCATTACGTCATACCAAATTTCCACCCTGCCTACATCTTGCGAGAGTGGTCTGATAGAGATGTCGCAGTTTTTATTTTGCGAAGGCTCAAAGAGGAGTATGATTACTTTGACAGAAACGGAAAACACCAACCCCTCCCCGAACGAGAGTTAATAGCCGACCCGTCGTTCGGCGAAGCAAAGGAGTATCTCAATGAATGTCTTGCTTGCGCTACACCCACCTCAGTGGATATTGAACTTTTGGCTCGTCGAGTTCCCATATGTATTAGCTTCTCTTTTAGTCGTCGTTCTGCTATCAGCGTGTCTTTGCTTGATGGGGAGGTATCTAATCTACGAGTGCTTTACCGACTCATGGATAGAATCCTTAGAGAGAAGAGAATTGTTGGTCAAAACTGGACGACTTTTGATGCTAATTGGATGGAAGCTATTGGGTTTAGCGACGGTGTGCATCTATGCGATGACACTCTTGTTCGCCATCATGTTTTGCATCCAGAGATGAGTCATAAGCTTGATTTTCAGGTGATGCAATATACTCGACAGCCCTACTACAAAGACGAAGGTCGTGGTTGGGTGATGCGAGATGGCATGATTAAGCTCAAGAGATACAACTGTCTCGACTCTTGTTGCACGCTCGAAGTTTACGAGGAGCAAGAAAATGAGTTTGCCGACAACCCCTCCCTACACCACTTCTACCGAGACTACGAAATGCCCCTCGCCCGAAGCTTTCATTCAGTTGACAAACGCGGGATACAGACCTCAGCTGAAAGTCTCGCCGCACTTCGTACAGATATTGTACGCGAACTGGGCGACAGGGTCGTATCCATCTCGACCTCGCTGGGAGGACGTCCTGTCGTATATTCAACAGACATGGCGAGTCGTTTGGCTCGGGAACTCAAGATTGATAGCAAAGCGATACTCAACATTGCTTCGGTCCCGCAGTTGAAAGAGGTACTCAAAAATGAACTCAAAATCAAGCTTAAGACAGACCGCAAAACAGGCAAAGAATCAACCGGCGAGGAGTCGCTCCAAGAAGCCTTCGCCGCTACAGGCAACCCTGTCCTTAAAGACACGCTCCGGGTACGGGAGCTTAACAAGGTACTCGGAACTAATGTCGACGCCAGACTTGGCTCTGGAGTGCTGTATTCCTGTTACTCCGTCACGGGAACTGTCACTGGTCGTCGAGCATCTCGAAAGAATTTCCTCGGCCTCGGCTCAAACGGGCAGAACCAAACGAAGCATAGCGACCTCGGTGATCGGCTTCAACAGGTGTTCGTTGCTAGACCCAGTCATATTTTTATTGCTTGCGATCAAGCATCGGCAGAGGAATGGGTCGTCTGGGGCATTATTGCCGATGTTTCGGGCGTTGACAGAGGTATTCGAGAACTTCAAGACTCTATCAGTTCCGGGATTTCGAGACACGCTAGGCTCGCCAGTCAAATCTTCGGCCTTCCTCTTGAAAAGACGAACGACAAAGAATGCTTAGAGTATTTCCTCGGCAAGAAGGTTCGGCACGCAGGGAACTACGACATGCGCGAGAACACGATGGCCGCACAGCTCGCTGCTGCGGGGAAGCCAGCGCCGGTGTCGTTCTGTAAAGCGATTCTTGATAAGTTCCACCAAGTAGAGCCTGAGATACGTGGAGTCTTTCATAAATACGTCGAGCACGAGCTTCGCACCAAACGATTGCTAAAAACGCCGCTAGGCCGTGAACGCATCTTTCACGGCCTAAGACCTTACGGTGATAACTCAAAGATATACCGAGAGGGTTATGCATACATCCCTCAATCAACGATTGGCGACAACAACGGCTTCGCCATCCTTCATTGCGAGAGGAACGCTCCGGGCCATGTCTTACAGGATGGGCATGACTCAATACTGCTCGAAGTTGCCGACGACCTTCTGACTGTTGTACTCGGTATCAAACTACTCGAACAAGCATACAACCGCGTCCTGCGCTTTCCGAACGGCTACGAAGTACGGATTCCTATCGACCTTCGCATCGGCTATTCCATAAGGGGGCTCAAGAAGTGCCCAGGAAGCTCAAATATCCTTGGCTCGAAGAATACGTACGACTCTTTAGCGCCACAACGGACAGCCCGCCTAGATATCATTTTTGGACGGGAGCTACAGCAATCGCAGCCTCTATCAAGCGCAATGTATGGATTGGGGGAATTGCCAGAATCGTCGAAGAGTGGAAGCTCTTCCCCAATATCTACACTGTCCTCGTTGGGCGGCCTGGAATAGGCAAAGGCGTTGCGATGAATCCTGCTATCTCGTTGCTTAAGAAAGCAGGAACGGCTAACATATTGTCCGACCGCGTTACGATGGAGTATGTATTGGAGAAGCTCTCTAAAGGGTTTCCAAGGATGTCGCCTGGGGTCAACGGAGCGGGAGGGATGAAGCTCGGCTTGGAGTCAGCAGCGATGCTCGTATCTACCGAGCTCAGTGTGTTTATCACGGCATCCCAATTCACTATTACGTGCTTGTCGGACCTTTGGGATAGCAAGGAAGGAATTTACCAATATGGCACTCGTGGCAAGGGTGAGTGGAATATTAATGAGCCTATTGTGTCTCTACTCGGCGGTTCCGCCCAAAATTGGCTTGTTAAGTCTGTCCCTGCTGATGCTGTTGGCGGAGGCTTCACTCGCCGCGTCAATTTTGTACTCGCCACTAAAAAAGAAACCGTCCCAGACACAACCGGCCGCCCCCTCATCGACAAAGACGACCTCGTAGAGGATTTGCGTTACATGGCTCAAATACGGGGGCAGTTCTCTTTGACGAATGACGCCCTCAAACTACTCAAGATTTATCACGACAGTTGCGACCCTAACGACTTTGACGACGAAGCATCCGCCGTCTACAAAACGAGCAAATGGGCGAACGCTGGTAAGCTGGCTGAGATTATAGCGATGTCGAGAAGCGACAACCTTGTCATCGAAGAAGAAGACCTTCAAACAGCTATCGACAAAGTCGAGGACGTGGCGAAGGATTTGAAGATAGTCTTTCGTGCGGTAGGTGAGTCAGATTTGGCGTCGGCGTCGGACAGGGTTATACGCTTCCTTGAGACTCGTGGGTTCGCCTCGCGCGGCGATATACTCGCCTTTAATTGGAGGCACTTTACCTCAAGCGAGCTTGATGTAATCATAGCGACTTTCCGCGAAAGCGGGATGATTGGTGAGAAGAATGTCGGTAACAAAACACTCTACTATTGGAAGGATTCGGTGAAACCATGAGCCAACTCGAAGGCGCAAAGCAGATGCTTGAACGTGAAGGGAAGGAGCAAAGTCCTGAAAGCATTGCAGAGATTTTGCAAAACTTCTCCTTTATCGACGAGATGTTGAACGGTCATCTTCTCGTCAAGATTGATAACTTTCAGTACAAAGGGAAGATTATCATTCCTGAAAACGCAAAACGACAGCCGACGAAGGGAATCGTTGTGGCTGTTGCAGCCGACATTACCAATATCAAAGTCGGTGACCGTATTCTGTATTCACAGTTCGCTGGCTATCTCCTCAAGTTTGAGGACACGCCGATTTGTCGTTGTTTGGGATATAGCGAAATTCTTGGGAAGCTCAAGGCCGACGCGCCGGTGTTGTCGGTGGAGGGAGCATGACCAAAGTACCAGAACCCCACGACGCTCTAGGAAATCTACTCGTCAAAGATGGCTTCGTAACTGTGCAGTTCAACACTCCTCCCATCTTCAAAGTAATTGCTTTGGAAAGCGGAGGAATCCACACCGCGAACGGAATAACGCCGGCTGTCGTTCGCATCGTTTGTGACATGACGCTTAGACAAATGCCCGGCGTTCCGTTTCAGTCGTTGGCAAGCCTTCGTACTCCGGGAGCCGAGGAACTGCTAGAAAGACTCGGCCCGTCGATAGTCAAAGGCTAGTGACCGCGCTTGTGATGCATTCCGCTAAGCTTCTGCGGAGTCTCCTTCGTGCCTCGGTGACCAGCGTGAGTCTTTCCTCTGGTCACCTTAGCCTGCTTAACAGTCTTGCCTCCATGCGCATAGACATTGGAGGTTTGGCTTCGATGCGAAGGTGAACACTCCAACGAATCACAGGTTGACTTCACCGTAGCGATGTTTGCGTTTGCTGTTGAACCGTGTGCCATGTTGTTTCCTCTCTGTTAACAAAGTTAATGGTTACTTCAATCGCCGTGCGTCCACGACGAAACTCGTTACTTCTCAAGGTCTTCGAGGATGAGATACTTCAAAGCCTCGATGTATTCCACGTCAGGAATACCACCTTTGCGAAGCTTCGTCAAGCCAGACAAAGCTTTCGGATTCTTTGTACGAAGGTACTCCTCCATCTCAGGAATCTGAAGCTGCGACACGTCCATGTGCTGAGCTTGAGCTCGTGCTGCGGCTTCGGTAGCACGAGCTTGCTCAGTACGCTTCGCCTGACCTCGATTCTTCGTAATACGCTCACGAGCTTTGCTCTGCTCAGCGAGCTTGCCGGTTCCGTGTTCTCCAGGTTCGGCTTTCTTAACCTCGGGAGTTTCTTTCCTTGCAGCGAGTTTCTTCTTCGCTTCCTCAACCTTTTCAAGCCCCGACTTCTCAGTCCTCGCTTTATGAGCCGCAATTTCCTCAGCCGTTGGTGGAGTAGCTTCGCGTGAGCCAGGTCCTAGCCGACGTATTCGCTCTGACTCAGGCTCGCCTGTGATAGGCTCCGAAGGGCCTTTCGCACTTGGCTCTGGGAGTTGAGGAGGTTCTTGCGGAGAACCTTCTCCTTCGGGGAAGTTCTTTCCGGGCTCGAATTTGAGCTTTCCAGGAAGCTCACGTTCCTTCATCATATGCTCGATTACTTCAGGCGACATCTTCATTATTCGAGCGAGGCTTACGAGGTACGACGAAGTCAGCCCGACCATCGCACCGCCGCCTAGAGCTGCGATGTACGGAGCTCCAGACATTCTCAACGTCATAGCCGTAGCGAGGCCAGGGGCGGAGCCATAAACAAGACGGAAGATACTACGGTTCATGAAGTTCTTTGCATTCTGAATACGCTTTGAGGTCTTGATGAATTCGCTTATCTCAGCGGACTTAAGTCCGTACTTCGATAGGTTCTTTGACATCTCAAGAGTTAGGGCTGTATCCTTGCCAAGCTTCGATGCAACCTCCTGTCCCGACTTGGCGCTGCTAACGTCGTCGGTGATATCACTGAACTCCTTGTCCATCTTCGAAGCAAGCTCGTTATACTGATTCCACGACTTCTCAAGACCATACTGCTTTGCAGCTCCTCCAAGCTTTTTGGTCAAGTCGATATAGACTTTGGTAAGCACGACCTTTTGAGGCCCAACAACCTTATCCCCACTCATGGCTCTACCAACCGACGAGCGAAACTGCCGAGCCTTCTCCCATGACCAAAGCTTCGGGGCTGTCGCTTGTGCATCCTTAACCATCTGTACCAAAACAGGATGAGCCTTCTCAGGAGTCTTGACGACGTCCTGAAACTCCTTCATGATTGTAGCGGCTTCGGCTCCGGCGTCGACAACTCCCGTGGGAATCTTGGTATCAATTTGCTCCGCAATCCCAGAGGCATGTAGTTTGACCTCTTCGCTAACAGCTTGAACGGCTTTCGTGACTTTCTTCGCGACATCAAGACCTTTTGCATGAACGTATTGGTCCTCGAATGCTCGTCGTTTAAGAAGACGGCTTGGTACTCCATCGGTGCTAAGCTTGTGTGCGGTTGAAGCTGCTTCGCCAACATCCTTGCCGGTTGTCTTGGCTATATCACTTGCAGCCTTGATACTTCCGTCTACAACGGTCGAATGAGCATGGAGCTTTTTAATCCCTTCAGCACCACCCAAGACCTGCCCGATAGAACCGAACATTTGCCCAGCTCCTTCAGCAACCTTCCCTTCGGCTATCTTCTTGCCACCCTCTTCGATGGAAGAAGCCGGAGCCTCGATTATTTGAGCTGCGTTAAGAGGGTCCTTCAAAACACTCATACCAAAGTGCCCGAGGTTCGTCATAAACTCATCAGCCATTTCATGCCACTGAGCAGTTGCTCCTTCAAGATGTACTTGCTTGTCAGGACGAAATGGACTGGTGCTTGTAATGTCTTTGCCGTGGTAAGCTTTTGACATCTTCTCCGGGTCAAATCCGAAGGATTGCTCGACACCTCGTCCGAACTTGGCAAGACTTCCCGGACGCTCCTCAGGAGCAAGCTTCGCTGTAGCGCCTTTGAGGTCGGTGAGAAGCTTCGAAGGGTCGACTTTTGCCATCGAGTCCTTCGATTTATCTTTCTTCCCAGAGAAGAAATCCGCAGGAAGCGTCGCTGGAGCTTCGCTCGACGAGTCTACGGGCTTTTTCTTCTTTGTAAAGAAATCAGCCGGTAATGTAGCTGGAGTGCTCATTCAGGTTTCGCACCTTGTTTGACGTATTTCTCACCATCAAAAACGTACTTCGCCCCGTTGTACTCAACCTCGTCGCCCTTCTCAGGCGAAGCGTCGCCTGTTTCCTCGTCATCGCCTTCGTCTCCAACAGGCTCGCCCGATGCTGTTTTGTCTTTCGTTCCCAGACCGTCGATGACCGTTTGATACGACTCTTTGTAATGCTGCAAAGCTTCGAGCAAATCCGTAACGTCGTTTTTCCCGCTCAGCAAATGGGCGGATAGCCAGTTCGTAGGGAGTTTCTTGATAAGCTCCGTCGCCCCCGCAGCACGAAGCTCCGATGCAAGGTCACCGAAGTCGCTGGCGGAGAAGGAACGCTTCTCGTCCTGAATCTTCGATACGATTTGAATAGCTTTGTCAATAGCCGACATCTTGAGCTTCGTCGCGAAGGTTACGTTCGTACCTGCCTTCGTTTTGGTAATAGAAAGCTTCAAACGCTCGCGCGCGATGTCAAGGTCTACAAGCGATTTCAAATACTTGTTCTTCTCGACATCCGCTGACATCTGTCCTTTCGTCTTGGATGTCTCTCCTTCTGTTTGTTTAATCTTGAGTTCAGCTTCAGCTTTCTGAACCTCAAGCTGAGCTTTTTTAATATCCGAAGCAGCTTTCTCGATAGCCGCTTGAGCTTTCGCTTCTTCAGCCCTAACCTTTGCCGGTCCCGCACCGAGTTGAGTTTCCCTGACCTCATCAGATGTAAGCTGTGTCGGCTTCATCAAGTTGGGGTCTTGCTTAAAGGTCTGTGTTTGAGCTGATGTCTTGGCCGCATTAAGCTGCTCCTCCTGACTCGGCTGCGGCAGCCTTATACCACCAGCCGACCCCGGAGGCTGCCCCTGCGGAGGAGGCTGTTGCTGTTGTCCTTGAGTTGCTTTCTGAATACCCGACTCGAACCCAGACACCGTCGGGTCTTTCTCTTTACCTGGCTTTTGAGCCTCCTGCATCTGGGTGAGCCATCCTTTGTAGACCTTATTGAGAATCTTCTTCGAGTGGTCGTTGTTCAAGATGTCGTTGATGGTATCCTTATCGTTGTTACGAATCGCCTGAACGAGGTTCTGCGCGATATTCGCAGCTTCGGCTTCCTCACCCTTCTTTTTTCGACTATTCCAATTCATCAACAACCCAGCGATGCTTTGCACGGCTTCGTGAGGCTGTGCAACTGGAGCAGGCATCGACGCACCAGCTCCCGAAGGGTCGTATTTAATCGGAGGGGGCCCTCCCGCTCCAGGTGGCGTTCCACTCGGTTGGGCTTGCTGCTGAGGCGTAGCTTGGAACGGAGGTGTTTGTGCCGGCGACTTCGGAGGCTGGCCTTGTGGTTGTCCTTGGGGACCACTAGGAGGAGCCATTCCCATTTTCTGAAGCAACATCGGGAGCAAACCTGTTTGTTGCAACTTCTGTAGAAAAGCTTGAGGAGAGTTTCCCATTTTAGTGTCCTGTAACCAAACTACTCAAACCACCACCAAGACCGCTAAGGAAGGCTGTCCCAAACACTCCCTTTTGATTCGAGTACGTCGGCGGGAACGTTGTTCCAAAGCCAAACTCTTCGCCGAGGAGGGGACTATATTCAGGCCTCGTCCGAATGAACTCTTGAACAAGATTGTCAATCGATTTTTGATCGAGACTTTGCTGATTCATCCCGGCGGTTTCCATTCCAGGCAATGCCTGAAGTGTAAGCTGCCCCAAAAGCGATTCTTGGTCCGCAGCTGTCTGAGCTCCAAAGGTTTCCATCGCCTGAGCCATCTCTGTAGAGCCAAGAGCTCCGCGAGCACCGAATTGCTCTTTGATGTTTGCCATCTGCTGTTGAATGGGTATCTCCATCGACTTCATCGCAGATTGCCACATCGGTAGAACGCCAGGGAGGGGTCCGCCTGTTCCTTTAGTGTAAAACTCCTCAAGAGATTTCAAGATAGGATTGTCCGGTGCGGTAAGCGTACCCGGAGCCGTGGCTTCGCCTGTTGACGGAAGAATTGCCGACAAATTAAAAGGAGTAGCTCCTTGACCCATCTGACTACGAAGCCAAGCGTCAAGCTGTGAGGTGAAAGAAGGGTCGATGGTACGAGCTTGATACTGATTGCCAGGAAGCCTCGCGCCAATGCCGGTACTTGTCAAATCGCCTGGATTGGCATTTGCTCCCGGAAACGGAGGTGTCGGCCCTCCAGCCGGAGGAACAATACCAGGGTCGGTCATTCCAGTCGGACTCGTCATCTGCGAGCTACCGAAGTCAAGAGGACCTCCGGTCGATGGCATGGTCATTGACGGAAAGTTCATCCATTGATTCGAGGTAGAACTCATCCCTCCGAGGCTACTCATGTCGAAGTTGGGGATAGCTCCAGCTCCACCACTCTGCGCACCACCTGAGCCTGCAAAATCTGGGATGCTATACATGACTCACGCTCCGTACATCATACGTCTGTAAACTGGTCTCAAAGCTTGCTCTGTTCTGTGAGCTTCCATCTCGCGACGTTTCTTGCGTCCTTCGATTAAGCCAGGACGGTCTGGGTGTTTGGGGTCGCCGTAAAGAAGCTGATGCACTTTCGTTGCTTTCTCGTATTCGAGATACTCCATGAACCCACGTTCGACCGCGGCCCAGACAAGAATCTCGTTCCACTCGCGAGGTATTAGTATCTGTGTCTGGTTAAGTTGATTATCGTTAATAGGGTGTTGACGCAACAAACGAGCTTGTACTTGGTATGCTTTGTCTGGAACAGGCGTAAAGCCAATCGTATCTGCAAAGCGATACCACTCTGTCGGTAGCGAGAACGTCGGTTGGAAGTTGTCAGCTTTTTGATAGTGAGACTGTCCAAGCTTTCTACGAATCGAATTCGTAGGAGGGTCCTGCCAAATGAGCACATCGAGGGTTGCGACGTTGTAATCACCCACAGGCACGATGTTGTTGAAGGAATACTCCTGTGTTCCTGTTGGAGGCTGTCCAGAAGGAGGTGTTAGATTAAACGTAGGTCCGTATTCCTCAAGGAGGTCGAACTCATTACGAAAGTCAGGATTGCTCGTTATTTCGAGCAAAGCATCACGAAGCCATATATCAGTACGACCGATATCGCTCACCTTGTTTTCGCAACGAAGCAAGACCTCGTTTTCCAGTTGTTGTATAACGAAGTTAACTGGAAGTGGTCCTTGCTGTATTGGTCCTAGAACTGGCATTTTGTGTCCTTAGTTATAGCTCAACGCCGTCAGCGTCACCGCCGTAGCTGGCCCGTTCTGCATCTGCATCGTTACAGCTCCACTCGTCTTGCTCCAGCCTGTTTGTAGCGTCGTGGCGTTGCCTGCGACGACTGTCCCGCTCTGTACTGTCTCGCCCACTGAGTCAGTGAACGTTAGCGAGCATGTCACGGCGCAAGAGAATGTCACAGAGAGCAAAGTCTGATTCGCTGGCAGCGTGAAATTTCTAGCTGGACACGTCACTCCCGCGCTTGTAGCGCAAGCAGCGACGACACCTTGCCCGGTGGAGTTCCATAGTCCGCTACCCCACCCGATGCCAGCCTGAGTGCCAGAAAGAGCGCCAACGGGAAGCCCTACTAGCGATAAATTCGTAGTCGCTGGAGGCGGCGGCGGAGGAGGGTTAGATAGAGCCGCAACTTGAGATTGAAGCGTTGCTATCTGAGCGCCTTGTGTTGCTATAGCTGCTTGAAGAGTCGTTATCTGTCCTTGCAGAGAAGCAATTAGCGCCGTGTTTGCTGTGTTCGATGTATTGAGCGTCGCAATCTGCTGAGTCGCTGTGTCGAGCGTGCCGCCTGGAGCGATTTGTGACTCAACCCAACCCTTGTAAGCGAGCAAATCTGTCTGTACATTCGCTTGCGCTTGGCTCAAGAGCGGAAGATTCGCTAGCGGGTCGGGCGGCTTCGAGACTTGTGCGCAAACAGGTAGCGCAAACAACAAGCTAATGAGTATCAGTTTTCGCACGGATCCTCCATTCGTGAACACCCCAAGCCGCTTGCGCTGCACTCCCGCTATACGCGAAGATGTTGCAGAACTTTCCGCCGTCATTCTTCCAGCAAGACTCTGCGACTGATGGCATTACAATCGTTGTCAGCCCTGTCGTGATGCCAAACGTTGCCCACGCTGCACCGTAATGAGCAGTGCAAGGTTCTACGCCGTTCGTTCGGCGACAGTGATGCAAGCCAGCGGCGTCAATCGAAGCGCCTGCGACCGCTGCTCCTTCCATCAACAGGAAGCGTTTGTGATGAGATAGCCAATCACGCGGCCCCGCGCTGACCGTGGATGCCCAGAGCAAGAGAGCGAGGGGAAGTTTTTTCAATGTATCTCGCTTTCTGCTTGGCGCTGAACAACTCCATAGCAACTCAAATGAATACGTTGGCCAGAGCGTCCGTTGATGACCATCTTAGTTTTGCTTTCCTCTACGATCTTGATGTGCAACTTTTTGTCACCCGTGATGGAGCATCCCGGCTCTTTTACGAACATAGAGTCCCATTCGATTCTCGCCAATCCTTTGTGCAGGATGATTTCTTTTTCAAATGCGACATACTCTTGCGTATCGGGATTGAAACGCAATCCCCCAGGTACGGGAATAGGTTTATGGCAATGCGGAGCAATCGCCGTTCTTATATCTTCCACCGGCATCATTCCTGAAGGACAACTCCAGTGGCCGATAGGCTCTTGTTTCCAAGTAGCAATAACCAGAGGTTCCGGTTTAGTGGTGGGTATAGGTGGTAGTTTCTGGGCCATCGCACTCGAAACAAAAAGAAGAAAGATCATGATATTCTTCATTGTTCTACCTCGCCACGCATACGTAATCTATATCCCAAGCAAGATTTCCAAGCGCTGCCGCATTATTATCCCAAGTGATAATCGGAGCCGTACTACTACGCGTCGAGAGCATCATCGTGGCGCGTGCGTTCCATGCGCCTGTTCCGGTTAAGGCTGGACTGAAATTACAGGCTGGTGTTGTTCCCGATGAACCAGTATAGGCTTGGCCGGAAAAGTTCATAGTCACTGTGCCTGCTGCCGTGCCTGCTGCCGTGACTGTGATTCGCAGAGTCCCTTTCTCGTTTGTACTCCCTGCTACAGCGGCGCAAGTAGCCGTCGCCCCGGTGACGGTCGGACAGGTCGGCGCAATGTCGGTAATCGTACCGACGTAAGTGCTGGTAGGATTCGAGAAGAACGTGCCGCCGAAGCTCACAAGATTCACGGCTTTGCTGCTTGCGCTGGAGATGGTATTGCCGCCAAGGTCGTAGATTTTGGATGGGTTCAAACCTCCAACAATGGCCGCTGCTGTACCGCCGCCGTTGTTTAAGACGGAAGAATTTTCAATATAGACGTTCGCAAATGACCCGGCTGAAATGGTCGTTGCTCCTGTTGTGCTGTTGAGAAGGTAATCCCCCGAGAGATGGCAAACGGCTATATGGGAGGCGTCAGTCCCATGACATTGCACTTCTACTCCACCCGTACCACTGTTGTAGGGAACAAAATCCCCGAAGGAAAAAAATGTTAGAGGTCCTGGGAATCCATTATTAAAAACTTCTACCGCCGCCTGATTTGTTCCCGTTCCGAATCCATAGATACCACCATAGGACCATACCTGACCGCATCCTGCCGCAGGACAACCGACAAACAGGCTCTTTACGTTGTTCACGGCGCAGAAAACGTTGAACATGTAGATGGCCCCAAAAGCCGGGGGAACAACGTTGCAGCCCGTGGAACCCACTCCATCATTGTGCAATCCGACCGCAAGGATGCCGGAATTGCCGGTCATCGAGACGCCGGTGAACCCAGCGGTAGTGGCCCCCCAAGCGTTGAACAGAACGTTGTAGATGTACTGATTGGAGCCGTTATTCAGAGCATCTGAGCCGGAATAATGAACAGCGGCCTTGCCGTTGAAGCCTGCGCCAATGGCCCCCTGTCCCGCCCCAAAAATGCCCAAATTTTCCGTGAATATCGCTGTCGCGCCGAAAAAGCAGCCATCCGCGCTCGTTGTTCCAGTGCAGGATGCGGCGTTGAAGTTTGGCGTTGGTGCAAGAAGCCCAGTGATGCCGAAACTGCGGACACCATAAGCTCCATATCCTGAACCCAAGTCAAGTATGCATTTATCGCCAGTGCTGTTGGTATTAAACAGCGCCGATTGTACGGGCATGATGCCGCCAGGGAGTTGCACGATTCCACAATTCAGGATCGCGACATTCCAAGCTGCCGTTAGACCAGAGGTCGCATCGGGGCCGATAACGAGGACGCCTGCCGCTGTCACTGTTGCCGTTGCATTCCCTCCTGAGCAGGTTCCCAATTGAGCGCTGACAAAGGTAAACGTCCCTTGTGGCAACACCATTACTGACGGCGTAGAGATAATCGAAGTATCGACTGTGAAATTCGTTCCATAGCAAATCCAGCCGTTCATTGCCGTTGTAAAATTGCAATCATTATTTGGACAAGAAATAGTGTTTTGTCCATTCGTGAAGGTTGCATCGGGAATAGTGAATCCTGGTATTACATTATAGGGAGCCTGCGTTACATCAATTAGATTCTTACTAAACGGCGAGCTGCTGCCGCCTGCGGCCGTCCATGTATTACACACCGTTCCTGTCGACGCCGTACATTGTCTTTGTGATGGAGTCGTTACGTTATAGTACTGTCCTCCGATAGAGCAGTTTACCTCCGTGTCGGCATATGCATTAACGCCAGGACCGCAGTTCACCGAAATCGTTGGAGGTACCAACGTAACCGTCTGCGAAGCACCGAAAACCGTAACAGCTTGAACGAAACACTGAGTAGGAATTCCCTGCTGAGGACATACAGAAAACTGCCATCCACTTTGCGAAGGGAGCACAGAAGCGTTCGGAGTAAGCGTAAACGAAGCTCCACCAGTCGCGCTGAGCGCTCCAGACTGCGTCTGATTCGGAACCGTCCCACCTCCACCTACGAGGTTAAAAGGAGGCCCGAAGTTCGTTGCTCCTTGCTGAGACTTCAACACGACAGTGTAAGAGCCGTTGTTCCAGCTTTGCGAACCGGCGTCGGTTACTTGCAGGGTTACGCTTGTGGACTGAGCGTCGGCAAGGGTTGGAAATAGCACTATTGTTAACAAAAGTAACAGTTTCTTCAAAAAAGACCTCCTTAGTCCACTGTATCTGCAATCATCTGCCTGTCTGTTGCAGAGTTACTTCCGCTCGCCGTTCCGAATGCAATCGTATGCTGCAAGAAAAGTTGCGCCGTGGAGTCAATCGTTCCCACCGTTGCCGTATTGTTGTCAGCAAACACTGATTCCGCTGCCGAAGCCAGTGCCGACAAGTCAATCGTTAAATTCCCGTGTGATTCAAAGGCAGCTGACACTCCCGCCGTCTGCGTCGAAGCGTTTGTGATACAGTTGTACGGGTTGTTCGTCGCTTGAATCCCGCCGAGCGCAGAAGTTGTCCATGATGCGAGCGTAATAACCGTTCCACTACCGCAGCCTGACACGGTGCAAAGTTTCAGTTTATGCGTGATCGTCGTCGTCGAAGCTGCTGGCGTCGAGTAGACCCCCGCCAACTGAATTAGAAGTGTGCGCGAAACGGAATTCAGCGCTCCCGCCGTAACCGTGACTACCATGAGGTTTTGGTCTGAAGAAGTGTTCACACTGACGGTGATAGGAGAAACATTGACAGCAGCAAACCCAATCGCAGGAGCGCCAGAATCTACAAGATTACCATTAGCATCAAACTTGACGCTATCGCCAGTTGTTGCTGCGCCGCTTCTGAATTGGAGATTGACTGTACCACCAGGGTCAGCAACTTGAACAGTGCGAGCTGCTGCCATAGCCGCCACGCTGGTACAAATATTGTTAGTCGCTGCTGTTCCCAAGCAAATATTTGACCAAGGCAAAGCATTTGTACCGAGAGCGAAAGATGCCGCTGTCCCCGGCACCGGAGTCACATTGAATTGCGCCTGACTATCAGAAGTTCTGAAAGCTGCCGAACCTCCAGATTTTGTGAGGTACACCCCGCCTACCGAACCTATTGCTCCACTCGCCGCTTGAAGCGATTGAATATTGAGCGTCCCCGAAGCATCTACGAAAATGCACGGATGGGTAATGTGTGAAGCATCTTCACAATCGAAGCCACCAGTGTTGGAATTAGGACTCCACATCAAAAGTCCTTTACTCTCCATCGCAAGTGAATAAGCACGGCTGCTACCTTTGCCTGTCTGGTCAGTAATGTAGACGCCATAGGAATTTGTTGGTGTAGCGCCATTACGAGCAAGGGTCGAAGCCCGAATTGAGGCCATGTTCGTTACTGCTGTACATGGAGGCGTTCCAACGCAATTCCCTGGTGAATTGAAGGTGCCTGCCGCTGCAAGAATGCCTTGCGCCCATGTGACTGTACCGCCACCGGATTGGATGCTGGTGTTATGCTCGGCGGCGGCGCAGCTTGCAAGCGTACCTGTCAGTGTTCCAAAAATGTCACATTCCGCTGAAATACCATCTACGGTAAGTCCGTTGGCTCCTACAGTTAAATTGAGTGGGGCTGTTTGGAAGTATCCTGTAACAAGAGCAGCGTTGGTACCTCCAAAACTAGTAGGTCCGAATGAACTGCGCTGATAGGCAAGAACGTTGCCATCGGAGAAGTTGTAACTAGTCCCGCCATAGGATGCCGTTGGAGCCGAAGGGTTGCAAGTACCACTGAAATCCCAAAATTCGATGTTGGGATTTGTTCCTGCGATAGTCGAGGCTGGACATGTTCCTGTAAATGTACTACGGATAGCGATGATTGTTTTGTTGACCGACCCTGCCGCTGTGACTGCCGCTGCTACAGTATTATAACTTCCTGCTCCGGCACCTACCCAAAGAATGTCATTAAGGTTTAGCGTCGTCGCCGCCCCACTGACAATAAGGGAGGAGAACGAAGCTGACGACGATCCAAGAAGTGGGGCGCTCCATACATACGAGTACGTCAAAAACCCAGTCCCACTCACGCTTACAACATACTGAAACCCCGCGTTTGCAAAGAAAGTGTAGTTGCCATTCGAATCAGCGTTCGTTGGATTCGATAGTACACTTGTCAAAGACGCGTTTGAGTAGATAAGAGTTGTTCCCAAGCAAGCCGTCCCCGGTGAAGGAAGAGTCGCCCCATTACACACCGTAATCACAGCGTTAGGAATAGGCTGTGCAACCGGACTGGAAACCCCAAGGTTGCCTGGAAGTCGTACAGAACCCAAAGCGATATTTGTATGATTGGCTCCTTGAGCTTCGCTTCGAGGTACGAACATACTCAAAAGAAGCCCTATGACAAAAAGACGAATTACAGCACTCGCCACAGTCGCACGAAGGGTCAACGCCGTTTTAGTCGAGGCCACCGAGCCAGTGTAAACATCAACAGCTCTATCTTTAATCATAATCCAATATCCTACAGGGATACGTCCAAGGTTGTGGTTCACTGTAAAATCCGTATTCGGAGCAGCCGGAGCAACTACGTTGATCCACGAACCGTCGATGTTATCGCGATTTGTTCCATCGCCAAAGCCGAGTTTTCCATTAATGACGTCCGTAAGGTTTTGATAAATCTTACGAATCATCGCTACGAAAGACACCAAAGACGGCTTCGTAGGCTCGATAGCCGTAAAGTCGAGATTAGGAGTTGCTTTCAATTTGCCACCAATCCACCACGTTGTTCTCCACCGACATCCCAGATTGGGCACAACTCAACAATAGCCGTAGCCGTCAACGCCGGTACAGACACCACGTACTGAAACCGAAGTCCAGTCATGTTGAATTCCTGGATGTAGCTCAACACGTCACCACTCCCTGAACCGATCGTAAACGCAAAGGACTTCGATTGGTTCTGCTGATTCGACAACGTAATAGTAAATGTCGTCGGGCCGAGGTCGATAAAAGACAAACGAAATTTCTTAACTTGATGCTCGTGCCTGCGATCTCCGAAGATAAGCTTTCCTGAGGTTAAGCTTGCGGGTATCTCGGAGTAGTTCGAGAAATCCATATAGCCCGCAGTACCGTCGCTAAAGCCAAGCAAAAAGCCCTCGAAGGGGTTGTTTTGCTGAAGAGTAGCTGGTGTCCAAGTTTGGGCTTGGATTGTTCCGACAAGGTCAATAATACGAATTGCTTGATTCTTGAAGAAGTTTCCAACCGTCACTATTGTTTTATTGAAGGTAAGCTGAGCCCAATTACCTTCGTCGAAGTTGTAAACCCACACCGATACGTTTGGAATCACAAGCCAGTAGGCTCGAAAAGGCTGTCCGTTTATTGAGTAGGTAGGAAAGCCGAAAATCTTTTGAGGATTAACCGACATTACGTCGGTGAGAATTCTAGAACGAGCGCCAAGCCTACGACGTTGGTCGATTGGCATATCACCGATTGTTTGCATCGACGAGCCGTCAAAAGCGTAAACATTATCAACACCAAGATGAACCTCCATCTCACGACCATTGTCGTCGAAATGGTCAATACTATAGGGGGCAATAGCTCCTTGCGTCGCGTTGATAATAGGAACAAAACTGAAGGGAGCAAGACCTATTCCTGTAGGAATAATCTGCATGAATCCGTTTTGGTGAACTCCCGCGCCATACTGTCCTAGCTTTATCACTCCGTTAATAGGACCAAGGTTGTTCACTATATCGTTAAGACCAGAGCTAAAGCTCGTCCAGTCGGTTGGGTCACCAATTCCTGACCAGTAATAACGGTTCGGGAAAGCCGGATTCACTCCAATAAGATGTAGACCAACCTCAGCTATGTACTTAAAAGGCTGCGCCGTGGCGACTTGATTGTACGTCGGAGCGATACCATCCCACGTAAAAAGTTTGTCAACACCTTGCGAGAAGCAAAGGAGGTAATTCAAAACATCCCAAGAAAAAATTTGATTCGCATTCCCGCTGAAAGCCGGACCAGTAATAACAGTCCAATTCCCGTTTACAAACTGAAGCAATCTTGTCGGTGTGATAACACACTGAATATGAGCACCGAGTATGTTATAGAAATCGGCGATAGCCATAATAGGCTCATTCGCAGGAGCAGGGAAAGCAGGCAACGCCGTCCATCCAGGACGAACATAGGCAGCTCCTTTTCGGAAGATAAAGTTCTTAACGTCAGCAAAGCCAAAAGACTCTATCTCCGTCAAAGGAAGCTCAGACTGCGTCCCTCCGAACGGCCCGGTTAAAGAGGCTTCGTATTGCTCCTCAGAGCGTACTTGGTTTCTGTCTTGAAGCTGAGGCATTTTACTCCGTGTTTACAACTCCGAAAAACGAAGTGTTTATCGAGTAAGTAACACTCAAACTAACAAAATCTACGCCGGCTGTGTCGCTCGCGGATGGGTCTGTATCTTTCACTTGAAGCTGAAAACCGAACCCGGCGTTGTTTATATCAGCCGGGAGCCATCCAGTTCCCCATAAATCACCTGAAGAACCGTAGCTAACTGTCTCGGGGGGCACTCCCCAAGCTGAGCCGACCGGACCGTCTTTGTTGCTGCCTACACCAACTCCAGCCTTTAACAACTGAGCCAAAGCGTTATTGAGGGATAGAGTTCCTCCAATATCTCCTCTAACCACAACAGCCAAAATCCCTAAAATCGTCGCGAAGAGCGGTATGTTGAATCCGAATCCAGTAGCGATAAGAGCGTTGGATGTCTGACCGTGAGTAAGAGGGAAGGTAGCGTAGCTTCCATCCTGGACGAATATCCTATTCGAATTCAGCCAGCCACTTGCGACTGACGCGGGAAACGGTCCTTGTGTTATGTTTGGCATCAGCGTGTAAAGTTCACTTGAACGTTTACTTGAGAAGGACTTCCTGTCTCCCCCGTAAGCATCAAGCTAAGATAATCTCCGATTGCATAGGCCGTGTTCTGAACAGCCCCGCCGTCCGTCCAAGTGTTATTCGCAACGAGGCTCAAATCAGCTGCGAGGTGGTTCAACGCTCCGTTCTTCTGAGCGTTCACTGTAGCTCCAGTACCTCCGCTACGAAAGCCTTTTACATTCGTTACCGTACACGCAAAAGGAGCTTGCCATATAACAATCGTCTGAGCAGCGACAGGTCCGATGAAAACACCACCTATCGTCGGTAAGCCAGCGACAAGCTGAACCCATGCTCCCCCATTCCACTGAAAGAGCTGATTTGTGTCCGTTGCGTAGTAAGTGAGACCAAACCCAGCTCCGCCCCAAGTTGCGTTAAGAATCTCCGGTGTCGGACGATTTCCGAGCGTTCCGCTTAGCAACGACATCCGCTGCATAACGTCGACACGAAGCTGCCTCAAATCCTGTCCAAGCAGGTTAGCGAGCTGAGTGTCGGGAGGGAACGTTATGTCCCAGATGTTTGTAAATACCGGAGGAAAAGGCATTAAACGAGCACTCCTTGATTAGCCTCAACCTGTACGACTCTGTCGTCGTAGAGCTTAAGCATCAACGGGTCCTTCTGAGCCGTAACTTCGAGAGGCTCACCGATGAAAGCCTCGACCCAGTCGTAGACCTTCATAAGCTGAACATACTTCTCCGAACCTTCCACCGAACCCCTCGCCGTTAAAATACGGACTTCCTTGCCATCGCGAATCCAACGCTTTACTCGCTGAACCATTAGAGGAATGGGTTCTCCAATTTCTTCGCTCCAACCACCATACTTCGCGAGCGTTCCGTCAAGGTCGACTCCAATCCACTCACCTTCGTCACCTGTCAAAATGTGCTGAAGCTCTCTGTAATCCTTCAAGCATTGCTCGGTCATGTCGGTTCGGTACTGAAGGTTTGGTATCTTCAGTTTCGATATTTGGTGATACACACAAGCGAATGCTTGACCGATACTTCGTCCTTCGTAATTCATAACTCCAAGAATACCGACTCCGTGCGAGCTCGTTAGCTCGTCCTCGGCAAGCTGAACTCCATAAGGATAAAAGTACTCACGAGCATCTTCATCGAAACCTTGAAGCTTGACACAGTCCTCGTTGTGGTACTTTTCGTTAGGCCACGGCGGAATACTCAGCCTAACCCCTGCCCCAAAACCTTCCATAAGGCGAGCGCTATTGCTAGAGCCACAAGCCAAATCAGCGATAAAAACACCAAACTCCCAATCACAAAGAGAATGCAGTAGAGTAGGAAACGCATCATACCCGAAGCGGGGGGTAAACTCCAGGCCATAGACACCTCCTTTGTTGACAACGCAGTTAACGTCGATTGGACCAACATATCGGCGCGCACGCAAGGCTTCTGTTAACAAAAGTAACGTTTGCTTCACTAGAGGGTCGTTAGACTCAACAAGCCATACGACGTTGCCGGTACAGCCTCCTGAGGGGCCAAGGTCACCGTTGAGGAATTGCTTTCGCTCAATCGTGTGGTTGAACATCCCTTCGACCCAATCTTCGCCGTTGAACCAACCCTCGGTTGACACGGCGGTTCCTTCGACAAACTCTTGGACGGTAAGCTCAACATCTCCAGCACCATGCTCCTTCTCCATCTGCTGTAACATCGTATGAGCATCCTCAACATCCGACGCTACATACGAAGGAATGACGCCGCTAAGGTCGCCTTCAGGTTTCAGAACCACCTTCCCAGTGTTTTCCGCGAGCCGTTCAGCCTGCTTCGCGGCGTCTTTCCAGGTAGTAACTGACACAGATTTGGGAGTCTCTATTCCTGCTTTCCGCATCACCTCCTCGGCAAACTTTCGGTCTGCCTCTAGCTTGTCGGCAAATGAGCCTCCACCAAAGACTGGAATGCCAGCATCGCGGAAGGAGTCAAGTACTTCCCCGAAGCCGGTGCAATCTGCGATGACGATTTGGCCCATTTGATACTCTTCCGAGTAATCGACAAGTCCTTTTCCCTGAGTGTTGTGCATGTGGTCGAATATCTTAATCTTAGCGTCGTGGCCTTCAAGCTTCAACCGCAAAGCGAGTCCGACACCATCACCTGCATCAGAGAGTATTAAGAATCGACTCACGTTGTTGACAACTCCGGGTCCGTCAGAATCTGAGGAGGATACTCAGTACCCTTCCTTACCTGAATGTGAAAATGCTCGTTGTCCATTCCATGGTCTTCGAGAAAAGCATAAAAGCCAGTCCCGAGGTTTCCCTGAATACTTTTAAGAATAAGGTCTTTCCTATCAGGGTCAAGGTCGTGCGTACGAACATCAAAAGCCTCACCTCGATGATGAGGGTCGTTCGGACCGCTATGTTCTCCATCACACGCGGACGTAATTGTAAGGTCATGAGGGAGCGAAGCCGCACAAATGTCGATAGTCGAGAGGATTCGAAAGCCCCCCGGAGCTATCTTCGTAAACTGAACACCGTCTTTAACTCGAACAACTCCCATAGAACCTCACTTCACATGGACCCGAAGAGTTGTCGGGCCGGCTCCGAGTGTTGCAACGATAAGACCCTCGAACCAGTTCTCCAGGTTGTAAGTCTGTATTTCGCCGGCGAGTACTGTCTGAAAGAGCGACAAGACGATCGATTTGTTGTTTCGGTCGCGGATATCAGCCATTACCGCTCCTTGCGCTCCGGCTGCGGCTCCGCCAACAACTTCGATGAATTTGATGTAGACTTGGTAAGGGTAGATAACCAAGGCTCCAGGAGTGTCGATAAACCAAGTACGTGAGCTAATATCATTCGCCATTTATAATCCTCGCTCTGAACCTCGTCGGAAGGTCCGTGACTTTCAGGTCATGTCGCTCGCAATAATCACGAATGAGGATTTCATGCTCGATCGAAAAATGGTCGAGCCATTTCTGAACCTTGTAGTTCAGTCCTATCAAGAAAAAAACGAACGTGATCATTGTAAGAATATTGCCGAAGCTGATTGTAAAGTCCCAATGCATCACGACTCCCCTAGTTGAAATTAAACTCAACAAGCATATCGAACCCATAGAAGTCAAGCTTCGACGTGTTCGGAATCGCGACCGTCATTTCAATCCAGAGCTCCTGGTCAGGAGAGATTCGGTAAATTTGCTGAGCGGCCGGCAAAGGAACGTTCGTTACGTAAGGGTTCGCCTGTACAACCGTCGGGATACCGGTCGCAGCCAATACAGCCGTCACCGCCGGCGCGACGTTGTTTACCATCAGAGTTTGGTCGACTCGCAAAGTGTTCGTCGTGAGGTTAGCAACGGTCACGCGATAGACAGCATCAACCGAAAGGAGCTTAAATCCTTTAAGTTTGAAGGCTGTTCGTGGCGTAATCCATTGACCAGTGCTCATCGCTCCGATAGTATCGGGACGTCCTTGCGGCGCAGCCGAAGCAGAAATACCAGCACCGCCGAATTGTTCCTGCAAATCCTCGAAGAACCCTGTACGACGAAGAATCTGCTGTGTAACATTGACCGCTATATTAAGCGTCTCGGCTCCAGCCGACGTTCTCGTAAGCGACCAATCACCAACGGCATTTCTTGTAATCACCGGAGCAGCCGTCGAGCCTACGGCAATCGCATCTCCAGGACCAGCAAAGAGACGAGCGTCATTGAATCCCAAACTCTGCATGTATCTTGATTCTGTGTGTGGCATTGACCCTCCTAAAGGTCGCGCTGTTTGGCAGCGACTAGTAGCCTAAAACCGAAGGTGCCCTGTTTATCGAGGCCCTCTACATCGCTTTGTCCCCAAGCTCAGCAAAGGAGACAGGGCACCATTAAAACTGAGGTGAATCGTCCGCAATCGGTTCCTTCAAGATGTCAGCTACTTGCATTTCCAAGTCGGCTGATTGGGCCAAGGTGTCTTGAATAACGATATCACGGTAAAACGTAGTTGGGTCGTCAAAACACTTCGGACATACAAGGAGGCCTCGTGACAAGCCTGTCTGTCGACGTAGTTGCGAACATCGGTAGTCCTGGCCACACCTGTCGCAAACGTGCCAAGGATCTCCATGCATGCCTGAATGTGACTGGTTAGGCATTAGTGTGGTGACAGTCTCTTTCTTTGAAGATGAAGCTGAACATACCTATCAGCATCTTCTTTCGAAAAGAAATGGCCTTGCACTCCGCAAGAACACTCAACCTTGTGGGAAAAACGAGAAGATGCATCCAACTCGATAATCTTAATCGAATGCATCTTCTCGAATTGTTCCTGCGTCATCACGGCAGCGTCACCGCTGTCCAGGTTCCTGCCGCGCAGGTGTAGATGGTTGAGGTAGTAGTGACAGCGGCCACGAAGAATCCTGTGTACGCCGTACAAGCACTCGTTGGAGCCGCCGGTCCCCAATAAGAAACGAGAAGATAAGGAACCGCCGTCAAGGTAAACGACATCGACGTCGTGGTATCACCAGCCGTAAAAGCGGTGATGTTCGGTGCGATGAAGTTTGGCCTTGCCGTCGAGGGTAGAGCGTAGCTCCCCGTCGCGGTGCAGGTAAGGGACTGACCTACGTTCGCAAGCGCGGCTACTGTCGCTCCGGTTTGAAGCTGAACCGTACAGGCTGAAGGAGCGGTTCCTGTCAGGGTCCAGCTAAGAATAAACGACGGATAAGCACCATTGCCAAACAACGACAGGTTCGCCGCGTTCGACGTTGGATAGGTAAGGAGCGTTCCAGGGGTCGCCGGACCACCCGAACCTCCAGTAAAGTTGGTCGAAGCTGTGAACACCGCCGGACTGTTCAACGAACAGCTTGGAGTTGAGCTTGCACTCAGCGTGCAAACCGTTGCGTTGATAGTCTGAAGGGTCTCAGCACCTGAAGCGCCAGCGTTGCCGCTGACATACGGACGCCATCCGATTACGCTACCAAAGCCTCCCGCTGCGACAGGAGGAGCAATCGTAACCGTCGAGGTCGAGCCGATTGTCGTAATGACGGCCGTCGCTGCGGTGTCTGTCGAGCACGGTGTCTCGGTGTTCGCGGCTGAGAAGAACGTAACGCAAATACGATACGCTCCTGCCGCCACCGCTCCACCAGTGGTAGAGGTAAACGCCGCCGTCGCCGTTGAGGTCGATACAGCGTTACCGACTACAACCGCCGGAGGCGCTGTAGCAATCGTCATGGTGAAGCTTTGCGAAGTTCCTGCTTGACCGAAGGTCACGAAGGTGTCGAACGGACCCCAGTCAACAAGGTGGTTTAAGCCGAAGAAAACGAGAACAGCAAGGAGGAGTCTTTTTCTCATATTCATTAGTCCTTTCCTTTGGATTTTACGAGCCTCAACTACGGCCCGTTCGAACCGAAGGTTCCCTCCCAAACTGTCGCACCGACAGAGATGCGCATGAAGCTCACCTGCTTGATCGACCGTGTGTCAAAGTCATCCGCAAAGTCCTCGTCGAGTTCATGGCGAACAAAGAACTTCAGGCGATGAGCCATCTTGTCCGCAAGCACGAACCACGCGCTCTGCGAGGTGAGGTAGTGACAAACGAAGTACTGCAAATCTTCGGCAAGCACAGCGTTGATTTCATTGTCTGCGGTGTACGGCTTGTGAGGGGAGCCAAGGATTTCACGAGCAATCCACTTGAGCTCTGGTGGGATTACGACGGTTCGAGGCTTGATAGTAATCGGCAAGCCTTGGCTGTCCGGCAAGCGCTCGAAAAAGTTGACCATCAACTGAATAGCGGTGAAGCTAAGGTCAACGTCAACAAGAGGACGGTTCGGGTAAGTTCCCGGAGTGGCAATGATATTACCGATACCAGGAGCCACCGACGTTGCAGCCGGTCCACCGAGGAGCGGGTGGCTCGTATTGAACAAAGACAAACCATCCGTCGTGGTCACCGTACCGAAGCCGAGGTTAAAGACGTTGAAGGCTTGCTGCTCCTTCACGAAGTGAGCCGAGCGCGCAAGGGCTTTCGGCACTTGGTTGATGACGTTGTACTGGTCATCCTCGTAAAGCTCGAAGCTGCACCGAACCCCAAGACCGTAGGTTAGGTGAAGATAACGCTTCGAGCCTCCTTGGATAGCGTCCGAGTAGGAAATCGCTTCGCCTTCTGGCTTCTCCACCAACGGAGGCAAGCCGGCGAACTCGACTTCATCTTCGTAAGCCATCTTCGAGGTTTCAACGTGGAAGATATGAGAGTATTCTTCATCACGTTGAAGCAAATCGATCCAGTGAAGGAACTCGTCGTGCAGACCGGGTGCCATGAGTTGTGCGAACTGTCCACGGACCATTGTCATCGTTAGGCCACCAGTTGAGCTGCCGCTGGAAGTACGATGAAGTACACTCCGCGAGTTGAAACGCCAATAACACCCTGATCATTAGGGTCAAGTCGAACAACTTCGACAACAGCGTTTGCCCCTATTTTTGTTCGGTCAACGTACCAATGACCGTCTGCATCGAGGGTCATTCCGTACTGTTTACCAACATCGGTTGCAACCGTCGCTTGAGCCGGTCCGACCTGACCGAGGAAAACGGTGTCAGCCACCGCTACCTCGAAGCCCTGTCTACCGTCACGGAACAACGGTCGTGATATCGAGACTGCCAACGGCTGGAAGGGAATACCCTGACCAGTCGACGGCTGAGGAGTTGGGTTCACCGCAGCGGTCGGCGTAACACCGAGCGCAGCTAGGTTATTACCAAACTCCTTTGAGAAGCCTGCAATGCCGAACGCTACTGTAGCACCATCCCATGCCTTAACGCCCCCGTCACCGGCGGCCAACTGCACAGGAGTTCCTGGCAAGAACGTCTGGCCGGCTTCTTCAGGAAGTCTGCGCATTCGAGGCTGTTGACCTGAAACAGTTTGAATGCTGTGGATTTCTGCTGAAGCCATTCGTACTCCTTTCTTTTGTTAACTTTTGTAACAATAGTGAAGGGGGCACTCCACTAAACTCGTTTAAGTATTGTCCTTCGTCGCGGCGTCGACCTCAGCGAGCGGAGGTACGTACATTGATACTTTGTTCCTGATTGCATCGGGAACGTTCAAAGCCTGAGTAGGTTGCAAACGTCCGTCGGCGTTTTGATGTTCCTTCCCTCCGCCCTCGATGGTAACACCGGGCTTCTTCATTCGAAGACGAGCGTTTTGCTCGTTCCACTTCTGATTACCTATGTAATCGACACGAGCTATCTTGAGAAGGATCAAATCACCGTACATAATGCGACCGTCGCGACAGAGCGACGGTGGGCAAGGATGTCCGAGGTTAGTGATAACATCCTCAGGCTTTGCTGGCACGAAGCCCATCGCAATGAGCTGATCGTAGCGAAGCCCAGATTCCTTCTCGCCTACCGCTCGATTGCCAAAGAATAGAGACAGGTTCGGGTTCTTCGGCTTGAGGTTAAGAAAGTTCGGGGAGCGAAGCGGCTTCGCCTCAATCTGCTCCCAAGGAATCTGCTGCTCGACGGCGGGCTTGGCGTCTGAAGCTCCAGCCGGTGAGGTCTTAACCGCTCCAGGCTGCATCGCCGGAGGAAGGCTTTTTGAGGTAATCGTAGGCTCAGGCATTGACCATCACCATCGCTTTCTTTCTCTTAGCGTAATTCTCATACGACACGCCCATCTTATCCGCGACGTGTTTTTCTTGGTCGGTGAGCGATTCGGGACCGTCCTTCGGCCTACTGTCGCTTCCAGGACCGTTTGGCCCAGGCGCTCCTGAGGTGGCGGGTTCGAGGAAAGAATACTTCTTCTTTCGAACCTCAGGGTCTCTCAACTCGTCACCGTGAATCCCTTTCAGGTACCAGTAGATACCGATCCAGGCTTCGGGGGTCATGAGGGTTGTAGGCTGATACTTACGAGACTCAGCATCAACCTCAGCACCCCAAGCCTGAAACAAACGACCGTCCATCGTCTTACCGCCCGACGCCATGTCAGCGTTAGCGAGCTGTTGCTGAGCGAGCATCCGTGAGGTCGTCACGCCGTTGCGAATCGTTGCGGCTTCGAGTGGGCCGAGGCGTGTGTCAAGGACACCCTTCGGATTCTCCAGCATGTTCTCTGGAGTGGCTTCGACACGGTCGGGAGGTTTGTTATCTCCCTTCGGCTTTGCCTCAGCAGCCGCAAGTCGAGTCTTAACCTGCTCGAACTCGTTCTGAATCTCCGTGACCTTTGAGTCCTGCTCAGCCGCTTTCCTTTGAGCCTCAGCAAGGTCGGCCTTGAGCTTCTCAGCGTCAGCAAGTTTCTTGACGATGTCTTCCGGCGAAGCATCCCGTAGTTCGGGAGGAATCTTCTCCAGTTCCTTCTTGTCTTTAATCCTATCGAGCCAACCCATTCTATTCCTCCTTTAAGGGACCGCATTTGCCTTCGAGCACGTCACGTTCGTATTGCCGTAGGTCGTCTCGAAGGCTGTTGATAAGGTCGATAACGCCAATACTTCCCTGAGCACGATGCACCTTCACAATACTATCAGCCTCCATCAAAGCCTTGTTTTCCCTCAGCCTAACATCCTTCATCCACTCATTGAACAGGCGTGCCGCCGGGTCGTCCAGCCAGTTCAGGACCTGCGCCGAGTGCGCCAGGAGGCGTTCCCTGGGGCTGAGCTCCATTCGGACTTGCTTGGGCTGAGGCATTTGGGACTCCGTTCTTTAGAGGGTCAGGTACGAGACGATCGACTTCGTCATGACCAAAGTTCCTGAGCATCTTCTTCATCAAAAGGTTTGAGGCTATCATCACCTCGATGAAGTACTGCTTGACCGCTGGCGGGGTCATCACCGACTGCATCGAACCAAGAAGCTGAGCAACGGTTTGGTAATGACGCATCATCACCTGCACGAGCATCATGTCGTTCTGCTTTTCGACTTCTTTGTTGATGCTTGCTGACGAGGAGTAACAAGGCAATCCCATTCGACGAGTCGCGATGAGGTTCAATGCTTCTTTAATCTTCTCGGCTTTCTTGCCAAAGAGAGCCAAACGACCTTCGTGATGTTTGCTGTCAGTCCCGAACTTACCGTACTGAAGAGAAATCAAACGCATCAACCGAACATGGGAATCACGCATGTCCGAGACGTTCAAATCCTTACGCGAGTTGCCTTCCTGCAAAAGCGAGAGCGTTCCCATGGCTGAGTAGATACCACGCTTCGTCTGCCCACCAGCACCCATCCCCTGTTGTGGCGGAGATACACCAGACCGTCGTTCAGCAAGCTCAAGTAGGAGCCGAAGTTCGTCGAGGTTATTGGTACTGACGTCTCCATGAGCCATCGGCTCAATCTCGTCCTTATCAGCGGGGATCATTGCAGATGGATAAATCCGATATCCTTGATGTAGCTTCGAGTCTGGATGTATTCTCCAGACCTTCGTATTGGAGACAGTCTGGTTGTCACGATAACCGTTGTATGTCTCCGACGCCCCCTCCTGGAACATCCACAATACCTCGGCAAAGCCGTAGCCAGGATACATATCATCACGGTGAGCCATGCGCGCACCGACGAACCATTCGCTTTCGAAGTTGTCGTAAACGACGCGAAGTATCGTGTCCGACTTTTCGTGGTAGGTCGCTATCATTCGAGGAGCGAACGACTCGTCGTTATAGCGCCAAGTGACGTAGCACTCCCAAACATCCCACTCTTTGTGACCGTAAGACGCAGTCGTCTTCGCGCCTAGAGTCTCTTCCTTCTCAACCTGCACGGTCGTTGGGTTGGTACGGTCAGGAAGGCCAAGAACCTTGTCCACGGCTGCACGGTCGTAGATGTCGGTGAACTTTCGCTCTTCGAGTTCATGCTGGAGCATAATACGCTTGTGACACTTGATGTCCATATCCTCAAGCGTCTTAGCCATGACCGGGTAGTAAAAAGCGTCGAACGGAAGCTTCTCAGGGCGAGGGCCTTCGTAGAGGGTCTTTGTAAGGAAGTCCTTCGGCTTGCCAGAGCCATCACCGCCAGGAATAAGGAAGGACCGGGTCTTATGCTCCCAAGGAGACTTAAAGGTTATCGTTCCGTACTTGATACACTCGCGAAAGCCTTCGTTGTAGATACGATAGAGGTCAAGCTCCGATGGCTCAATAGCGACATACTGCATGAATTCTTCGTAGGCTTCTTTAAGCTCGTCGGACTCGGTACCAAAGTCGCCAAGAATCTTGGCTACGATGATAGGCTGTGTCTTGAAGATAGCAGCCATTAACTGAGCGTGGAGGGTGTCGGTGTGTATGGCGATAAGAGGGATGATAAGGTTCGAAGCGTTCTGGAAAGGGAACTGTCTTTGCTCCTCCGCAGGACGCGCTTCGTAGGCCATCCTCCACTTTGTTATCTTTTCCTCATAGAGCTCCCTCATCGAGTCTTTAAGCTCCAAGACCCGTCGTTTGAGGTAGACGGCCAAAGCCGTTTTCTTCTCCTCAGAGAGCTTCGCGACGATGAGTTCTTCGGGCACTTACTTTCCGTTCAGTTCCCTTCGTACTTGAATCTCGAACTGATGAAGCTCCGCCGAGGTTGCTGTAGGACCAACAGTCGATGGAGAAGGAGCCTGACCACCAAACCATATAATCGCTTCGTTTACCGCAACCGTCACTCCTGTAAGCCAAAGCTGAATCTTCTTCGCTGAGGACGGATTGAGAACACGAAGCTGAGCAAGAAGCTGAGGGTCGTTCAAGGCTTTGGTAAAGACGCCAAGACAGTCAAGAAACTTGCTACTCTTGTTTAGCAAAGCGTTGTTCGCGTTGTCGATACAAGTTCCATAAGCGTTATTGATAGACGTCCCAGCTGTAATGAATCCTGTTACGATTGGTTGTTCGTTTGCAGGGAACTGAGGGACTTCCGCTCCGGCAATCGCAAGAACACTCGCAACAACTTTGTTGACAAGTTCCGCTCGTTGATACGCCTTGAGAGTACAGCCACTAGGCAGTAGGAGTAGCGGGAGCAGAAGCAGAACTGCTAGACGTCGAACCATTTGTTCCTCCATTTCCGTTTTTACTGAGTAGACGATGAGCCTGAGTAAGACCGAGATAAGTTCCAAGAACAGTCGTGATTGTTTGTTCAAGCCAAGCCACGACCTTATCGTCGAGTTTCTCCTGGAACCACATCATTACCCCGACTAGAACGAAAAAGATTATAACGAGGCTGATGTTGTCGAACTTCGCCTTAACGAAATCAACCATTTCCTGACGCCTCCTTAGGCGCCGGGTGTAGTAGGGACCAGAGCTTGCAACGCCTTTTGCGACGCATCGATACTCGTCTGGCTAGACGCAAGCGAGGTATTTACAGAGTCAAGTGTCGCTTGGTCCACAATCTGCGTCACCCCACCCTTGAGCGAAGCTACCAACGTCTCGATTGCCGTCGCGGTTGCGGCTAAGGAGTTCGCCGCCGAAGCCAACGAAGTTGCAACCACCACCAACTCTGCTTGTGTAGACATCTGTTTCCTCCAAAGCAAAAATTGGACTAGAAAGAATAGTCCGAAAAGTGTATAAACGACATTCAATGTACCCTCACTGAGTAAGGAGAGTTAACACGCATTGCAGCTCGCTGGTTTGCACCAAGCATCGCGGCGTATTGCTCATAACGCTGAGGTGCCTTGATAAGCTGAGGCATATAAGCAAGAGCATCCAGCAAGTCGACGAACCGTCCCTTCGGAAACGTCGTATACTCTCCAAGAAACTCTTGATGCTTCTTCTGAGCAAAGAAACGCTCGTCCTCAAAGATAGGAGCCAAGACGTTGCGAATACGAAACTCCTTCTTTCGAGTAAGCTCTCCGTCCTGCCCCTCAACCTCACCACGAAGCTCGATGATAGAAAGAGACTGTCCCTTCATCTTCGCCATCGTCTGGATATGGTGTCCGATGTACTTCTGTGCGGCGATAGTCTCTAAGCCGAGCTTCCGAAGTCCCCACACTCCAGCAAGGCGAAAGAGCTCATTGTAGAACTCGTCGTAGCCGCTTGCTTTGAGGAAGTAGTCGAGGAGGTAGTAGTTATTGTCGGCTGAAAGCCCAACGATAGGAACTGCATGACGGCAACGGCCCATTCCCTGATTCCCGGAGTGGTTCGGATCTGCGGTCATACCGAGGCGAAGGTGGGATACAGGAAAGTCTTTGAAGACCCTTCCGTCCTTTGCGTGATGCCGAATCATCTTCTTAAAGCCATTCTTCTCGTTTGGCTCCTCGATATAGAACCAATTAAGCCAAGGCTCTTTGAAGTCGGCATTCTCGGGAGCGGCAGGGTTATTGAGGAACTGACAGGAGAAATTGTAATTACGAAGGCGAGCCTTCCAACGCATCAGCTTCTCGAAGCTGAACTCCTCAGGAAAGATAGGTTGGTCAGATGGATGGGACTCGCAGCATCCACCGAGCGCGGAGTGGGTTACGATGTTGAACCAAGGCTCATGCTCTCGGATATGCGAGTTAAGGTCGGTGTAAGACCACCGATTCCCCACAACGAACTCGTCGTTTTCGTGCGTCGCTGAGGAAGGATTCTCAAACGCACCGACAAGGAGTTGATGATACTCTATCGTTTTCTCCATGATGCTGACTGACTCAATGGCTTTACGACCAACGAGGTCGTCTTGAACAAGGAGTCCGTCGTAGTGCCTTGACTGAAGCGCACCACCCACCCCCAAGAAATCGAAGGTTCCTTCGCCATGCGAAGAAGCGCCGGGCGTCCGTTTATGATGCAACGAGTAGTTGGACCAAGTACAAGAGGAATCAGGGAGTATCTCTGGGAAGAGCACTCGGAAAATCGCGTTTGAGCCGTAGTGACCACTTATCCTTGAGCCTAGCTTCGAAGCGTTCGTTATATTCTCCGCTACGAGTAAGTTGCGACTATCGCGTCGATGCATACGATGCATGAAGGCGATGAAATCGTCACCGTACCCGTTCTGTCGAAAGACATCTTCGTCACGACTGTCGAAGGGTAACGAGCGCCACATGGGAAACCCCTCACTACAAATCGTGGATTTGAAGTGGTCGCGTGGTAGCTCGTAGACGTCTTTGAGATGGTCACGCTCAAGAGATTTACACCAATTCTTGTGAAGGCCCTCAGTAAGACGCTTACGTCCTAACGTGTTCTTAACGAAGTAAAAGAGCGAACCCAGAGCGTTCATGCGCATCTTCGACAGCTTGACGTCGTTAGCGTCGGTCGAAAGAATCTGAACTGGAGCGAAGCTTTGCATTATCGTTGGGCGAAGCTCTTCCTCCGACACATCGCATCCCTACGCTTTGCGGGTATCTCTTTCGATGCAAAGCTGTCGGTTATAGGGTAATCTCGTGGTTGGGCTGACAAACCGTTCGCTCCTTCGCCGGAACGCTTCGGACGGTTGGGTTTGCCAGTACGAGTCTTTGGTTGTGCGCTCGGTGATGCGAAGCCGGCCATGTTAGAGCTCCTTCAAAAGAAACTGAAACCCCAACTTCAAAACCAACCCCAAAACCAGCGGGGCTTTCACTCTAGCCTGCACGCCACAAAACCCCTCAATGGGTTAAGCTCAGGAGCCACACGAACGGATCGTGCAGTACTAGGTCGTCAGCAAGCCCCGCTAGGAAAGCGACGTTGCCTAGATTCACCACCGAGTGTGGCTCCATTTCAATTCACCTTAGCCTTGTCTACGTAAGTAGAGGCGATTTTGTTACCCTCTGAAGCCGCCGCATCCAGAACCGCCGCCGGCACGCCCGGAGCTACGGCAGCTTCGCTGTCAGTGGCGGGCAATGTCCTGTCGGGGTCGCGGTCTAGTATTTCCTTCGCAGCCGCGAAAGCCGTTCGCATATCTCGTCTTTGAGTCACAGCGTCCACCAGAAACCTCACAGCCGCAGGTACGGCTTGACGAAGCTCTTCATGAATGAGGTTTACCTTTCCCTTCAAAGCCGCATCCATCGCCGTTAGATGGCCGTTCATCAAAGCTGCTTCGTAGTCTTGATACTCCTGAGTTGCAAGGAGCTGAGCAAGCCCGCTCACCGTCATATGCATCTCTTGGGCAATCATCTTGTCAGAGACGCCGGCGATGCGCCAGCGAGCGATTTGCGGGATTTTGATGTTTCGAATTTTGAGGGTGAAAGGCATTAGTCGTCGCAATCTCCCAAGAGCCAACGCTTTGCTTGGTCGATCATCCAGTTGATCGAAGAGACCTTTGTATCGTCTTGAACGATAACCCCTCCCGTAATGCCTTCGGCTTTTTCAAACTCGTCTGTAGTATCGTACACAACCACGACAGTACGCATCCTATCGGCCTTCTCCATCGCCTTCATCAACGTATCGGTAGCCGACTGCCCCGCATTGATACGCTCTTGCTTCAACTCTGCCATCAACTGAGCCTGTTACTTAGTCATAGCCGCAGGCGGCGCGGCGGGCGGTTGGGCTGAAGGTGTCGCAGGAACCAACTGCGGGCCGTTCTGCTTCTTCGAAGCGATAGCCGCTTGAACTTCCTGAGGCTTGTGAGTATCGCAGGCCGGGTTCGGGTTTCGTTGCCAGTCCTCTCGGTGGGAGCCCGCTCCGCAGACTACACAGTTCTTAACTTCGTTCGCCATATCGACCTCCGATGCTTTGATACACCTCTGCTACAGGCTAGGCACATCGTACCACAAACAGGCGTGGGTGTCAAGGGCTGGATGTAATTGCAAACACACAACTTACGATAAATGTTAATAAGTCGATATACTCAATTCATCGCGACTCGTGAGTAACACAAAGCGAAGCTATTGTTACCTTTGTTAATAGAGACGAGTTGCGTGGAAATGGAAAAAATTTTTTGCGATGGTAATACTCCTCCTCGTCACCGAACTTATTTTGAGCCCTGGGTGGTCGGCAAGATACTCCGTGTTACAGCGAACACTATATATGAGTACTACGGTATAGCGTGGCGTCGCACCGATGCTACGTACCGACGACAGTACATACAACACATCGCGCTCTCTGCGAGACATACTTCGTTGTATGAAGTAAGCTCAGAGGAGAAACGCTATGTCATCTAATGGTCAAGTAGTTGCAGGTTTGTCAGCAGTAGCGACAAATGCAGGCACGATTGTAGAAGTGCCAGACCTGAAGGTTCCGACGAATCGTATCTATAACTTCGTTACGACCTACAGAAAGGACTACTTCGAAGATCACTCGCTTGACTGGTGTCTCGACGAAATCATCACACGTGGTATCGCTGAGATAACCCGCCAAGTGAAGACTGCACGCAAGGTCGCGGTCGACAAGGCATCAGGTTCGCTCTTGAAAGAGTTCAACCTGTCGCCTGCCGACGCAAAGAAGCTATTGCTCGACATGCTCGCGAAGCAACGCGCCGAGGCGGAAGCCGCTGCAAAGGCGAAGCCGAACGGCACGACTGCGAAAGCTTCATGACACAAAGCGAACACGCGACAGCGTGTCTCGCAGATGGCGCGATGCTGACACGACAAACAAACGTGTGTAAAATTACTTATGAAATACGGTCTTGAAGTCGGGCTGAGTCCCATCTTCAATTGTGTATATATATTTTTTTTTACACAGATAGAATAGACTGTGGGACTTCGCAACCGTAGTTCGTAAGTAATTTTATACACTTGTGCAAGGAGGTGTCTATGTCGGATGGACGCGACCGTAAGGTCGTGCGTTCGCCTATTCAGCGTGCGGCTATCGCCTTAGTGCGACGAGAGATGCATGAATATGACCAATTGTCTTGTCGGTCTCGCTTGATAGTCGAGCCTCCGAGAGTCTCTCTCTTGGATGCAATCGCACAAGAGAAGCTTTCGCATCATGAGCATGGAGAGCGAAGCTGCGCGCATGGTCGTGCACTCCACACTCCATGCGTCGAATGCGAACGCAATGACGAAGACTGCAAAGCATATCGCGTCGCTGCGATGCAGCGTATCAAGGATTTGTTATCTCAATTAGGAGAGTGAATCCATGACCTTACGGGATTTCCAAGACGCTATCTCGCGAGAGGCTCACGGCTTAACAAAGGCCGAAGCTATCGAGCAAGGTATCTGCGTCGATTGTAAAAAACCGAATGCACTATCGCGTTGTGTCACTGATGCAGGTCGTCGTGAGTACTACATCAGTGGCATGTGCGAAGAGTGTTGGACGAAGCTCTTCTCCGAAGAGGAGTACTGAGTTCAACTCAGTACTCTCACTCCATAGCAACGTTCTAGAGCTCTGGCGAAGCGGCGTAGCTCGCTCAGAACGCGCAGCGTCGCAAGATGGAGTGAGAGTAGTGGGTTGAGTCGTAGCGGTGTGTAGTTTTTACAACCTATTGATAACAAAAGGTTTATAGTGCTTGACAAGCGCAAAGGTTTATGCTACACTTTTTGCGTAGCATTGTCAAGGAGACCGAATGCGAGTACCTCATTACAACGTCGGTATTAAAGGTGACGAGTGTCAGTGTGGACGACGAGCTTCTATCGTCCACTGTCCCGTCTGTGGCTCGACACGTCGCTACGCACGCAAGAATCGAATGCATCGAATGCTCGATGGTACTGACAAGTTCGTTAAGGCGGAGTATTGCTGTATGACGTGTGCTCACGAATACATCGAAGAGGAACGAGAGTTCTGCGAAGCTCCTCCTATCGGAGAAAAGCTTGCGAAGCAAAAAGCAAAAGCTCTTGATGAAGCAGGCAAAACAGAGTTTACTCCTACCGAGAAAGTAGCGGCTGAAGCAGTGCTCAAAGCACTTCGCTCTGGAACACCTCTCGAAGAGATTAAAACACCAACACCGACGTTGTCGGAAGATGAACGTAGCAACATGGTCACTGAGCTAAAACGAATGCATCTTCATCATCTTCTCGCTTTCAATGCTGGTCAACGTAACGACCATCCCGGTCCTATCGAGAAGTTCGTCGAAGATGGCATCAAACAATTTGAGCAAGATTGGATTAAAGCGAGCCGAGCATGACACTTATAAAAGAAAGATTTGCCTGTTTCTGTATGGAGTGGGACTTTATCGTCATCATGGACGGATTCATGAAACGACGTGAACTAAACACAGAGGAGTATCAAAAGCTTCAGCGCATCATCAATCATGCCTACAACGAAATCATGAGGTTTCTCTTCTAATGACCGACATCTCTCCAGACCTACTCGCTGCCTTGCAACGTCTCGGCGTGACGATGCCAGAGGCGAAGCCGATTGTCGTACGGTCTTACGACGAACGCCTTACTCATTGGCATATCGTAAGCGGTGCGTTTGAATGTATGGTCGATATGCGCGACGCTAAGACGAGTCAAGAAGCTCTTTTCTTTGCTATCGAACAAACGAATTTACAACCATGGTATGTTCGTAAGGAAGTAGCAGTCGAAACACCATCAGTCCTATCGGTTTCGAGAGGACAGTGGATTGAGTGGATAAGGAGTCGTCAATGAGCAGACCTTTTGGTGTTAGAGCAGCACATCCAAGGAAGGGACCACCTTCGCCTCCATATCAAGGGCTTTCGACGACACAGCAACAACAAGTCATCGAAAAAGCCGAAGCGAAGCGTGCAATGCGTCGACAGAAGAGACTTCGGTGACGAAGATACCTCTAACGAACAGTCAATACTACGCTCTGCAAGCAGGTGTCTTTCTGCTTTGCTTTGTCGGTACGATATGCTTCTACATTGTACTGATAGCGCTTGCACCGTAGGTTTCGCCGTACTTTCGTACCTACGTAAGTCGTTGCAAGCCAATACCTTACGGCTTGACTCCGACCAACAAGTTTTGGTACCCTAACAATGTACCGAAAAGCTTCTGTGAAGCTACTGTTAACAGTAGTAACAGAGGCATCACAAACCCCAGGTTCAGTCAGTTAAACTCAAAAGGAGAATACATAGTATGAAGACGTTTCTTGCAACAAAGGTTCATTATCACGAAAACGAGCGTGACAAGGACAGCAACCTCAAGACGTACATCACGTCCGAGGATGCGTTCAACAAAGCGCTCAAAAAGGCGACCGACGCCAAAGAAGCACTCCCTGAGCTAATCGTCAGCCAAAGCGCGCAGTACAGCGTTGCGGAGACGGTTGGCGAAGCCTTGCGGCTTAGCGGAGTCGCCGTGGACGTCAGCCCGATCGACGACTACATCAAGGACAACAACATCGATGTGACGTTGTTCCTTGATACCTACAACAACACGGCTGCGATTCTCAAGCAGCACAACGAATTCGCAGACACCATTCGCGACAGTGCCTTCAGCGCTCAGGAAGGCGCAATCGACCTTGCTCACGCAGTCGCGCAGAAGAGCGAGCGCTCGAAGATGACGGTGGAAGACAAGTTCCTCAAGGAACTGTCGAAGCAGGGTATGACGGTGACAGCCGAACAGCTTCGGGCTGCGTTGGCGTCTATCTCTGCTGCAAGCGCAACGGCTTCGGCGTCGGCTTAACACTCCTCCCGACGTCGTGCAACGCAATCGGCGGTCATAGCGTCCGTCGTTACTCCGTAGCGCCTTGTGGGTGTGAATTGCGTCACACCCACTTTTTATCTGTCTTTTTATAGCTACGCTCTGGCTTTGCGACTTCGTCGTTGTACAGACCTTCTCAACGACCTTGGTCTAACAGCTTTTGCGAAGCAGAGTGTAGCTATAAGGAGGCAGAAAATGCCAAAAACAAAAAAGTGGTCGAAAGAACGTCGTCGTATCTTTGAAGCAAAACGAGAAGCAAAGAAAGCTGCGGAGAGGAATCCAGTTCCTTCGATGGAGCCGGACAACCTCGTCGCTCCAAGACCGCAAAGCCCGTTCATGCGTCTGTCGAACGAGCTATTCCGATTCCACGAGGAGCTTCAAACCAAGCTTCATGACCTTGCCGATGTCTTCAGGTTCTGAGCGATGGCCATCAAAGCCCGTATCTTCTGGGACACCAACGCTCAAGCCTACGTCGTGTCGATGGCTTTTAACGAAAAGCTCGTCGATACGCTAAAGGCTCTAATCCCATCAGGCGACCGCTCTTGGGACCCTCAATCGAAGATGTGGTACGTCAAGGAACCCTACGGAGAGGCTCTTCGGAGCCTCTTTGTTTCTGGATTTGGGATTCACGCCGTATCGTTCACGAGCAAGACCGTAGCCGAGCAAGCTCAACAAAACACTCAGCAGCGTACCTCGTCGCAGGGAGCGATGCTTAACACTTCTGGTGGTACGACGGAGGATGCGCTTTTGGCGTTCTTTTCGTTGTTGAGCTACGACGCTGCGAAGGCGTCTTATCGCAGAGCAGCGATGGACCTACATCCTGACAAGCAGTCAGGCGACGGAACGAAGATGTCTAAGCTCAACGATTTGTGGGCCAGACTCGAAAAGGAATACTTCAAAAGATAGGAGAAAAACGCTATGACAGATAAAATTGTTCCAACAAGTCCCCCCACAGGACTAAGCCTCACCGGAGGCAAGCTCAAATCAACGAGCACTCCATTTCAGGCTCGTGTAAACCAAGCGAAAGCCTCACAGCTCGACGCTACGGCGATGCCGAACCGCCTCTGCTTAATGCTTGACCGCTCGTCGTCGATGGCCTCGGTCGCGGATTACAAAGACCGAAGCGCGAGCAAAACGAAGATAGACCTGCTTCGTGAGGCTATTGATAACTTTGTTAACAGATGTGATTTTAACAACACCTCGCTCGCGGTCGAGACGTTCCCCCCGCAGCTTGAGCTTGCTCTAACGAGCGTTGGGGTAATGATTACCTCAAGCGTCAGCGGCCTGAGCGCAAGCGGTAACACTCCGATGAAAGCGTGTGTCGAGCGTTGTCTCGAAAAGATACCCATGACACGCGGTATCATCGTCAGCGACGGCGAAGCTACCGACTGGTACGACGCTGTTTATAACTTTGACGATGTTGAGTCTCCTGAAAGACATCCGGCGGATACGATTTTGTCGAAATACAAACAAGCCGAAATACCCATCGACTGTGTCCACATCGGAGACAGCTCGTCGGGCGAGGAACGACTTCGGCGTATTGCCAAAGAGACAGGTGGCATCTATCTCAAGTTTACGGATGTCAAAGCCTTCGCAAGCGCCTTCGCCTACCTCACTCCCGGCTACCGAGCCATGCTCACCGACGGTCGTATGTCGGCGGACCAGATTGGGGCTAAGGAGGTACTTCGTTGAAGAAGAAAGGTCCACACATTTCTCCGCATCTGTTGTCTTTAATGGAGAAGACACTTCCGATTCCTTCGGATTTTACTCTTCACGGAGGACTTTACATTCCGATGTCGACCAGACCACGTCCGTCTTTCATTGAATACGAAGAACCAGTTCTTCCTCCAGAACCTCCATACGAAACGAATATGATGGAGGCTTTGATTGGTTGGAAGTCGTGGTCTTTCATAAATAATCGTCTGATGACAAGAGGGTGTGATTGGCCGTTCCTTGCTCCACTAAAAGCGCAATGCTCGACGTGTGCTCACGAAGCAATCCCTACGGAGCGTTGCTTTTGTGGCATCTACGCAGCAGGAGACCGTTACGAAGCCGAAGAGTATTACGACGAAGACGATATCATCGGTCAAATTTACGGATGGGGCCGTTACTATCGAGGAGATTCCGGCTGGAGAGCACAGCTTGCCTATCCGAAATGTTTCTTTTTGAGACACAATCAAGCTTCGTTGCTCGAACCATTACGAGAGTATCGCGTTCCAATCTACGTCGAACAACCAGTTTTGCTCTACAATCCAGAGGAGGATGGTTATGAATATCGGCCAGAAGAAGAGGACTGGGATAGCAGAGCCAGTACGGAGTCCTCTCCCTCAGAAGAAGGAAATTCCAGTGACGAAGAGGGAACCGGTTCCGGTAAAGAGTAAATGACACCAACACCCCAAACTGACGAACAAAAAGCCGTCGTCCTTGCTATCGGCTATAAGTTCTCTCAGCTCGGCTTGTCAGCTTCGTTCGTCGATCCAATTTCTGTAGGCCCTATCGTCTCTGTCTACCGATTCCAGCCTCGAGGCTCGACGAAGGTCTCTCACCTCGAAGGACTGAGCCAAGACCTTGCGGTGGTACTCGGTGCCGAAGACATAATGATAAAACGAATGCCTGGCGAAAGTGCCGTCGGGGTGTTCGTGCCGAACCGCGAACGACAGTGGGTCAAGTGGTACAATCACTGTACGCTCGACCCTACAAAGTACAAGATACCCCTCATCCTTGGAATCGACTACCTCGGAAAGCTCGTTGTCGAAGACCTTACGCTGATGCCTCATCTGCTTGTTGCGGGGTCGACAGGAGGAGGTAAGTCGACGCTGCTTAACAGCATTATCGGAGGCCTTATCCTCAACTACAAACCGAGCGACCTTGAGCTTGTTCTCTGTGATATCAAAGAAGGTGTTGAATTCTCCAAGTTCAGAGATGCTCCTCATCTACGGAGCCTTATCGCGACCAGCATCGACATGACCCACATACGGCTCGACGAACTAAACGACGAAATGACACGGAGGTTAAAACTCTTTGCTCAAAGCTCAACACACAACATCCTCGAATACAACCAAACCCGACAAGGCTCGGCATCTCGCCTCAGCTACATTCTTGTTGTCGTGGACGAAATCGCAGATTTGCTTGCTGACCGTCGACGAATCGAAGAAGAGCCTTCGGCAGCCTCCTTCGGAGGAGACGACAAGATTCGATATGCTCTTGCTGGCAAGATTGCCTCGGGAAAGCTTGCGAAACTCGCTGCGAAGGCTCGGGCTTCAGGGATTCATATTATCGTCGCGACTCAACGCCCAAGCGCGAAGCTGCTGGAAGGTGATATCAAGTCGAACTTTCCTGCCAGGCTCGCCTTCCGACTACCGAGTCAGACAGATAGCCGTGTCGTTTTGGATACAGGCGGAGCCGAGCATCTTATCTCTCGCGGAGACATGCTCTTCATCAACCCAAACAAGCCGGGTTTGCAGCGAGTTCATGCTCCACTCGCTACGGCGCAAGACATTCAAGGAGCTATTGAGTTTGCAGCGCAGAGGAGCCGATCGTGAAAAACTTCGTTCTGTTCTTCAAAGGACTGTGGTCTTTCTTCAAGAAAGCCTTCAAAGAGCTAATCAAAGACATGGTAGAGGAGGGGCGTAGGCATTGAGCTTAGAATCCGTGTCTTTTCCCTTTTGTTTCGCTTTTTGGCTGTATCTTGTTGATAGTAAAGGACTAAGAAACTTGTTGACTCGCACTTATTAAATGTGGTACTATAACCACCGTGCCCAATCAAAGGCAAAACTACACGACCATCAGCTTTGAGCTTCGTCGTGACTTAGCGTTGAGGCTTCGTAAGATACTCCCTAAGTACGGAGAGGTAAGCAAGAAGCTCAGACAGCTTGTTCAGGAGTTTATTAAGCGAGAGGAAACAAAGTGATTACGAATTTCGACGCAGTAAGTCCAAGAGTTGTTGATGTTCGCCTCCTTTTCGATATTCGTGCGGTCGCCGTGACTTTGTCTATTCCGATGGAAATGCTTGAGGACGAGCAGAACGAGGTTGCGGCTTTATCGTTGATTGCGAAGCTTATTCGAATGGTTCCTCATTTGAAAGACTCGGTCCTTCAGCACAAAAAACTGAGTGAGGTTTTGTCGACGCAAGGAAGAACATTATAGATTTTATCCTCCCTCGTCTGCTTCGTATTGGCAGACAGGCTATACCTAGGACGGCTGAGCGTCATGCTCTTGGGTTCGACTCCCAAGCCTTGAAAGCCTACGAAGTGAGCACGACGAGGGAGGTTTCCTTTTTACAGTCGTACCAAAGAGGCTCAACAAATGTCAAACGAATTACCTCACGAACAAGAAGGACTTCCTTCGCAAGAAGACCTCGACGCGATGGCAGAGGAGCAACGAGCTGCTGACGCTACTGTTAACTTTAGTAACGAAAGCGTTAGCGGCGTCTGCATCACCTGTGGTCGCGTGAGCCTTCGTATCTGCACCCACTGTGGTCAGGAATACTGCGCTCAGCATTACTGCATCACCCATGAGATGTCGACCGAGCGTGTCGCTATCGTCGACGATGATGGTACTGAGCACCGTGGACAGCGTGTCAAGCTTATAGGCGAAGGATGGCCTAACCATCTTCTTCTTATCAAAGACCTCTCCGACGAAGAGCTTGACTTCCGTATCGGTGACCTTCAAAAAGCCCTCCAACAAGCCATCCGCACTCAAGACTATACCCAAATAAGCCTCGCTGCTCATGAGTACGAAAAAGGCTACCGACAACACAGTCGCTACGTCGCTGCGATGAAGAGACGCGAAAAGCTTCAGCAAGGAACGCTTCGTCTGAACAACAAGAAACACAGAATGACTTCGTCTGGAGTATCGATACCTCCAGACATCGCTGCGTTGATGAAGATAGGTAGTATGAGCTATGAAGATGCTGTCAAGATGAAGACGTTGCTCGGAAAGAAAGCATAACCGAGCGCGAGCAAAGCGGCCCAAGCGGGAGCATAGCGCATGAGCAAACAGAGAGCGGGGGCGGGGCGGCAGCAATTCTACGTCGGAAGAGTAGAAGGCAAGATTTTCTTCTATCGAGATCTGGATTACAACGTTTTGCGAGCAGACCTGTTTAAGTCGCGGAGAGCGGCACGGAAATGCTACGACGATGTGGTGCGCGTGACCGTCGAGCGTCTCCCTAAGAAGGTGGAAGGAAATGGAGGAAATAATGCTAGGTGAAACTGGTACTGAGCAATTCATGATTGAAACCCGGCAGGATGGGAAGTTGATTCGCTCACAGCCGATTCACGACCCGTTCCTGCATAGCACGATAACCATCGCTATCAGCAGGTGGGATTTGTTAAAGGCCCTGTTTAGAAAGCAATTCATCACGAAGATCGAAGTCTCGGTGCGTGGGACGGAGGGCGTTCAACGGGCGATTATGATGCTTGACCCGAAAGAACTGCAAGCCGAAACCTCGCGCATCATTGACGACCGACGCAAGAGCAGGGAAGAAAATGCTGGCAATAGTCATTGCTACACGCAGGGCTGACGTGCGGCGGCGTCTCCCTCAGAAGAAGGGTGGGCGGTGAGATGAATTGGATGTTCAGATGCCCGGTATGCAACTACGAGAATGAACTTTACGACAGCATTATTGAGGCGCGTGGCGACACTCTCCGCGTAAATTGCCAAAGTGAATCGTGCGGCCAGTTGCTGAAGATCTATCTCGATAGGAGCACTACGATTTCGCATGTTGAGCGTGCCGAGCGCGAGCAAAGCGGAGGAGAGCGATGAATAGCCCATTAGGTGATACTAGCTTGCGACTGTCTCTCAAAACTGCCCAAGCAATGGTTTATTGCTGTGGCCATCCACGTGGAGGTTGCCCTAACCACTGTGACCTACTGGTAAAAGTGATTGATTCGTGCCGTACCGCTCTCGCTGCCTCTAGCGGGGCGTCCAGCGAATGCCAATGTCCTTATCCGCCTGAGCCTCATCCGACGAGCGTTCATTTAGTTGGCACGCCGACTGAGGCAGAGAAAGCCTATGGCCTGACGCTAGAGCCGTTAGCGAAGGAAGCTCTGTCACGCGACGAGTCCGACAAACAGTTTTATTCCTCTAGTGGCGATGCGCGACTAGCGATGATTTGGGAGAAGTTGAAGGGCGTGGAATCGCAGGGCAAGTGAAACGCGGAAGGGGCGAGATGATGCTATTCAA
>Ga0210402_10000384_pt1 | contig 49737 bp, 38 predicted proteins | sample IncBWC7MmetaG_FD_161055 | JGI IMG/M metagenome (GOLD analysis project Ga0210402, IMG submission 161055) | Forest soil microbial communities from Barre Woods Harvard Forest LTER site, Petersham, Massachusetts, United States - Inc-BW-C-7-M | ecosystem: Environmental > Terrestrial > Soil >... | reverse complement strand
GCGGTTCCTCTCATTAACTGGATCCTCCTTTTAACTACGGCGATTATGGTCGGCACGGACGAGCAAAAGCGCGGCTTACATGATCGCGTGTGCGACACGCGGGTCATTTACAAGCGGAGCGAGGCGTGAGCCTCAGTCTATTCACGGTTACTGACAGCGGCTCTGGCATAGGCTCTGCCAACTTTCGGCCTGCGGGAACCGTAGTATGCCCTGGCTGCAACGGGGATGTCGCGCCACTCGAGACGGCGGCGGGATGGCAGACCTGTCCATTCTGCGAGAAGCGGCTGCACATTCGGCTATGGCCCGCGATCCGGCGTAATACGAATGCCGCTGTCGCGATGGCGGAGCAAGCTACCTGTTTTTTTCATCCGGACAAGGCCTTTCAAGCTTGTTGCGAGAGGTGTGGCCGCTTCGTCTGTGCTCTGTGCGACCTGCAGTTAGGGTCGGAGCACGTGTGCCCGACATGCTTCGAGCGCGGGCGCGCCGACTCTGGTCTGAAAGGCGGCAAGGCGGAATGGCGGCATCGCGATGTGCTCTATGATTCCATCTCGGTGACGCTCGGGTGGTCCTGGATTATTTTCTGGCCAACCATTGTCGCCGCCCTTCCGGCTGCTATTTTTTTGCACGCGAAGTATCGCAAGGCTCCGCGTTCCTATTTAATCCCGCGGTCCGGATGGCGTTTCTGGATGGCTTATGTGGGATTCATCTGGCTACCACTCCTGCTCACTGCCGCGATCTTGCTACCGCGCCTGGTCGGGGGGAGGCACTGATTGCAAAGTGCGTTCCGAAAAATCTCGCGGGTGGGCAACCTCGCTGGCGGCACCAAATGGTATTTGAGCGAAGATTGTTTGCTGGCGGCGAAGCGCGTCATGTACACGGTCGAGTACCGGCGGTTTTATTTGCGCGACTTGGAATCCATCGTTGTTTGGCCGAATCGCGTTTGGTTCCTGCGGGCGATCATTCCCGGTTCGCTGCTCTTAGCGCTCGCCGCTTTGCTCTGGCAGTTGGTGAATTTTACGACCGGCGCGGTTTTCGGCGTCCTGGGCCTCGCGTGGGCCGGCCTGGAGTTGGCGCTCGGACCGACCGCTGAAGCGCGCATTAGCACGACGGGAGCGACTGTCGATCTGCCGCTCGTGAAGCGCACGCGCCGCGCGCGGAAACTCCTCGCGAAGGTTGATGCAGCGGTTCGCGTCGCTCGCGGCGGCACGATTGAGGAACCGGCAGCTGCCGTGCCTGCAGCACAACCCGCGACGGCCTCCAGGGAAATGCCTTCTGAAGCCGCTCCAGCAGCCGCTCCATCAGCCGCTCCCATCCGGGATCTCAGCTAACCGAATGGCTCCTCCGGGTTCAACCGCCGCCTCGGGCCTGTCCGCTTCGGCAGGTTTGCGCCACGCGCACTGTTTGTTTCATCCCCTGCGCGAAGCCGCGGCGCGGTGTCCGCACTGTGGTGGCACTTTCTGCCGGGAGTGCGTGACGGACGAAGACGACAAGCTTGCCTGTCCACCGTGTCTGCGCCGGATGGCGCGTCCGCCGGCGCCGAAACCGTCACTGTTGCGCCGCTTCCGGCAGATCCTTGCCGGTCTTTTGGCCCTTGCGTGTCTGGGGTCGGTTTTTTTCGCGCTGCTCCGTTGGCGGGCTAATACGCCCGAGCTGCATCTGGATTTCGGCCCTGCTGCGGATGCCCCGCCATCCGAGCAAAAGCCATGAGGGCATTCGCGCCGACTCCGGTCGCTGCCCAAAGCGGACGCGTTGCGCCAGCGCACCGCCGCGGTACACAGCTGAACGCGCTCGAGGCGCTCGAACGCGGATTCGCGCTGTTTCAGTCCACGTTTGCTCAGGAAGGATGGCTGTACTACCTTGGTGCGACGCCGTTCGTCCTTGGTTTCATTCTGATGTGGGTGATCAATGGGCAGATCCGTGTCTCTGACGGAACGCTGCTCCTCGAGACGCTGCTGCTGGCCGGTACGTATCTGCTGCGCGTGGCACTGATCGCCCGCTACGTGCGGGGCGTGCGCGAACGCGCCTTTGGAGTGCTGCGACTGAAACTCGGGGGTGCGCTGGCCCGACCTGCGGGCATAGGGCGCCTGCTTGCGTGGAAAATCACGCTTGGTAGCGCAGCGCTGATTACCTTGCCAACGGTCGCCGCCGCGCCCTGGTTCTACGGCGCCGGACAATTCGCGGATATGGAAGCGCAAGAGGACGCCTCCGAGCGGCATTCCCTGCTCCGCTGTCTTGCGCTCGCCGGGCAATGGTACGGCGGCAGCGTCCTGCTTTTCCTGATGTGCTTCCCTCTGTGGGTTGCCGTGTGGCTGAACGCTTTTCTCCTTGCGGTGATTGTTCCCCAGCTCCTGCGGTCGATTTTCGGCCTGAACACGCTTCTCTCCACAGAAATGGGAATCTACGCGCTACTTCGCAGCTACGCCTTCTGGTTTTCGCTCTTCGCAGGTGCATGGCTGGCGCTGGACCCGATCATCAAATGCACGTTCGTGGTGGTCTACCAACATCTCAGGTCCCGTGTTGATGGTGACGACCTGCGCGGTACGTTGGCAAGCCTGCCCCGCGCGCAGCAAAAACATGCCGATGTCGTGGCATCCGCGAGAACCGGACGCCGCGCAACCATCGGCGCGTCGGCCACACTTGCGTTGCTTCTGCTCATGGGTTCCCAAATCGCTGCCGCGCGCCCGGCGCAGGCGCCGCCAAACGCCGGTGGCGAGGAAACTGCGAACGATTCCGCGCGCCAGGCACGCGTTCAAAAATTGCGACAGTCCCTGGATGTGGAATCCCAGCGCACGGTGTACCGCTGGCACGACGCCGAGCACCCCAGTCCTCCTACGTGGTTTGACAGGCTGCTCGCCCGAATCGGGCATGCCACCAGGCGATCCTGGGCCGCATTCTGGAATATTGTCCGCAAACTCTGGCCCCGTGCGCTGACTGTCTCGGGTGGAAAATCAACCAGCGGCGCACTGAAGGACCTTCGGTTCTGGCTGGTGCTCATCGCGATTCTGACGATCGGAGCGGGAGCCGTGCTCATCTGGCTGCGGCGGCGCCGCGAAGCGACCAGCGTTTCCGTTCCAGTGACCATCGAGCCGTTACCCGATCTCAATAATGCGGTGGTCGCCAGTGAGCATTCCGAGGACGAGTGGTTCGCGCTTGCGGAGCGGCTCGAGGGAGAGGGTGAATTGCGGCTGGCGCTGCGTGCAGCATATTTGGGCCTACTCGCCGGATTGGCGCAGCGCGAATGGCTAACGATTCGCCGCGACCGCACCAACCGCGAATATCTCGATGAGTTCACGCGCCGCTGGCGGCGCCGTCCACAAGCCGCCGTCTCGGCGCAAACCGAAGCTCCGGAGAAACTGCGCAGCAGTTTGCGGGTCTTCGATCGCGTTTGGTATGGATCTCACGCGCTGACGCCCGCCGCTGTCGTCGCGTACCGCCAGGGTCAGCGGGAGCTGCTCAGCCATGTCTGACGCCCACACGGGCAAACGAGCCGCGTTGAACTGGCGTGGTCCTCTGCTCGCCGCCGCCATTTTCGCAGGCGTTTTTGGCACGCTGCTGCTGATGGCGCACCTGAATCAGTCGAACACAAGCGATGAGGGATCAAGCTTTCGGCAGGATCCTTATGGAACCAGCCTGCTGTTCGACTCCTATGAGCGCGCCGGCCACAAAGTGAGACGCAGCTCGGATGAGAAGTCGCTTGCGGATCAGGATGCCACTCGCACGACGGCGTTCTTTATCGGTGGTGACGACTACGCGGACATCGAGACTCAAGACGGAAAATTTATTAGAGGCCGCAAATTCCACGCGCTGTTGGAAGATTTTCTCGCGCGTGGCGGCCGCGTCGTCCTCCTGAGGCACGACCCGAGCGTCAGCGTAACCTCGATCGTTACGGCTGACGGCAAATCGTTGCCCAGCCCCCCAAAAACAGAAAAAGAGAAGACGTGGGGAGTTGAGATGACCTATGACCCTCCTGGGAAAGATGAATCTAATCCTATTTGGGCCGCGCCTCAGCCGTCCGCGATGCCTGCAGGAAGCGAAGCAATCTATCTGGCTGCTGATGCTCCCTGGCTCAAAACAGATGCGCAGTGGACCACGCTCTACGGGCGACCAGCGAGCACAAGAGACGGCGGAGAGGTCCCGCAAAAAGTTGCCGGCGGTTCGCCTAGGCCGGTTTACATGGCCACGCGCCGCGTCGGCAATGGCGAACTCGTCGTCGCAAGCCAGCAATCGTTCTTGCTGAACGAGACGATCAAGACGCACCCGAACCCGGTGCTGCTGGATTTTCTCGACGGCGGACGCTCCGACATCTGGGTGGATGAGACCTTGCACGGGTTGCATCAGAATCAGGGGGTGCTATGGCTCGTGCAGCGCTACCGGCTGCAGGCCGCGCTGCTACTCTTTTGGGCCGCTCTGCTGGCATTACTTTGGAGCACGAGCGGCGACTTGGTGCGGCGCCCTTCGCGGAACCGCAGCGCCGAGGTCATCCGTCACGGCCAAGGCGCCGGAGTTGCAGCGCAGCGGCTCCTGCAGCGCAGCCTTCGCGCAGAGCAGGTGGTGCCGGAATGCTGGGAACAGTTCCGACGCCGCTCGCCGCAGGATGCGCAGGCCATTTCGGACGAACCCCACTGGGGTCCGCGGTTGCGCGCCGGGCTCCTCCAGACCCCGCTGGTGGGCTACAAAGAGCTGAAAGATTTGATTGCCGAGCGCCGCGCCTCCAAGAAGGGTTTGGCCCCTGCGGATCGCGATGCCAAACGACCGCTCGCCACAGCAAAGACGAAGCTTGAGGAGGGACGAATCGCATGAACGACAAACCGCTACCCGGCGCGGACGGACCAGTGCAGTCCCCTGGCGCAGATACGGAAGAACACACCTCGCCCTCGCCGATTACGAGCGACGCGCGGCGGGTCAGAGAGGCGTTGCGGTCCGTGATTGTCGGCCAAAACGAAGCGATTGATCTCGCGCTGGTTACCTTGCTCGCGGGTGGGCATGCCCTCATCGAAGGCGTTCCCGGCGTAGGCAAAACCTTGCTCACCAAGGCGCTCGCGCGCGCAGTGGCCGGCGAATTCCAGCGCATACAATTCACGCCGGACCTCATGCCCGCCGATGTCACCGGGACAAGCGTCTTCGACCTGAAGACGCAGCAATTCCGCCTGGTGCGCGGGCCGGTTTTCACGAATTTCCTGCTGGCTGACGAAATCAATCGCGCGCCCGCAAAAACGCAATCCGCTCTGCTGGAAGCCATGCAAGAGCGGCAGGTGACGATTGATCGCGAGACCTACGCGCTGCCGTCCGTCTTCATTGTTTTCGCTACGCAAAACCCAATTGAGCACCAGGGCACCTATCCACTTCCAGAAGCTCAGAAGGACCGTTTTCTCTTGAAAATTCGCATGGGCTATCCGGAAGTGGAAGACGAGAATGAACTGGCAAGGCTGGTGGCCAACGGCACGGCGCCTGAGCAGCGGCTGATTGAGGAGCTACGCACACCGGTTTTGCAAGCGGGCGCGCTGGAGGAGTGGCGCGCGGCTGCGGCGCGTGTGCGCGTCAGCAACGCCATTAGCAACTACATCGTTGCCTTGGTTCGACAAACACGCCAGCACGCGGCGGTCTGGGTTGGGGCCGGGCCGCGCGCCACTCTGGCGCTACTCTCAGCCTCTCGCGGTCTTGCAGCTCTCGAGGAGCGCGATTTCGTGCTGCCCGAGGACGTAAAAACACTTGCCAGTTCCGTGCTTGAGCATCGCATGTTGCTGAGGCCGGAGTTTGAGATGGAAGGCGTTGAAGTCCGGGAAGTGATCAACGCGGTCCTGGAGGCAGTCCAGGTTCCTCGGTAGCTGCCACGCGCAGTCCATGAGCCAGGCTACCAAGAGGCAGCAGGCTACGAAAAGCAGGCGAAATCATGATGACCGGGGATAAGAGGTCGGCAAGTGCGCGTAGATCGAGTGCAGCGACGGTCGTCGCCCAGACCGAGGCGCCAGCGTCTGCGGCGCGCAATCTGTCATCGCGCGACGAATCTCCCCGGCGAGTAACATTGCGGCTGTCCGGAACACTACCGGGTCCGGGGCAATCGTTCGCCTGGCTGCTAGGCATCCTCGGCGTGGCGGCGTGCGTTGCGCCATGGTTCGTTCGCGGGTGGCGCTGGTTCGAGCTCATCTCCGTAACCGTTGCGCTGCTGGTGTGTTACGACGCGTTCGCGCTGTGGCTCGCACGCAAGGAATTTGCACCAGTCCTATTAATGCCGGAAAAAGGCCTTCGTGGCGGCGAAGGGCAGACCATACAGTTGCCGCTTGCGATTGCCAGCTCAGCGCCGCGCCAACTCCGGAGCGAAGTGCGCGTGGCGCTTATGCCGGCCACACCAGAAGGCGAAACCGCAGCCCACGTCAGCAGCGAAACGCAACGGCTGACTCTCGAGTGGCGCAATGTTCCTGAGGAGTCGGCGCAGACTCGCCACGGCCCGAACTCGCTATGGTCCTGGACGCCCGAGGTTACCTTGCTTCGGCGCGGTCTGTGGCCCGGTCCGCGCGTTGGCATCGAGCGATCTTCGCCTCTCGGAATCTGGCGCTTGCGGCAGTGGTTCGATTTTCCGGAGCGGCTGCGAATCGACGCAGACCTGCGGTCCGGACGTCGCCAGATGCTAATGAGTCCGGTTTACCGCGCACTCGTGGCGTCACGCCAGACACCCTGGACGGGACAAGGGCGCGATTTCGAACGACTTCGCGAATACCAGCCCGGGGATACCTATTCGGAGATCGCGTGGAAATCCACGGCGCGGCGCAACGTTCCGGTTACACGGCTTTTCCAATGGGAGCAGAAACAGGAAATCTATTTCGTTGTGGATCAGTCGCGCGCCTCAGCGCCCGCGCTTAACCCGGCCACGATCCCAGAAAGCAATGTGCCAGCACCGCGCGCAACGCGACGATTGCTCGATCTCGCCGTGGAAACGGCGCTGGTGGGAGCGACGGTCGCACTGGAACTCGGTGATGAATTTGGACTGGTCACCTATGCCGACGAGCCGAAGTCCTGGTTACGCGCCGGAAGCGGGCAAGCTCAGTTTCACCGGTTTCGCGATCGCCTGCTCTGCCTAAAGCCGCTGCCGACAACCGCGGACTACGAACTGTTGTTCGGCGAAATTCAGTTGCGGCTGCGGCGCCGCGCTTACATTGTGTTGCTGGCAGACCTGACGGAGCGCTCGCTTTCGGAGTCGTTGTGCCGTGGGCTTGGGCTGGTCCGCTCGTCGCATGCCGTCCTGATGACGAGCATCTTGCCCGCTCATGCGCGGCCTGCATTTTCACCCGGCGAGGAGCCGGCCACTGACGAGGACGTGTATGGGGCGCTCGCGGGAGAGAAAGAAAACCAGCGCCTCGGTGCTTTGGAGCGCCAGTTGCGTCGATTCGACGTGCAGCTGCGCTTTGTTCCCGCGGAGGTGTTCCTGCGTACGGCAGTGGAAGGATATTTGGAAAGCAAGCGGGAGCAGCGACTGTGATTCTGGATCTCGAACGATTTCGAGCTCAAGCACGTCCGCGCTGGAGCAAACTCGAATCCCTGCTCTCCGCACTGGAGAGCCGTCCCGACCGAGGCCTACAACCTGCCGAAGCCGAGCAGTTGCAGGAACTTTACGCCCAGACGGCTGCGGATTTGAATCGCGTCACGCACGGCGCTGTGGCGCCCGAACTACGGCAATACATCGAGCGGCTCGTGGCGCGGGCTTATGCGGAGCTGTACTACGCTCCGCCGACGCGTTCCAAAGTTTGGCAGCCACGCCGCTGGCTGCGGATATTCACAGCGTTTCCGGAAGCGTTTCGCAGGCAATACCGGCACTTCGTGCTCGCCGTGCTCATTACACTGCTGGGTTCGACATTAGGCGGATTGGCGGTGCTCTACGACCCGGCTGCGGTGGACGTTCTGCTCCCAGCCGACTACTTACGCAATCCGGGCCAGCGCGTCGATCAAGAAGTGAAAGGACAGAATCGACATCTGGACTCGGCACAGATCGAAGGCGCCTTCTCGGCGCAACTCATCACGCACAATATCCAGGTGGCGCTGCTCGCGGCGGCGCTTGGCGTAACATTTGGCATTGGGACCGCGCTGCTGCTTTTCGAAAATGGCGTACTCCTTGGGGCCGTCGCGGTTCGTTACACGCAGCAGGGGTTTGGCCTGTTTGTCAGCGCATGGCTGCTGCCGCATGGCGCGTTTGAGATTCCGTCCATCTTGATCGCCGGGCAGGCAGGCTTCTACTTGGCCCGGTTACTGTTGCGTCGGCGTGAGGATCGCGATATGCGCCGGGCGATGCGCGAATGGCTGCTGCTAATAGGTGGGTTGGCCCTGATGCTGGTTTGGGCCGGCCTGATGGAAGCATTTTTTTCGCAACATCACTCGCCGGTTCTGCCTTATAGATTCAAGGTGGCGGTTGGCGCTGCGGAGTTGGTGCTGTTGGCGACTTATTTGCTGCTCATCGGACGACGAGACTCTACTACGGAAGAGCACGCGAACGCAGCCTCCGAGAGGAAATGATGGATTCGCAGCCAGGCCGGTCGGCGACTACAGCTGAGCTCACCATTGCGACGCCAGAAGGCGTGCTTTTTCGCCTTCCTCTGGCGGGTATCGCCCCGCGGCTCTACGCCATGCTCCTCGATACCGCCATTGTGCTGGGCGTAATAAACGGATTGGGATGGCTGGTTTACTCGATTTTCGCAAAAGCCCCCGGCTTTGGAGCCATGTTTATCACGCTAGCGGAATTCGCGATCGGGTTTGCATACAGCGCGTTACTGGAAGGTCTGTGGAACGGACAGACGATCGGAAAGCGCCTGTTTCATTTGCGCGTCATTGATCAGGCGGGGCTTCCGTTACGCATAGAACAGGCCTGGGTGCGCAATCTGATGCGCGTGTTTGATGCGCTGCCCTTTGCATACCTCGTGGGAGGAATTGCCGTGCTGAGCAGCCCGCTGCGACAGCGGTTTGGCGATCGAGTAGCGGGGACACTCGTCGTCCGCGAAACGCCGCTGGCCGGTCCGAGAGAAGAATCCTGGACGCGGCAGAAGTACAACTCATTTGTAAACTATCCGGCAATCTCTGTGCGGCTCCGCAGGGCGGCGACGCCGGAACTCGCGAGTCTCATTCAAGATGCACTGCGCCGCCGCAGCGAATTGGCGCCGTACGCGCGGCGCGAAATCTATCGCGAACTCGCTGCGTACCTGCAAAGTGAAATCGCCTCATTTCCTGACGAATTGGTTGAGATGCTCAGCGACGAACAATATTTGATTAATGCGGCTGGTGTACTATTCGGGGACCAGCGGTTGTCGAAACTGTAAGCCGCGTAGCGAGTTCCACTTTTCGCAAAGTTGTACATCGAACTGAGATTTCCTGGTCCCGGGCTGATCTATCTCGTTGCTTCTGCGAACGGAAGAGCCAACTGTTACCGGTCGTCTCTAACAATGTTAGCCCTGTCAAACTCTTTTTGAATAGACTTCTCCGTTCACTGCCGTCTTACGGGGTCGCCGTCACCGTCAAACCGCCCACCCATGGCACAGGACCGGCGCGAGCTGGGAAGCCAAACTTATTGTTTCCATAGCCATACGGTGACCGGTCCAGGCCAGATTCATGCCGCCACCCCGCGGATCAGCTCAAATCGATAGGGGAGGATCAAGCAGTGGCGTTTTCGGGGATTGCGGGCCCCCTTTTAAGTTTGTAATCCACAAAGGGTCGCTGATCCACAGCAGCCCTTTTTCGTTCTTGAACGGGTTAAGAAGGCACCGTCACGGAGTGAAGGTTAACGCTTCGGATTTCGTGGCCATGGGGGCTTTCTTCCACAATATCCATGTGATCGTGAGTCCCGTTGAACCCTGCTGAAACTGCGCCAGGGAAAACGTCTGACTGACGTACACAGGAGGATTGGCGATCCCAATCTGCAACTGGATGTTCCCGTTTGTGTCTACAAGACTCGGATTCACATTCAGAGAACCGTTGAAATTACCGTTCACGTCCAGATTGATCCCTCCCGCCGAAACCCAGCTCGACCCGCTCATTTGCTGGACGCTTACGGCGCCGACGTAAACAGTCGTCGCATCGTCGAATTTCAACGTCCCCGTGACGTTTAGGGAAATGCCCGATGCCACTGTCAGAAAAGCGGTGGAAAACAATTCCGTTTTTCCGCCAGAGCACGAAAAAAGATCGATGTAGATTTTCTCGCCGTTCATCGCCGCCGTCGCAGGAGGAGTCGTGTAGGTGAACGTCGATGCCATCGTGCCCCACGAAAACACTCCCGCGACGGTCCACGCGCTCCGGCACGGTCCTCCCGCGACAGTCACCGTAAATGTGGCCGTTTGGCCTACTGCGACAGTCTGATTCACGAAAGCTTGCGAGATCGCTTGTCCTCGCGATGCCGCCGCCATAGCCATCAAAAACATTGCCAGAATCAAAATCTTCATAAAGCCTCGTTTCTTTTGTTTTTGTTTCGTGAGTTCTTTCTCGAATTCCGGTGCCAGCGCTCAAGCGACTCTTGTTGAGAAGCTAATCCCTCGGGTGGATGCTCGTCCTCCGGAAGATCCGCCATGAGATGGAAAGACAGCGGCGTGCGCAGCCTGAAAAGTGCTGAAGTGCGACGCTCTGATTCCGTCATGGATTTTCCTTGAGCCCGGGAAGGGTGAGGCAAGGAAGATCAATCTAATTAAAGGGGAATGCTACTGTCACACAGTCCTCCTCACCAGAACTATCCGAAAAAGGACAGAAGACACCATCAACATTCGTTAGGATTTTCCAATATTCAAGAGATAAAGATTGAGACTGCGGCCTCACCGTGGATCCAATATGTGGTCCAAAACCTAAGGTGAATTACTAGGACAACTAGCAGCTGACGGGAGTAACGTCGGCACAATCAACAAGACTTACGGATGGCCGTTCGGCTCATAATGTTGTTTCAAGCTTCAACGATGTTGTTTCGAATTGCGTAACGCACAAGAGCAGCAGTCGAGTGGAGATCGAGTTTCAACATAATGCGAGCCCTGTAGCACTCCACCGTCCTCGTACTAATATCCAGAATTGAGCCGATTTCCTTGTTAGACTTGCCATCGGCCAGGAAGCGAAGAACCTGGCGTTCCCTGGGACTTGGGCAGCCACCGGGCAATACGGATTCAGTCTGTGGCGAAGGCAGCCGATCAGGGCTGGAATCCGTTGGCGGCGAAGTAGCGAGCAGACTAGACTCCTCAACGCGGTTCGCGCTTAAAAACAAAGCGTGACGCACCAACCCCGCCTCCAGCCGCATCTCGGAGGCGTAGAAACGGAGAAGCAAGGAATCCTTTAGGAGCTCAACGGAGCGATTGACTAGTTCAAGAGTTCGCGCCGACATTGCCGAGTGCTCCTCCTCGAGAAGGTCGGGTTGACCTTTGAGTTCGGAGCGAATCTTATCTCTCAAGCGCCACAAGTTTAATTCCATGCAGCGTCCCTTTGTAATTTCCGAAAAGATGGCTGCGACGAGGAGGATTTGCCCTAATTTATCAATTACAGGATGGCAGCTCACCACCCAACGACGAGGTTCTGTCCCGGCATCCAACAGCGCCGTGAATTCCAGGTTCGACAACGACTTGCCTGTTTTCAAGACCAGCCGGAAAGCCCGCTCGAGTTTGGGAGCCGCACCTCGGAAAACCTGTCCCAATCGTTCGCCCAAACGCTGCTGGGCTGGCATGGCGCTCATCCTGGCAAAGGTGCTGTTTAGAATTCTGCAATGCAAACTCTTGTCGAATAGGGCGATTCCTACGGTTGAGTGATCGAGGCGACTAGTCAAGGATCGCATTGTTTTGAAAGATGGCTGGGTTCCGTTCCAAACACAATCGCCCACTGATTCGTAAGCGCCGCTACGTGTCCTAGAACTGCTTGCCAAGAGAGACCTCCTAGATCATTCGAGCCGCGAATTCAACTTATGTCTTCAGCACACATCCGGGTTACGCCCCATAACCAATTTCTCGACTGTGTGGACAACAGACGGCGCTCTCCCAATCTATCAAGCGCACCACAATCCGGTCTTGAATCCGCTCCGCGTCGCGAGAGGGGCAGAAGATTCCCAACCGAACTGGATAAGTCGAGGAAGTATACTCATCCTGTTAATACTATGTAAAGCTAATATAGGATGGTAGAAGGTCACGCACAGATAGCGTGCTTGGATTTGCGGGGGTCTTGCCCGGCAAGGCGTTTGAGACGTCACATCCCATTTTGGAAGGTCAGGCGGCGCTACCTGATTTGTCGGGAGCAAAATCCACGATGGTGATCACCGCACCGTCAATCTTGTTCTCCAGAGTCCGGTAGGGGAGGATTTTAAACTGGTAGTGAACGCCCATGCGGTCCGTGAGCTCTCTTTCCAGTGGGTGAAAATCGGAGATAACCTGCACGACCATCGACTGTAGATCCGAGATTTCGATGGTGGGACTGATATTCGAGAGCGGGCGGCCAATATCGCCAGGAATCAGTCCGAGAAATTTCTGTGCTTTGGGCGTGAATCGCCGAATCGTGAGATCGCTGCCGATCATAATCACGGCGATGTCGATGCTTCCGAGCAAATTAATCAAGTCATTGTTAATTTGGGTGATCTCCAGATTGCGGCTCCGAAGTTCGTCATTCACTGTAGTCAGTTCTTCATTCGCGGATTGCAGTTCTTCCTTGGCTGTTTCCATTTCCTCGTTTGTGCTCTGCAATTCCTCATTGCTTGAAAGAATCTCCTCGTTCGCTGACTGCAACTCCTCATTCGTGGCTTCCTGCGTCTCGATAACGGATTGAAGGTATTCCTTTGTCGCGGCCAGTTCTTGTTCTAGTTTTGCATTTCGTTTCAAGGCCGAGGCCGTTTGTTCGCCAGGCCGAGACCGGGGAGGCGTTCGCAGTTCGGACTTCTCAAGCGGTGCTTCTTGAAAAACAATCATGAAGTACAGCTCTTTCACATTTCCGAGGGTAAGCGGGATTACGTCGAAGTTCACCAGTCGCGTTGAATCCGAGGTTGCCGCCTGTTCGCCATTTTCATTGCCAATCTTGACTCGAAGCTTCCTCCTGCCGACAGCGGCGTTTTCCTTTTTGGACCGGCCAATTGCGTTTCGCAGTTCAACGAGGAGTCCCTCGCGAACCATTTTCAGGAGGCTCAGGCTGGCGCGGCCGGGCGCGAGCTTTAGATAGTGGTTTACATTCCCTCGCGTGTGAATGATCTCCATGTCTTCGTTAACAAAGACCGTCGCCGGAGCGAATTGCGTGATTAGCCGGCGGTCGAATTCCTTTTGAGCTTCCGCATAGTTCCAAATGGAATCTTGCTGCTTTGCCGGCAACCGGACTGGCCCGTATTCCCTGCGTTCGAACTGAGAATCGAAAGAAAGACCGCCACCCTGTCGCGCAGCACCAGACTTTCTTGAAAAAATCTTGTGAGTGCGATCCTCGACTGCAAATAAGTTTGATGCGCCGATCCCCTCGGAACTTCCCAGCACCAGCGCACCCCCGGCGCGCAGAGCGTAGTGAAACAGTGAAATAACTTTGTTCTGCAAGAGCGGTTCAAGATAAATGAGCAGATTCCGGCAGCAAATCAGGTCCATTCTTGAAAAGGGAGGATCATTCAAGAGATTGTGCTGCGCGAAAATACATAAATCCCGAATGGTCTTGCTGACCCGGTAGCCACCTTCCACCTTTGTGAAAAACCTGCGAAGCCGCTCCGGAGATACGTCGCCTTGGATGTTTTCCGGATACATGCCGTTGCGCGCCTTGATCACGCTTTGCTCACTCACGTCCGTACCGAAAAACTGAATCGGGAATTGCGATGCTTGGTCGCCCAGGAATTCGAGCAGCGCGATGGCAACCGAATATGTTTCTTCCCCGGAAGCGCACCCCGGCGTCCAAATCCGGACACCAACCTCTCGTGAAAACCTTTTCTGGATGTTTGGGAATACCAGTGATTTCAAGGCGTCGAATACCCGGGGACCGCGGAAGAAGCTGGTAACGTTGATCAGCATGTCGTGATACAACGCCTTGACCTCGGCGGGATGGCTAAGGACGAATTTGGAGTACTCCTCTATATCAGTGAACTTGTGTACCACCATGCGTCGTTGTATGCGCCGCAAAATGGTGGTTTGCCTGTAGTGCGTAAAATCCACTCCAGTGGCCCTTCGCAAGATCTGAAAAATGGCGCTCAGCCCAGCGCTGGGCGTTGGGGAAATGTCGGTATCGCTGGGCATGACTTTGCGCGCAAGGTACGGGTGACGGGCGATCCGCGCAATCTCCTTGGCAATTCCCTTGGGCGGAAGCACATGGTCTACGTAGCCCGCAGTGACCGCGCTCCGTGGCATACCGTTATATTTGGCCGACGCTTCGTCCTGCGCGAACGTTACGCCTCCATGAGCCTGGATTTCCGACATACCCAGAGTGCCGTCCGACCCGGACCCCGAAAGGATGACGCCGATGGCCCGATTGCCGGCTTGTTCCGCGAGCGAACGCATAAAGTGGTCCACGGACATGTGCATCCCGCGTGATTCTTCCCGCGGGCTAAGATGCAAGGTATGGCTGGAAATTGACATCATCGCATTTGGCGGGATCACATAGACTTCATTAGGCTTTACAAGCAGTCCGTCTGACACTTCCGATACCTTCATCGATGTTTTCCGGGCAAGCAACTCCGTGAGGATGCTGTGATGCTTCGGATCAAGATGCTGTACAAGAACAAAGGCCATGCCTGTGTCGGCCGGAAGGTGGCTGATGAGATCCGAAAGCGCTTCGATGCCACCCGCGGAAGCGCCAATCGCTACTATCGTAAGATCGTTCTCCTCGCCAGGTGGGACTGCGCTTAGCGCGTTCTGAGCCATTTGTCGACTGTCTCTGCTCACTGAACTAGCCTTCACAGATTTGCCCCGGTCTAGGGCGCGGTGCGCGAGCACCCACGGGAACTTGACAGAGTCATCATAGATTCTGCAAAACGCAAGTAGTGGATGAGTGCGAATTCCTTTCCCTCAAGCCACTGGAAGAACCGCTTGCGCCCGATTTTAGTCCATTTCTGTAACCGACGACAAGCCTTTCTTATTAATGATCAGCTCATTTATTAGTTACTATGGGAGCTTATCTCTCCCGTATAAACGCGGAAATGTATTCCACTGTAATTACCTTTTCGACTGATCCGGTTAAAGCGCGGTATTCCATGCGTTGTGCTCTCGTAAGATGAGCCCCACGCAAGCTGGTCCGTAACTGATCTCGCCTCCAGTAGGGTCCTTGAACGAACCAGAGAATATTCTCGGGTTTGCTCGAAACATGCGAGCGCGCACGGGTTGCGGGACTCAGAGGAGATGTTCGAGGCGTTATTGCAAGCCATCAAAATAGTTAAACTGGAATTCTTCGATTTGGAGAGGATCGGAAGGGAAACACTTGTGAGGTGCGAAAATGCCCTGTGCCGGACCCGCTCAGTTTGCCTGATAGCACTGCTGCTCTACTAGACGCCGTGACCGTCGGGTGCTGGGTGGGCATTAAGATATTCCGTCCGGACGCGCCCTCACTCACGCGAGCGGCCACTCTACAGGTGGCGCTACAAGCTAGGAAGCGATTAAGCACGCCTCCGGCTCCGTCTGGCAGCCTGACTGATGCCGCGAGACGGGTTTAAGTACTTTGGCCGCAGCGCAATCTAGGCAGCCCTGAATTTCGCACTTGGGGTGCGATCACAGCAGACGGAGTGAGGAAGTCCGGCAACCAACTTCGTGGTCAGCGGCTGATTACAAGACGGGCAGGCGGAGGACCAATTACCGCCACACGCTGGACATTTCTTAAGGATGAGCTGTGCGCCGTCGAGCGATTTTCCGTTGATCCGACGGTCGAGGATAAAGCGGCATCCGGGGTTGTCACAAACCATGAAGCGTTCCATTTGGGGAGCCTCCTTGGGGCTGGACACGGATACTCCCGTGATACCGGACCGTCAATACAGTAGATATACCTACATACCCTACACAGCTACTGGCAAGCCTGGATCGGAAGGCATGCCGGATGGAAGAGCACTTGGGCTTGCTCGCGTTGGGCCGCGATCAGAGAGCGCGTGTCCGGCAGGGACATAAGGCCGCGCCGAAGCGCCGGCCGCAGCTTGGCTCAATATTGTGTAAAATGGCGATCGGTCAAATCAAAAAAACCATCAGTCGCCATAACAAATCGAGCACTCAAGCTGGATGCAAAGGATAGGAAGTGATCATGCAATTCAATTTTCGCCTCAAGGTCTCATCGTCTCGAGCGCTCATCCTGGCGCTTTTTTTGGTGCATTTGATCAGCACAAAGGTTTTGGCTCAGACGCCGAGTGTCGCCGCCACTCCACCTATGGGGTGGAATAGCTGGAATCATTTTGCCGACAAAATCGATGATGCAACTGTGCGAACCCAAGCCGACGCGATGGTTTCGAGCGGCATGCGGGACGCAGGGTATGTCTATATCAACATTGACGACACATGGGAGGCCGAGCGCGACGCGCAGGGCGTCATTCATGCAAACAAGAAGTTTCAAGATATGAAAGCGCTGGCGGATTACGTGCACGGAAAAGGGCTGAAATTGGGCATCTATTCCTCGCCCGGCCCAAAAACGTGCGCCGGCTTCGAGGGCAGTTATGGCCACGAAGAGCAGGACGCGCAGACCTACGCGGCTTGGGGCATTGACTACCTTAAATACGACCTCTGCAGCTTCGACAAAATCATGGAAGAGGCAGGTTCACCGGAAGCCGCTCACAAACTAATGCTCGACGCGTACACGAAAATGCATAAGGCGCTCCTCAAGACGGGACGCCCGATGGTCTTCAGCCTTTGCCAGTACGGCGCGGATGCGGTGTGGCGCTGGGGCGCTACGGTAGGCGGAAACGCTTGGCGGACCACGGGCGACATTTCAGACAATTATGAACGCATGACGGATATTGGATTCGGGCAGGCGGGCCTAGCAAAATTTGCGGGACCGGGCCATTGGAACGATCCGGACATGCTCGAGGTGGGCAATGGAAAGATGAACTCAGAAGAGTATCGAACGCACATGAGCCTTTGGGCTTTGCTTGGCGCGCCACTGCTTGCGGGAAATGATTTGAGCACGATGAAGCCGGAGACGATTGCGATGCTGACGAATCGAGAGGTTGTCGCGATCGATCAGGATCGGCTCGGCAAACAAGCGGATCGCGTGCGTGCGGAAGGCAGCCAGGAAATTTGGGCGAGGCCTTTGGCGGATGGTTCGAAAGCAGTTGGGATCTTCAATCGGTTCGATTGGCCGCAGACGATTGAAGTGGATTTTATGGAACTGGGATTCAAGGGCAGCGTGAAAGCCCGAGATATTTGGGCGACGAAGGATTTGGGAACTCTTCCGAGCAAATACGCAGTGCGTGTGCCCGGGCACGGCGTGGTGTTGCTGAAAGTGACGGAATAGCTTCGGGATAGCAATCCTGCCGAGTAGGGGCGCAACAGGTTGCGCCCCTACGACGAACAAACTAAATGCCAACGCCGTTGCGGGGGCGTTGCTCGCGAACCTGTCTGGTGTTCTGGATCGGCTCCGATTCACACTCGATGACAATCGTGGTAACCGGATGATCCGGTGCATCCGCCGGCAGGCCGGTGAAGCGGACGCGAAAGCTTTCCTGATCGAACTTGACGTTTTGCCCCGAAGCGAGAAGCTTGGCGGATGTTATTTTGGTCGTCAGGCCGCCGAGAGCTATGGTGTCGCCTGGCCAGAAATGCACATGCATGTAGAGAGTATTTCCGCGACGCGTGAAGCCAGCAAACTCGGAGTGGCGCACTTGGCAGCGGTCCGTTGTGTGGATGGATTCGCCGTTGCGCGCCAGCCATTGGCCAACTTCTGTGAGGACGCGAACGGAGTCCTCAGGAATTGAGCCGTCGGGCTTCGGACCGATGTTCAAAAGATAGTTGCCGCCATCGCGTGAACATTCGACGAGATTTCTAATGACAGTTTTTGGGCTCTTCCAGTTGTCGTCGGCGCGCTGGTAACCCCAACTATCGTTGAGCGTCATGCAGCTTTCCCAGGCGCGAGTTCCCTTCTCCGCGACGATTTCCTGTTCGGGAGTGGAGAAGTCGCCGGGAAGACCGTTGCGGTTGTTGACGATGATGTCCGGCTGCAAACCGAAAACCATTTTATTCATTCGCTCGGATTCCCATTGTTCCGCGTTGAGCGGCCAATCGACGTCGTACCAAAGTACGTCGATCTTTCCGTAATTGGTCATCAGTTCGTGAACGAGCCGGTGTGTGTATTCTACGAATCGTTTGCGGGCTTCAGGATCGGTGGCGCAACGGGCGCCGTCGGGATGATGCCAATCCATCAGCGAATAGTAGAAACCGAAACGCAGGCCTTCGGCGCGGGCCGCTTCGACATATTCGCGGACCAGGTCGCGGCCCGGTCCCTGTTTGGGAGCGCAGTAGTTGGTCAGCTTTGTGTCGAAATTGCAGAAGCCCTCGTGATGTTTGGAGGTCATCACCATATATTTCTGGCCGGCTGCCTTGGCAAGCTTCGCCCAAGCGCGCGCCGCGTTGGGTGCAGGCTGAAAGCGCTTGCCGAGTCGTTCGTACTCGGTGACGGGGATGCCTTCCTCTTCCATGGCCCACTCGTGGCGCCCCAGCACGCTATAGAGGCCCCAGTGAATGAACATGCCGAAACGCGCTTCGTGCCACCACTTCATGCGGCGGGCGCGGTCGGCGTCGTCCGCTTCAGGAGGGTTTTGCGGCAGAGATGGTGCCGGCTCGGAATGGCCCAAGCCGCTAGCGGCGCTCGAAGAAGCAGCAAGCGTTACAAGTGACGCGCTCGTGCCTAGCAACCAATCACGGCGCGGAATTCGATTCGGTCCCATGGCGTCAGCCTCCTTGGCGAAAGCTATTTCAATCTTTAAGAATGACGATTGAAAGCAAGCCGCGAGAACAAACGAGCCAACGCATGTTCGGTTACTACGGCTTATTTTTCAAGCTTGAAAATTCTTTCCATCAGCAACCACTTTTCACCGGGTTTGGAATTCGGGAGCGGCGATTGAAATCTCCACATCAGATCTTCCCACTCGCGCACTTTCGGATTTTGGCGATCCGCCTCCATTTTAGCTTCGAAGGAGAATCGCTCGTTGACTTCCATGACCATGAACATGCGCGTGCCGAGAAGATAGATCTCCATGTTCTCAATTCCAGCGTCTTTGATGCTCTGTGTGATCTCCGGCCAGATTTTCTCGTGGTAGTGCTTGTATTCGGCGATCAGTTGCGGATCATCCTTCAGATCCACAGCCAGGCAATAGCGTCTGTTCATTTGGCCTCGACGGTGGCCGGAGATTCGGCAAGACTTAACGAAGGATTCGGCTTGTACCCGCGGACAGCGAAGTAAATCACATAGAGATAACAGATCAGAGGGACGATAAAGGCTTTCTGGATATTGCTGAGATCAGAGATTTTGCCCATTACAGCCGGAATGAGGCCGCCGCCGATGATGGCCATGACAAGGAGCGAGGAAGCACGCTTGGTCAGTGGGCCTAGATTTTTCAGGCTGAGCGCGAAAATCGTGGGGAACATGATGGAGTTAAAGAAGCCGACGAGGACGATGGCGAGGACGGCGACAGGACCGGAGGCACTAACGCCGACGAGTGCGGAGGCCAGCGCGCCGATGCCGAAGACGGCGAGAAGGCGGGCGGCTTTGACGCGCTTCATCATCCAGGAGCCGGAGAAACGGCCGATCATGAAGCCGACTTGATGGGCGACGAGGAACAGGGCGGCCATTTTCTCGGGGCTGTCGGGAATGAGCCGGGCAATAAAGGTGGAGCTCTGGCCTTGATGCGCAGCGTGAAATTGCGAGCCCCAATTGGCCATGCGGATGAGCGAGTCCGGCATGGCTTGCTTGGCAAACCGAATCAGAAAGCCGGCGACGCCGACTTGTGCGCCGACGTAGAAGAACTGGGCGACTACGCCTTTGATGAGATGAGAGTGGAAAAAAAGATCAGCGGAGGTCGTGTTCGGTGACGGGCTCTTATCGCTCCCGCTGTGCGGGACAATTTCCGGCAGATGCGCAAGGTAGATGAGAAGGGCAACGAAGAGAAAGATTGCGGTAATAACGAGGTACGGCACTTTGACCATGTTGGCTTCAGAAGCGACGTAGGCCTGAAGCTGGCCTGCGCCCATGGCCGCTTTTTGTGCGGCTGTGTAGTCGACTCCCGACAAAATAAAAGCGGCGCCAAGAGTGGGGACGAGCGAACTGCCGACGGCATTGAACGACTGTGCGAAATTGAGACGGCGCTCGGAGGATTCGGGCGGGCCCAGAATCGTAACGTAAGGATTGGCGCCGACTTCGAGAAATGATTGGCCGGAGGACATGACGAAAAGGGCGAGCAGGAAGAACGCGTATTGCCGCGAGCTGGCAGCGGGAAGAAAAAGTAGTGTGCCCGCGGAGCAAAGCAGTAGGCCGACTAGGATGCCGCGCTTATAGCCGATTTTGTCCATGAGGCGGCCGGCGGGAAGCGCGGCAAGAAAATAGCCGCCGAAAAAGGCCACCTGGATAAATGAAGATTGGAAATCGGAGAGGTCGAACACTTTCTTGAAGTGGGGGATGAGAACGTCGTTGAGGTGGACACCGATGGACCAGAGAAAAAAGAGGCTGGTAACCAGAATGAACGGCAAAAGGTATTTTCGTTCGGTGATTGGCGCGGATGCCTGAGTCATTGGCTCCCTTAGGTCAAAGCACGATCGAGATGAGTATAACCACCGTCAACGAACACATGCTGGCCAGTGATATGAGACGCCTGCGAGGAAATCAGAAACAGCACCATGGCGGCGATTTCATGCGGCTGCGTCATTCTTTTGCCTAGGGGTATTTTCGAGACAATGTGAGCAAGTTTCTCCTCGGGATTTGGAAATGTACTGACCCACTGCTTGTATAGCGGCGTGATCACCTCCGCCGGCACCAAAGCGTTCACGCGAATGCCGCACGGCAGCAGTTCCGCGGCCCAATCGCGCGTGAGGGAAAGAATCGCGCCTTTTGCCGAAGTATATCCGGAAGTGCCACCCTGCCCCGTGACGGCGACTTTCGAGGCGATGTTCAAAATGCAACCCTGCGATTTCTTCAACGCCGGCAAGGCGAAGTGAGCCATATTGTAGTAATGGAAGAGATTGAGCCTGAGCGAACTCACATATTTCTCAGGACTGCCGTTCTCGAGCCCAACGTTGTCATTCGCACCAACGTTGTTGACAAGCACATCCAGTCGCCCGAATTGCTTTAGCGTCTGCTCGACTACCCCGCGGCAACTTTCAACCGGTAGAATGTCCGTGAAGATCAATTCGCCGCTCGCGCCCGCGTTTCTTAGTTCGGACTCTAATCTCTTCCCTGCCTCGATGTCCTTGTCCACAAATACGGGAATGGCGCCCTCGCGAGCGCACCCTCGCGTGATGGCCTCCCCAATGCCTTTGGCGCCTCCAGTAATCAAGACGACTTTGTCTTTAAGCTGCAAGTCCATGAGGAACCGCCTTTAAACTATAGAACCGTATGGCGTTCCCGCCGAAAATATTATCTTTATGCTTGACCGCGCGAGCTTCTACATAAGTCTCAATGAGTTGCTTCACCTGCCGGTAGCTCCCCGCCAGAAGGCACACCGGCCAATCGGAACCGAACATCAAGCGATCCGGACCAAATGCATCGAACACAACATCCAGGTAAGGCCAGAAATCTTCCGGCCTCCAGTGAAGCCAATCTGCTTCGGTGACTAGCCCGGACACCTTGCAATATACATTCGCATTCTGTGCGATGGCCCGGATATGCGTGGTCCATGCCGCGCTGCCTCCCGTTTTGATATCCGGCTTAGCCAGATGATCTACAACAAACCGCTGGTCCGGGAAGCGTGTGACAAGCTCGACGGCCGCAGGCAGTTGCCTCGGGTAGATGAGGATATCGTAAGTGAAGTTAAATTCGCGCAATCGGGCAATCCCGCGCATAAAATCACTACCTACCAAGAAACGGTCGTCGGGCTCCGCCTGCGCGATGTGGCGGAATCCGCAAAGTCTCCTGAATTGAGAGAAGAATTGCAACCTGCTTTCGAGACGTGGCGATCGAAGGTTGACCCAGCCAACGACACCCGCGATGCGCTTGCTATGCTCCGCCAAGTCCAAAAGGAATAGGGTTTCATTTTCAGATTGATCGGCCTGGACGGCGATTGTCGCATCAATGCCGTTCGCATCGCACTCGCGCTGCAACTCCTCCGGTAGGAAATCGCGCTTCAAGGGGGACATTCGGTCTGTAATCCATCCGTCGCGCGGCGGATCATATCTCCAAAAGTGCTGGTGCGAATCAATAGTCATTTGCGGCAGCGCGGCGCTTACATCCAATTCAGTGGCCATCAAGATAGTGCATCTCAGACAAGTTTCTCAATCGCGCGGCGGCGCCCTCTGCGGTGATATCGCGTTGCGGACCTGCGAGCATCTCATAGCCCACCATGAATTTCTGCACCGTGGCTGATCGCAAGAGCGGCGGAAAATAATGCGCGTGGAAATGGAACTCCGGATGTCCCTCGCCATCGGTGAGCTCTTGATGGAAGCCCATCGAATAGGGAAAAGCCGTTTCGAATAAATTGTCGTATCGAACGGTCAGTCTTCGAAGGATGTCGGCAAGACTTCCCTGGTCCGGCTTTTCCAATGCCGTGAGGCTCGCCAGGTGGCGACGGCTCAAGATCATGGTTTCGAAGGGCCAGACCGCCCAGTACGGCACGAGTGCGACGAACCCCTCGTTCTCGCAAACAATCCGTTCGCCGTCTTCCATTTCCAGCCGCAAGTACTCGCACAGCATGCATTTCTCGTTAGCTTCGAAAAACTCAAGCATCGCGACTTGCTCTCGCATCGGCACGTTTGGCACTTCTCCGTTGGCCCAAATTTGGCAATGCGGATGCGGATTACTGGCTCCCATCAATACGCCGCGATTCTCGAAGATCTGCACATGCTTCACCCATGGAACCTCACCCAGTTCGCCGTACTGCTGCGTCCACATTTCAACAACCTTTCGGACCTCTTCTTGTGTCATGCGCGGTATGGTCAGGTCGTGGCGGGGCGAAAAACAAACCACGCGGCAAGTCCCTCGCTCCACCCTGGCGAGCATCAATCCGTCCTGCTCCATCTCACTGGGAGAAACATTCGGAAGCATGGCGGGATAGTCGTTGTCGAAGACAAATGTCTCCTTGTACTCGGGATTCCGCAATCCTTCCGCTCGTATGTTTCCTGGACACAAGTAACACTCCGGATCGTATTCGATCGCCGGAGAGGCAGCCACCTTGTCGACCTTTCCGAGCCACGGTCGTTGTGTGCGATGGGGTGAAACGAGTATCCATTCCCGCAGAAGGGGATTCCAGCGCCGATGCGGCGTACCCCGAAGATCGGTTCCAATCATATTCCGCTTACGCTACCCCGCTATTTCCGTTGACTCAACCAAGCACGCCCCGTCGGCCGGCATGCAAACGTAAATTCCCGGCGCAATGCCCGTTTTTTTCTGATAAGCCTTGGCCATGTTCTCCACAAATGATGGGACGTTTCGCACCTCCACGAGATTGATGGTCGCTCCCCCAAAACCGCCGCCGGTCATTCGCGCGCCATAGACGCCTTCCTCCCGAATCGCCAGATCGACCATCAAATCAAGTTCGGCGCAGCTTACCGCAAACAGATCGCGGAGACTTCGATGAGACTCGGCCATGTATTCGCCGAATTGGTGCAGATCTCCTGTTCGAAGCGCCTCCAGGCCATTCAACACGCGCTCATTTTCCGTGACGACATGCTTCGCCCGATTATATGCGACGTCGGAGAGAAGTCCGCGATCCCGCTCCAATTGCTCTTTGCTTACGTCGCGAAGCGCTCGGATATTTGGCAAGGCTCTTGCCAAAGAGCGGACGGCCTCTTCGCACTCTTCCCGGCGACGATTGTATTCTCCCTCGGCAAGTTTATGCTTCACTCCTGTATTGCAAATGACCAGCCGGACGGATTCGGGGATCGGCACGAATTCAAAGTCCAGCGAGCGGCAATCAAGCATCAAAGCATGATTCGCGCGCCCGTGCAGCGAAATGAACTGGTCCATGACCCCGCAGCGCATGCCGACGAAATCGTTTTCCGCCTGTTGGCAAATGCGAGCAAGACGCGTCAGGTCAATGGAATGGCCAGACCCGCCCGCAAGGGCAAGGACCGTGGCAACTTCGATCGACGCCGATGAACTGAGCCCGGCACCGATTGGTACTTCGCCATGAAAATGTAAATTTGCTCCCGCCAAGGGGTAACCGGCTTTTTCCAGCTGTGCGGCTACTCCAACGGAATAGTCCGTCCAACTGTGCGTCCGCCGGAACTCCCTGCTCGACAAATCCACTTCAGCTTGCTCGGGAAACTCCTCGGAGGAGATCACAAGCTTTCGATCCTGGCGCGGAGTAGCGGCCACCCAGCAATAAAATCCGATGGCCGCCGGCATCACGAATCCATCGTTGTAGTCGGTGTGCTCTCCGATCAGGTTCACGCGTCCAGGCGCGCGATACACGTGCGGATTCGCGCGAAACTTCGCGCGAAACTTCTCCGCAATACTTTTCTGGCCACTCATTTTCGGCTTGGGGATTGTCCTTCAACTTGGCCCTGGAGAGCAAAGAAGAGACGCGGCGCGCACGGAGGGCGACTTTAGAATTTTTCAGCAACTTGCCCCAGGTTGAGCTTCAGACACGTTTGAGCATCTGACGTGGTTCCGCGCCAGGAGACAATTGTGCGGTTACGCGATTAGCCAGGAGATTGCCGCGTATCAGGATGGTTATCGAGCGCGGTGAGAACCCACTTCTGCAATACGGCTCGAAAGTGAGGCTTTATTTCTCGAAACACCAGACCCACGCCCGAGGGCTTGATATAAAGGACTGTTGCCTCGGCCTCGAAATATACTCCTGAGTCGTAAATCTTCACCAGAACAGGACGGTGCATCTCGAACGACGCGGAAGTTTCAAGGAAACAGCCGCGCAAGCTCAGCTCCGTCACGCGCCCAGGGACAAAACCACCGGGCGAGCCTTCAGGAGCGATCTCAGCATCGGCGCTGAACGCAAATCTCAACCCTCGACGCTCTTGGTCCATGGTCCAAGCCTATTCCATCGAAGAACCGGTGTCGAGTCATGGGATAAACTTGCGACACGAATTAGCTAGTAATAGCTGGTTGACTTGAATTTCTGCCGGACCGAGCGTTTCAGCCAAGAATTGCTGTGCAGTGCCTTAAAAAGGCAGTAGCCGAAAAGTCCGTCCGATGAGATGGAATGAGGCATGTTCCTTGCGGTACGATTGATCCACTTTGCCCGTGGTCGAATGACGGGAGGCAGCATGGAGACGTTTCTCCAGGATTTGCGCTACGGGGTTCGAATGCTGGCGAAGTCGCCGGGATTCACGGCGATCGCGATTTTGACGCTTGCACTGGGTATTGGCGCGAATACGGCGCTCTTTTCCGTGGTGAACGGCGTGCTGCTCAATCCGCTGGCATACCCACAATCCGGCCAACTCGTCGCGGTTTTTGGAAAGACTCCTGGATTCGATCACGCGCCGATAAATTACCCGAATTTCCTTGATTGGCAACGTGACACGCAATCGTTTTCATCCTTGGCCATCTACCGCAACCAGGATTACAACTTCGTCGGCACTGGCGAAGCGGAACGCCTCAGCGGTTACATGATTTCCGCGGACTTTTTCTCGACACTGGCCGTCTGGCCTGTTCTTGGCCGCAGCTTCCGCTCCGATGACGATCACCCTGGCGCCACGCCGGTCGTGATTTTGGGCGGAGGCTTATGGAAACGCAAATTCGCCTCTTCGTTCGAAGTCATCGGAAAAGCGATCACCCTGAATGGCACGTCCTACACAATCGTGGGCGTGATTCCGGCGGGCTTCACATTTTATGGACACGACCGGGATGTCTACACTCCCATCGGACAGTGGAATGATGCATCGTTCCGCGACCGCCGCGTCGACGTAAGCTCGCACGGGGTCGGCCGCCTGAAGCCGGGCGTAACCCTCTCACAAGCGAAGGCCGACATGGACGGGATTGCACAAAATCTCGCCGTGGCGTACCCGGAGGCTGACAAGGCCGTAGGCATTACTCTGGTTTCCATGAAGGAAGACATCGTCGGCAATGTCCAGCCGTTCCTGATCGTGCTTCTCGCGGCAGTGGGCTTTTTGCTGCTGATTGCGTGCGCGAACGTTGCCAATCTTCTCCTAGCCCGCTCGATGGCTCGCGCTCGCGAGTTTGCGATTCGAGCGTCTCTGGGCGCCAGCCATGTGCGCGTCATTCGCCAGCTTCTCACCGAAAGCATTCTGCTCTCAGCCTTCGGCGGAGCGGTGGGACTCTTGCTCGCCTTTTGGGGCACGAAAGCAGTGCTCGGCACTTTGCCTGGCGCTTTGCCGCGCGCCAATGAAGTCTCCCTCGATTCACGCGTCCTGCTCTTTACGATCGCGCTGTCACTGCTTGCGGGAATTGTTTTTGGCCTCGCTCCCGCGTTGAAAACTTCGCGCGTGAATTTAGAGGAGATACTTAAGGAGAGCGGCCGAGGTTTGAGTGGCGCCCGCCACCGGCTGCAGGGAGTTTTCGTCGCCGTCGAAGTAGCCATGGCTTTAGTCTTGCTTGTCGGCGCCGGACTGATGGTTCGCAGCCTCGCCGCGCTTTGGCGCGTCGATCCCGGTTTCAATCCCAGCCACGCTATAACATTTAGTTTGTCCTTGCCGGCTGGCCCCACAACCAGCTCCACAGAAACGCGCGCCCGCCTGCGACACTTCGATGACAAAATGCACAGCATCCCCGGCGTACAAGCCGTTTCTGTCACGCTCGGCTCCCGGCCGATGATTCATAATTCCGCTCTGCCTTTCTGGATCGAGGGCCAGCCAAAGCCAGCTAATCTCCAAGAGATGCCCCAGGCGATGTTTTATCTCGTGGAAGCTGGCTTCCAGCAAGCCATGGGAGTCACCCTGGAGCGCGGCCGCTTCATCACGCCGCAGGACGATGAGCACGCGGCTGTGGTGGTCGACATTGACGACGTTTTCGCGCACACTTATTTCCCTAATGAAAATCCCATCGGAAAGCACATCAACCTGGCGGGCTTCAACGTGTTAGCCGAAATCGTCGGCGTAGTCGGCCACGTAAAGCAGTGGGGGCTCGACGCCGATGCGAAATCTGCCATCGAGGCGCAGTTCGATTATCCGTTCATGCAGCTTCCAGAGAAGCTCATGCCGCTCGCGGCCGATGCGGTGGCCGTCGTGCTGCGCACCGAAGGAGATCCCACTGCCGTCATGGGCTCAGTGCGCCGCGCAGTCGAGGAAATCGACCGACGCGAAGTGGTCTACAACGTCCAAACGATGAACGAAGTCGTCTCTAATTCGTTTGCCGCGCGGAGACTTTCGATGATTCTTATGGGTGTCTTCGCGGCGCTAGCGCTGCTGCTCGCGTGCGTCGGAATCTACGGCGTGACTTCGTACCTGGTCGGCCAGCGCACTCACGAGATCGGGGTACGGATCGCCCTGGGTGCGCAACGCAGCGATGTGTTGCGGCTGGTGATCGGGCACGGGGCCAGGATGGCGCTGCTAGGCGTGGCGATAGGCGTTGTCACCGCACTGGGACTGACGCGGCTGATGGCCAATCAACTCTTCGGCGTCAGTGCGCATGACCCGCTGACGTTTGCCGGCGTGGCCATACTCTTGACTCTCGTGGCCATCGCAGCCTGTTACGTTCCCGCGCGCCGCGCTATACGCGTCGACCCCATGATCGCTCTGCGACACGAATAATCCCCCTCACAGATGAGGGGCAACTCTCTATCTCCAAACAACCTCGCACTAGTATGCGGGGCCTTACGGAGATCCCTGGCAATCGTTTTCGGGGGGAACTAAACAGTGCGGACGAAGCTTATTGAAAAAAACCGCAGTAAAATGGCGCGCCCGGGGGGACTCGAACTCCCGACCTTCTGGTTCGTAGCCAGACGCTCTATCCAACTGAGCTACGGGCGCGCGGTTTAGAATCAACAACTTACATCAATTCTAGTCGTTTTAATTTGCATACTCTTTGCATAATCTGCAAAGTTAGGGGATAGGAGTGCTGCCGCATTGGAACAGCCGCCGCAACGTTGTTGCGCCAGACGCTCCATCTTCGCCCCTATCTTAATTGGGACGACCTGAACCATTCGTATTATCAAACAGCTCGCCAGTTTTGTCTACAGCGCGAACGGCTTCGGCAGGTTCGGAGTTGATGTAATGAGCGGTGGTCGTCGCCAAATTGGAATGACGCATCACGGACTTGGCTGCCATCGCGTTAGCGAGTGTTGCGACTGCGGCGGCGATCCCTCTGCGGAGCGCGTAGAACCCCATCCATTCAGGAAGCGTCTCGCTTGAATTTGTGTCCAGCCTTTGTGCTCCGACTGGAGTTCGGGGCATACAGTGCATTTGCCGAACGCAAAAAGTTCTTCGGTCGCTGTTCACCTGAAAGAAGAAATTCCCGAACTGAGTGCCATCGAGCCGCAAGGCGGCAAAATCGTACTTCGACGCGTCGCCGAGTGGTTCCAACGACTGCCTAAGGAAGCAAGCCAAATGCTATTGTAGCCGACCCAATCGCAAAACCTCACAATGCTATTCGTGAAGCAATCAAACAGTGTTAGCCAGGTGGAATAAGTCCAGCCCCTTACATCCCAATCAAAATTGGCCAGCGCAGTTGTCATTCAGACTGGCAGTTCTGACAGTTTGAAACATTATCGCGACACGCAAGAATTCGATCGTTCGGCCAGGGCAGTTTGAGGAGGCTGTGCGATGAAATCCCACCAAATCGTCCTGCCGCTTGTCATGACCTTATGGGCCGTCACAAGCTCTGCTCAGGCACCTTCATGGAAAAGTCAAAACACAGCAGGGATGGAAGCGTATCAGAAGCGGAGTTACACGGAAGCTGAGAAGCTCTTTAAGGATGCGCTTCGACAGGCCGAACAATTCGGAGAATTTGATCCTCGTTTAGCAACAGCGATGACTAACCTGGCTGCGGTGAAGCAAGCGGTAGGCAAGTTCGCCTCAGCTGAGCTGCTTTACGACCGTGCCCTGACCATCTGCGAAAAGGTTTATGGACCGGAACGGCTCGAGGTCGCCACATCACTCGAAAACCTAGCCAATCTTCTCGTAAAACGAGCCAAATATTCGGACGCTCGACCACTCTTTGAGCGCGCTCTCACAATCCGCGAAAAGACTCTTGGACCGGTGCACCCTGATGTGGCAAAAATTCTCAGCGAGCTTGCCGAGCTAAAGTGGGTGGAAGGCATGTATTCGGAATCCGAGTCCCTCTTTAAACGCGCACTTGCGATGGACCAAAAGGCCTTAGGACCCGAAGACCCCGAAGTGGCTTTGGTTCTCAACAACTTGGCGAGTGTTTATCAGAAGCAAGGGAAGTATAAGGAAGCCGAGTTGGAATACCATCGAACACTCGACATATGGGAAAAAACTCTCGCGCCAGAGCACCCTAACATAGCTACAGTTCTCCACAATCTGGCCATGGTCGAGCAAGACGAAGGCAAGTACTCAGAAGCTGAATCGCACTTACGGCGGGCCCTGGCCATGGCGGAAACGGCTCAAGGACCGGACAACCCTGGAGTGGCTAATATCCTTGATACTTTAGCCTCGCTCTTTTTGGAGGAAGCCAGGTACGCGGAAGCTGAACCTCTCTTCCAGCGTGCTCAAACTATCGCGGAAAATGCCTTTGGGGCAGAGCACCCGCGGGTGGCCAATGTCCTCAACAATCTGGCCACGCTCTTGTGTGATGAAGGCAAATACTCGGCTGCTGAAGCTCTTTACCGACGCGCGTTGGCGATTCGGGAGAGAACCTATGGACCCGATCATCCGGACGTGGCTTCCGTTCTCAATAATTTAGGAAGGCTCCGGCAAGAGGAGGGCGATTCCTCAGCCGCTGGAATCCTCTTCCAGCGCGCTCTCGCTGTCTGGGAAAGGGCTCTTGGGCCGGAACACCCGAACGTGGCGACTGGCCTCAACAATCTCGCGTCGGTTTTCCATAGGGAAGGCAGGTATTCGGAAGCCGAACCCTTGTTTCAGCGCGCGCTAGACATTCGGATAAGCGCATTCGGACAGGACCACGCCGAAGTGGCCGTTATTCTTGATAATTTGGCGGGCAATTACAGCTCGCAAGGCAAGAACAAGGAAGCCGAGTCGCTCTACCAGCGAGCTCTAGCCATGTCGGAAAAGACGCCTGGACCACACCAGCCACAGGTGACTAGCATCCTCTTCAATTTGGGGACTCTGAAGCTTGGTGATGGCGAATACTCAACTGCTGAGAGCCTCTTTCAGCGCGCACTTGCCATTCGAGAAAAAACGCTAGGCCCGGAACACCCGGCAGTGGCTTCCATCCTGAGCAGCCTGGGCATGCTCGATTACTTGCGCCACAATTATTCAGACGCTGAGTCACGTTACAAACGGGCTATAAGCGCGTGGAATAAAGCGTCCCAAACACAAACTCTTAACTATGCGCAAACATTGCAAAATCTGGCTGTGCTCTATTTCGATCTGCGGAAATACGATGAGGCCGGAGCGCTTTTTGACCGGGCAGCCACGATCAAGGAACATTTATTGGGCAAGGACGATCCCGACGTGGCAGATGCTCTGATCAAGGTTGCTTGTGCCAGTTTGGCTCGGGGCTACTATGCCGAGGCTGAGTCGCCCTCCCAACGAGCGCTCAGCATCTTGGAAAAATCATCGCCGCCGAATTATACAGCGCTGATTCAAGCATTGACGAATTACGCCGTGGTGCTCGAGAAGACGAAACGGAAAGCCGAAGCCGAACTCCTTGAGACCCGGGCCATGGTGTACCGTGCCAAGCTCAAGAACAGCAAGTCAAAGGGTGAGGCTGTCTTATCCGCGAAACAGCCGTGACGTCGAGTGGCAGATAGATTATTGACTTCTTCAATCGCGGGATAATGTGCTAGAACTTATACCGAGGGAAGCTCTAACATAATGTGGAACTATGCGCGCTTTACCCCTCGCTTTGGCGCCGCGGACTAGTTGTCGACAAACTGCAACTCGAAAGCCGGCGCGCCAACACCAAGTGACGCACAATAACCTGAACCTGGTGAAGCTTGTCCGCTTGTTGCTCCTGGTCTGTCTCGTCTTCCAGACGAGTGTTTCGGCACAACTCAAACAAACCCGACGAGTCCTGATTTTCAATGAACTGGGGTCATGGTCTCCACGCGTTGCCAACATAAACCAGGAGATCTTCAGTGTCTTAGAGAATTTGCCTTACCACATTGAGTTCTATTCGGAAGATCTGGACGCAAACTTGTTTCAGGATGAAGCTGCGCAGCGGCAGTTTCGCGATTGGTACTTTCGTAAGTACCAAGACCGGAAACCAGACTTGATCATTGCTGTCGGCCCATCCCCAATCAAGCTGATGGCCGCGTCGCACGATATGCTTGCCCCGCATACGCCGATTGTATTCTGGGGGAGTGCCCAGGAGTTTGCGGAGCCGCCGAAGCTCGACTCTGACTTTACTGGGGTTTGGGGAACAGCACAGCCGGAGAAGACCTTGGATGCGGCACTTCACCTGCAACCCCGCACCAAGCATGTGATCGTGGTAAGCGGTGTGGCACCGTATGACCGCCACCTTGAGACTCTTGCGAAGGAACAGTTTCGCAACTACGAATCAAAACTCGAGTTCACCTATCTCACCGACTTGGCGATGCCGGATTTACTCGAACGACTGAGGCACCTGCCGAGAAACACGATCGTCTTTCACACTTCAATTCTTCAGGATGCAGCGGGAACGCACTTCGACGACGAAACTCAGTCAATTCCGATGGTGGCCAGCGCCGCAAACGCGCCGGTGTTTGCTGTTGACGAGGAAGACGTGGGTAGAGGAACGGTAGGCGGGGACGTCTTCAGCTCCTCCCTAGCGGGTCGAGTCGCCGCCGGGATGGCCGCCAGGGTTCTCAACGGGGAAAAACCGCAAGATATCCCAATTGTAAGAGGCGCAGACATCTACCTGTTCGATTGGCGTGCCCTGCGCCAGTGGGGGCTCAAGGAAAGCGATCTGCCCGTTGGCAGTGTTGTTCTCGATCGCGAGCCAACCTTTTGGGAAGCGTACCAGCGATACATCATCGCTGGGATTCTTGTGCTCTTAGCACAGGCTCTGGTGATTGCCGCGCTTCTGTGGCAGCGAGCGAAGAGGAAGCAGACAGAGGCACAGCTGATCCGGTACAGCGATCAGCTTCGTCTGGCGATGGAATCGGGCAAAGCGGTAGGTTGGGAATGGGATCTTACCTGCGGGCGAGATTCTTGGTTTGGCGATCTGCGCACCATGTTTGGTATTCCTTCCGACATGTTCGTTGGGAATGTTGGCGATTTTTTCCGTTTCGTCCATCCGGAGGATCAAAAAGGAGTCTCGGAAGCGATGGCTCATGCGCGACAAAACCACGAGCTTTACACGGCGGAGTTCCGCGTCGTTAGAGTGGACGGGGCCTTGCGCTGGGTCGCCTCAAGAGGGGCATTCGAGTACGGGAAAAATGGCGAAGCGACGCGCATGCTGGGGATGGCAATCGACATTACGGAGCGCAAAAAGGCTGAGGAAGCGCTGAAAAGCTCGGAAGAGAAATTTTCTAAAGCGTTCCGTGAAAGCCCTTTGGCCGTGACGCTGACGAGCATTCAAAACCATCGCTACCTCGAAGTAAACGAGACGTTTGAGCGTCTTACTGGTTGGCGCCGCGACGAGGCACTGGGCCGGACACCTTTAGAGATCGAGATCTGGGTCGATCCAGGCCAAAGAGAGGAATTGATAAGGCGCCTGCTAGCCGAAGGCACGGTGCGAAATCTCGAGGTCAAACTTCGCCGAAAGGACGGCGAGATCCGCTCCGTCTTAGGATCATCAGAGCTAATTGAGATTCAGGGTGAACCGTGCGCTCTGTCCATGATAGCGGATGTGACCGATCTTAAGCAGGCTGAAGAAGCTAAACAAGTCTCAGAACGCCGATTCAAGCAGTTCTTTGAAACATTGCCAGAGTACTGCTTCATGGCTTCTGTAGATGGCGAAATATTGGACGTCAACTTAGCAGCCTGCGTGGCTCTCGGTTATTCCAAAGAAGAACTCGTTGGTAAGCCGTTGTCGTTCATTTACGTCCCCAAAGCTCGGCCAAGACTGATTGACTTGTCTGAGCAGTGGAAGAAGACGGGTAGTCTTCACAATGAAGAAATCGAGGTGATAACCAAGAGCGGGCAGAAGCGCGTGGTGCTTGTCAACGCAGGGTCGGTGAAGGACACACATGGAAACCTACTGCACTCGGCAACGGTCCTGGTGGATATCACCGACGACAAACAGACCCAGAATAAGCTACGCGAGAGCCAGGACCGTTTGGAGGGCATCATCGCCTCCGCGATGGACGCCATCATTGCGGTAGATTATGAACAACGAATTGTTGTGTTTAATGCTGCAGCAGAGAAAATGTTCGGTTGTCAGATACAGGAGGCGATCGGAAGCCCGATCAGCCGTTTCATCGCGGAGCGTTTCCGCACCGCACGTACAGAACACGTTCGCCACTTTGGAGCGACTGGCGCGACCACTCGCGCGATTGGCACACTCGGAGAATTGTTGGGTCTCCGAGCAAATGGTGAAGAATTTCCAATTGAAGTTTCGATTTCTCAACAGCAAACCGGCGGCGATGAACTTTTTACCGTCATTATCCGGGACATCACCGAGCGCACAAAAGCGGAAGACGTTCGTCGCACGCTCGCGGCCATTGTGCAATCTTCCGATGATGCCATTCTTTCCATAACTCTAGATAGAGTCATTGCGAGCTGGAATCCGGGCGCGCAACGTCTGTATGGATACACCGAGGCCGAGGCACGGGGGCAACCCACTGCGATGCTTATTCCTGCCGAGCTTCGGGAGGAAGAGAACGAGATTTTCCGTCAGCTGACAGCTGGCAAATCCATTGAACACTTCGAGACGATTCGTGTGAGGAAGGGGGGCCACAAGATTAATGTGTCTCTGACCCTCTCTCCGATACGAGATTCGACGGGCAAGATCGTCGGCGCCTCCAAGATCGCTCGTGACATCACCGAGCAGAAAAAAGCAGGAGCGGCTCTCCTCTTGCGTCTGGAGTTTGAGAAGCTTCTCTCGGATCTCTCGACAACATTCATCAACGTGCCGGAGAAGGACGTAAGTGACAATGTTGAGAGGAGTTTGGACCGCATTGGTCAATTCCTCGGGATGGACAGAATCAGACTCTTCGAGCTCACTCCAGACGGCCGACAGATGAAGGCAATCTTCACCTGGCAACGAACTGGAGCCGTGTCCGTGCCTCCACCCCTCTCCATGAGCACGAGCGATCTGACGTGGTGGACCAACAAGCTTCTAAGCGGCGAAGTGGCTCTTGCCTCAGATTTGAACGCACTGCCCGAAGAAGCACTCGCTGAGAAGGAGTACTTCCGGCGGCATGGCATCGTGTCCGCGGCAGCGGTTCCGTTAAGGGCTGGCGGCGACGTCAATGGGGCGATCTCCTTCCTTACAACCCACGATCCTGTTTCGTGGACTGAAGATTTGATTAAGCAACTCCGCATCATCGGCGAGATATTCTGGAACGCCTTGAAACGCAAGCGCGCAATGGAAGAGTTGCTCGCCAACCAAGTTATTCTGCGCGAAAGCGAGGAACGATTCCGACGTGTTGCGAACACAGCTCCAGTAATGATCTGGATGGCAGGCGCCGATAAGTTATGCACATACCTCAACTTGCCTTGGCTGCAGTTCACCGGTCGCTCCCTTGAGGAGGAGTTGGAAAGCGGCTGGACAAGGGAAGTTCACCCGGATGACTTACCGGGATACTGGGAGACCTACGCGAGGGCGTTCGATCAGCGGGAACCTTTCCAGCTGGAGTACCGCCTACGGCGATACGATGGAGAATATTGCTGGATGTTCGATCAGGGTGTGCCTAGATTTAATTCCGATGGGTCGTTTGCAGGTTACATCGGCTCGTGCATCGACATCACTGATCGTAAACTCGCTCAAGAGGCTCTGTCCGACATGAGCCGCAAGCTGATCGAGGCCCAAGAAGAAGAACGTACGTGGATCGCACGGGAGCTTCACGACGACATCACTCAGCAAGTTGCCCTATTATCGGTGAATCTGGAGCGTTTGAAACGAGATTTTCCCACTTCGGCGCCAGCGGCAGTCGTGCACGGCCTCGAGGAGGCAATCGAGCATGCCTTAGGTCTTGGTAGCGACATCCAAGCTCTATCGCACCGGCTACACTCTTCAAAGTTGGAATACTTGGGCATCGCAACCGCGGCTTCTAGTTTCTGCAGGGAGCTATCCGAGAAGCGCGGAGTGCAGATTGAGTTTCACTCCGAGTGTGAAACGAAGGAACTGCGTCAGGAAGCCGCGCTTTGTCTTTTCCGGGTCTTGCAAGAAAGTTTGCAGAATGCCCTCAAGCATAGCGGATCACAGCGCTTTGAGGTGTGGCTCAAAAGGACATCGATGGGAATCGAGCTGAGCGTACGCGATTGGGGCATTGGTTTTAAACCCGAAGCGGCAATGCGGGGCCAAGGGCTGGGCCTTACTAGCATGAGGGAAAGATTGAAACTGGTCCGCGGGGAACTTGCCATCGACTCCCAGGCCGGACTTGGCACCACAGTTCGCGCCACTGTAACTCTTAAGCCAGACTCCAAGGCTGCGCGGGCGTGAGAGGTTGGCGCATGTGTATCCCTCGTCCGACAGGTTGAGGATTTCGCCCACCGGTCGATATGACCGAGGTGATTGCCATGCGAGTGCTGACGTGCCCGCTCAATCCGCTGCGGAGATCGATGACAGATGTGAAGACACCGGAATCTTGGCACGAGCCATTACTCGCATACATCGCCTTGCAAGAGGCACAATTCAGGCATCCGTAGTCCTTGAAGTTGTAGGTGTGCAATAGAATCACGTTGAAGTACCGAGGATCTGTGGATGTGAAGCCCAAACCCCGGAATCGAAAGATGATGCGCGAGGCCGCCACAAAGAAGATTCCGAATAGAATGGTGCAAATCTTCTGAGCCAATGCGGATTCTGCAGTTGCCGCACGGTTATCCGGCCTGTGAGCTAATTCAGTTTTCGCAATTCGAGAAAGCCTCAAGGAACGCGAAGCTTCGCCGCGCTGAAGGGAGTAGGCGTAGGTGTGGGACCCGTCGGAGGACCAAAATAGAGCGCGCGAATCGATACAGCATGTCCGGAAACCAGATCGGATGCACCACTGACTCCATCAAAGTTCGTACTTGGCAAGCCATTCGACAGTTGCACAGTCACGGGCACGGTCAGACCGAAGAAGGAGGGAAAAGATTGCATGGCGAAGGTATTTGGAGGGGCTGCACTGGCTACGCTGCCGGTGACACGAGTGAAGCGGAGATATACAAAATCTACATCAGCAACTGCCAAAGCAGCACCTGAGGCTGGTGTGAACGAGACCACATGAACTGCTAGGGTCTGACCAGGCATCAGAATCGAAGCGTCCGTGGCTCCCGTGAAGGATGTATTCGGAACATTCAGACCTTTGGTATCGACAACGAACGGTCTAGGATTCGCTAAAGTAATATTCACCGGGGTGCCTAGTTCTAGATTGCTGCCGATTAGGCTGTTTGCGGGGTTAAGAAAGAGGTCGTTTGTGACAAGCTGGAATTGAGTGGACGACGAAGTTGACAGTCCGACGATGCCTTCGATCCAGTCTCCTGCCGTCGTTGCCAATGGATCGTATTCCACAAGGGAGAATGTGCCGTCTTTATTTAGAGTCATATCCAGACTGGCGACTTGACCCTGTTTTGCACAAGTAAAAGTGCTGCCTAGATTGAATGTCGTACAGTTGGGGGACACAGTCGTTGTGGTCCCCGCAAGGGCCGTTATTGGACCTTTTGTTGCCGTCTGTACCGTCACACTCTGAGAGGACGTATTAACGGACGAAACGATTCCGGTTACGTCCTCGATGAACTCAGATGCGCTGGGAGGCAAAGTGCTAGATGCGGGTGGGAGGATCATCGCTGTTAAAACATCGGCTGCGCCAAGGTTTACGCTCGTGATTGCTTGCTTCTGGACATTCAAGGTCAATGCCTTTGCGATATCCACGTTAACAGCGATACCTATGCTCTGGCCAGCGGTGACAACCAGCGGAAACGGACCGCCCGCAATTATCGGTGTGGCGGACCCGCCGCCCAGTGTTATAACGCTGCCAACCGCGCACCCTAAGATTCCAAGAGTCTGGGTACAAGAGGTGACCGCTGGGTTCGAGAGGCTTACAACCATGTTCGAGTAGGTTCCGACTGGAATCGAGGTCGAAAGAGCGAGGAAGGAACTGTCACTCTGGAGCCTGGTTAAGTCTACTTGAAGGAGAGGCGCATTGAGCGGCACACTCACAGATCCACCGGTGGATGGAGTTAAGGACACTCCGACAACTGTGGCCCTGAAAGAGAGTATGTTGATATTTCCTGGTGGTGGAAGCGGAATGGCCCGAAGTGCGACAAGCAACGTGGCGCTGCTGCCTTGGCCGCCACTCGCCACGGTGGGGGGCAATCCGCTGCAAGACGCCAAAGCCAAAGACACTGCAAAGAACCCGGAAGCAACGAGTTTTTTGTGGTACGTCCGTGACCCGATGGATGGAATCGTGTTACACGCAACGTCCACGAGGCCCTCCATTGGCAATCGTGACGTTGGCTTCGCGAGAAGACTACTGACAGAAGTACCAGTCGTCTGAATTGGCTGAAGTTATCCCCAGCGAAGGTGATGCGAAGAGAGTTTATAGACAGGATTGCTACCACTTTAAGTTCACGGGAGGCCCGCTGACTCGCTTCGCATTGAGTTCGACAGTCACCTCGAAGCGGTCGGCGATCTTGATAAAAGGAATACCGCTGTTCATCCCATAGTCCTTACGGTCAAAGGCCATTGAACCCTTGATCGTGCCTGAGCCTGTCCCCGCGCCTGTAACCGCTAGCGTTAGCTTCTCAGGTTTAGTCACTCCGCGGATTGTAAAGTCACCATCCACCTCGATTTGACCGTCTCAAACGGTTTCATTCTAGCCAGAACAAACCCGATATCCAATCATCCGCCCTCACTTCATATGCTCGCGGAGATTGATCAGCAACTGGTCGGCGGATTCGAGGCGAATCAAGCCCGCACGCGGGTATTCGACGTCGAGCATGACGTAGACGATGATTACCGTGAGGACTGTGAAGCCGAGGATGTGGAGCCAGCTCCGGTGTTGGCCACTCGACATCCGAAAACCGGCCAGCAGGGAACAGATGAGACCCAGGCCGAGCAGAAGCGCATAGACAATCCTCGGAGGGTGAACTTGCAGAGCCATTGTGCGGGTGGTAGAGATGTCGATCATGTTGTTTAGCGCAGGAAGCAGCAACAGCCCAGCAGAAGGATGAGAATCGGGAAGCCGAGTGGCTGCTACCGCCTCGGTCCAGACCTCTTCCTGGATCTTCTTGGATTCGGCCATCTCCAGTTCGGCCGCCGCCATATTTGGAAGCCTGCGGTAAGTCTCCAGCCGCGACTCGAGATAGCGGCGGAACAATTCCTGAAGTGCGGGCTGTGCCTGATGGGACAGTAAGTGCAGACGCAGATAGGCGGTTTCGATGCAATTGGCTTCCTCAGCGACCAACATGCGTTTCTCGTTAAACCGGGTTGCCGCTCCCGAGAAGGTGAACGCTACCATCAAGCCAAACAAGGCGAAGACCGCGCCCTCGACCGTGCTAAGACCGCCCCGCTCGCCTTCAGATTCTTTCGGACGGCGCCGGACACCAAAACGGCGGCCTATTTCCAGCAGAAACAACATACCGATGAGAAGGAGTAGAGCAAAAAGTAGAGGGGAAATGGGGGGTTCCAAAGGAGGCGCTCCTATTGCGAATCCACTGCGGAATCTCGACCTTTCCGGCCTGTGGCCCCATAAGACGCTCGCGAGTTGCATTTTGAGTCCCGCGGGAATTGCCGGTGACAAGCAAGACTGCCACTGTAATTGACACCGGTGTTTCTAGACCGAAAGTTTGTCATTGATCAACCAAAACTAATGGGAAATCCGCAAGTATCTGACCAAAACCCTTCTCGGAGATCCGGATGACTCGGACGGCAGATGCCCCGTCATGCGACTGCACAGCGAAGAAATTGCGGACGAACTCAGTCAAACATCTCTCGCGGTTAGCGATTCGAAACTAGCGCTGTTCCTGTGCGAGCGGAATTTGCGATGCCTGTTGGAGGTCTATTAGGGCGGTGATACGACGATCCATTTGAAAAACGTGGCCGTCTCCTTGCCCCAGCACCTTATTGATGAGCGGCACGTACTTCATCCGCAGTTGCTCGACAGCCTCGTCGAGTGCCGGCGAGCGATTAATCAAACTCAGCGCCTGGTCGTCTGTTAGTGAACCGAAGTTCTGCGCATGCTCCTTGATCTTTCGATCCTTCTTTTCCCCAAAGAATTCCGAAGGTTTGATGATGGTGTACTTAGCCATTCCACGATAGAACTGTCAAAAGTATCAGTTCATCTGTCGTCGCTCAAAAACGTTGTCGGTCGATCATCGACGGGCGAGAAAACTATCCACACTGAAGAGTTCTCACTGACCGATGCACCTTTCCACTTCGACAGATACTGCGTTTAGTTGATCGGATCTTCTCTTAGTCCTCCGGGACCGGTATCCAGAAACGATCCGGATTGAAGCGCTCCATTTTCATGAATTCATTTAGGCTGGCCGATCCAAAATCCCTCTCGTAGACAACGCCGTCGTGGCTGACGATGAAGCTCTTCAATCCGGTCACGCCGTACTCGGCCGGCGCCGCAACCAGGGCGAAGCCCCCAATCATTATGCCCTTCACGACGAAATCCATTTGGCCGAGCGGCGCCGCCGGTCCCTGCCCTTTCAGAATTTTGAAGAAATAGCCATGGTATGGCTCCGCACTGCTGGAGTAGCCCTGCTCGATCGCACGGGCGATCTTTTCACCAATCGGTCCGCCCCAGCTACCGTCCGGGTTTTGCCACGCCAGGCCATCCTGTTTGCCTGAAGTGCTTACAATGCGTTGGGCGTACTGGTTCGCATCGTAGCCTTCGCGTTTCTGGAGTGCGTATTCGTGCTGCGCCTCCACATAGCCGCGGCAGATATCAATGGCGTCCAGTTCATTGCTTCCGATACGACGATAGAGGAGTTCCTGGCGACCGGCTTTGGCATCAAACGCCCATTTGGCGCCCGACTTCACGATTGGCACGGGGAACGGCCAATCCTCATTGCCTACGAGGAGGAATGCCCGACTCCTTTTTTTTGAATCCACAGAGACACTCTTCTTTTCGCGAGCCTCAGCAGCGAAGTCAGAGGCTCGCCGCCGGTCTTGTGGGTATTCACCGGAAAAAACGATGTCCTCGCCGCCGGGACCGAAAATCTCCTTGAGAGCGCCCTCGTCAAACTGCTCGGCCGCAGCGACTAGTGCATCGGCAGCCTGCTGCGGAGTATCGAATGTTTTGGCACTGACAGCAGCAGGAGCAGGGGCGGTTTTTGGGGCCGGTTGTTGTCCAGTCAGGTAACCGGGCGCCGACAAAACCACAAGTATACCCACGATCCGAAGAAGCCAGAGGGGGCTTGCCTGCGCAGAAGTTGATCTCATTTCCGGGCTCCTATGATTTCCGATCCTCGGACCTAGGTCGTTTACCTACGCCGTCCTCCGCCACCACGACCTCCTCCTCCTCGAGATCCCATGCTCGAAGAACCGCGGCTGCTGCTGGCGCGCGCGCTCGATCCGTTGTAACCCTTGGAGCCCCTTGAGCCGCCTCCGAAAGCATCCCGGTTTCCGCCACCACCGCGCGAGACGTCCCGGCTCCCCACACGATCCGCTCCGCCTCCGCCTGCCCTGTTGCTAACGCCTGCACCACCAGATCTGTTACTAACACCCGCTCCGCTGGCCCGATTGCTCGCGCCGGCTCCTGCGGAGCGATTGCTAGGCAGATTTCCGCCCTGCCGGCCCACCTGTTGCCGGGCACTAGCCTGGCGATTGGACAGGGAATCTCCACGTGTCGTACCGCCAAACCTGTCTGCCGTACCTCGGTCCCCGTACGGGGCGCCGCCTCGATGTTGCGGATTGTGCTTCCAGTTGGAATCGCCGCGGCCTCCGCCCCCGCGGCCTGGTTGTTGCGATGGACGGTTTCCGCCCCCAATGTTGTTGCGATTGCCGCCGATATTCGAGTTACGGTTGAAATTATTATTGTTGTTGATGTTGATGTTATTGTTCCCGCCCCATCCGCAGCCCCAGCCCCAGCCGCCGCTCCAGAACGCCCCCATCATCACGCCAACGCCGAAAGAAATCGCTATTCCCGCTGCATAGTATCCGGCCGGAGGGTAGTAAATGGGTGGGTAGGGATATACCGGCGGGCCGTACACCACGACAGGATCATACGAAGGTACATATACAACCTGTGGATTGGCCTGCTCGACTACGATCACGCTCTTGCTCTCGATGACCTTCGTTTCCACCTTCTGTTGCTCGGTCGATTTCAAATTGCCGTTGTCTTGTGCCTTTTTGCGCATTCGCTGGACGGCATCCATGACATCGCTCTGTTGTGCCAAGAACGCGTTGCCCAGATCCGTGGTCCACTGTATGTCATCCGCCATGCGCTTTACGACTTCGGGCAGCCCGGCCAACGCTTGAATGCTCGGATCCCAGGGCTGGTTTGCGACAGCATCGGCGAGTGCTTTGTCTTTCAGCCCGGGATTCTTTGTCAGCCACTGCTGTAGTTGGATGAGTTCGAGAGGATAGGTGGAAGCCGCGAGAGCCTGCGCTAGCATGGGGTCCGGATACAGGGCGATGGGCGCAACGAGAGAGTCCAGTTGGTCGGGTGGAATTCTCGCAGCCTGCTCCTGTAGTGAAGCCGCCTTGGCCGAGTGGGGCGACGGGATAGATGCCATTGTGTCGCCCGGTGCGATGGCGATTGTACAGAGGATAACCAGAAGGTATCGCATGGGCGCCACCCAGAATTTCTGTTTCAGATTCATGGCTACCTCTGCTCTTGATCGCACTCTCGAACTGGATTGGTGGATCGAGCACCGGCATCCGCACTTGGTTCGTCATTTCCCCAGGTGATCCGTATCCGGTCTTTGACGCTAGGTCAGAGTGTTTCCTCACGGTACTGGCAAAAAATACAGTTGGGGATCTCAACAGGCGGCTGTGACCTCAGGAAAAAGAGAGTGAGAGTATGGATGCGGACCTCAACATTCCCATTCTGAAGCGGACGCATGCCGCTCAGACAAACAGGTCGAATTGACAGCCGAAATGCTGATCCATTCCATAGCTCAAACATTTCGAACTGCCCGGTGTCTGGTCATTCACTGAACCGGTGGTCTGCCGGGATTGCGGCTTCTCTCGGTTTATCCTCCCAGAGACCGTACTGCCATCGATTGCAAATGGAACTTTTGCAACCAACCCCGCGACCTTCGAGAGCAGCGCCGCTGGCGATGTCGATCTCATCCTGGCGCATGGCATCCTGAGGAACGAGTCCGATCATTTTGATTGATCGGATCGGTATCTCCACGCGAGAGACCGCCCTGGATGAGCCCTCACGAGACTCAGGTCGCAGCAGGCCAGCGACAATCGAACCGTAATCGTCTTTACACGGATTCGCTCAACTTTGGGTTAACCGGCTTTATTGGGATTCAGCCTTGTGGAATGCACTCATCTTTAAATCGGGCGGCGGTGTAAGCGTTAACCCGCCGCCTCCGTAGTTGGATGTCTTTCCGCGCGCTTACCTTTTCTCCCTGTAAGAAGTGACAGTTGTCGCTCCCACGTTCCTTTTGCAACCTGTGCAATTGGAAGAGGTAGTAGCGTTGCTGCAGTTCTGCTTGGGATCTCCGCTAGAGGAAAGTTGTTACCGTGTGAAGAAAGCTGCATTGTTTGGCTCGGAGGCGAGCCAAGTACCTGAGGAAAGAGGAACCGCTGTGAAGCACCGCGGACGCGTATGCTGCACCTTTGCTTTGCTTAGTATTGCTTTATTCCCGACGGCCGCGTTGGCTCAGTCGGACTCTTCGGCTCAAACCGTGCAAGAGTTGCGCAAGCAGCTCGACGAGTTGCGCGAGCAGATGAATAAGCTGCAAACACGGCTTGGCGAACTAGAGAGCAGCAAGCCCACAGAGGTCCCAGCAACTCCAAAGGCTCCACCCGCCACGCAAGAAGGAACCATTGAATCGACGCAACCTCTTCCCCAAGCTGCAACTTCGAAGCAAGTGGGAAAAGCCACCGCCACGTACAATCAATTCTCTGAGGACACGCTCGCCGCGGCGCGGTTCGATAACATCCCGCTCGATCCGAAGTACCACGGATTCTTTAAATTGCCGGGGACGCAGACGATTCTTAAAATTGGCGGTTACTTCAAAACGGATTTCATCTACGATCTGAAGCCAGCAGGAAACACTGACTCGTTCATACCGTCTTCGATTCCCATCCCCACGGTGGTGGGGGTGAATAATGCGACCATTTCGGTCCGTCCCACACGGCTAAGTTTAGATTTTAGAGTTCCCAGCGCCAAGGTGGGAGAGGTGCGCTTCTATCTGGAAGGCGACTTGTTTGGAACTAACGCGACCACGCCGCGCCTGCGTCACGCTTACGCACAAGTAAGAAACCTCCTGATCGGCCAGACATTCTCCAATTTCATGGATCCTGACGCATTCCCGGATACTCTCGACTTTCAAGGGCCCAACGGAATGGTGTCCATCAGAAATCCACAGCTTCGTTACGGCTTTGCGTTGGGTTCCAGTACAACGTTCTACGTTTCGATAGAAAAGCCCAGCTCCGACGTGATCTTCAAAACGCCGCAATTTTCGGACCAGCCAAATGCTCCGGCCCCCGATGGAACAGTCCGCCTACGGAAGGAATTCGAGGGAGGGCACCTCCAGATCTCGGGATTATTCCGTTCCATATCAGCCTTCTTGCCTGACGGGAGAACAGATTCCGTTTTTGGGTGGGGAGTGAACGTTGCTACAGGTGTGAAGACGTTCGGGAAGGATAACGTAATTTTTGCGGTCGCTGCAGGACACGGGATTTCGCGATATCTACAAGACACCTCGGGATTGGGAATTGATGCAGAGCCTACTTCAGGCGTAACCCCTCATTTGCAAGCGACTCCCGCAGTGGGGGTTGAGGCCGCCTATCAGCACTATTGGACGAAGAATCTGCGTTCTAGCGGATTCTATTCTTACGCCGCAGTAAACAATACAAATCTGGCGGCCCTGACAACCTATAACCATGGCACGTATACCGGGGCCAACTTGATCTGGAATCCGTACGGCTCGCTGAATATTGGGGCTGAATACCTCTACGGTTGGGCGATGGAGCAAAATGGCCTAAAGTCAAATGCACCCCGCATTCAGTTCAGTGCGAAATACAGCTTTGTGAAAGTAGACGCGGATCGCTGATGGGTCTGAGAGAGATGGTCAGCGGAGATGACGTAGGCAAATCGGGAGCCAAGGATTTTTCTGAGGCAGGCTGGTGAGCGCTGAAACGACTCAGGGTGCGGGGGCGACCTACCTGAGGAAACTTGCACCTGGCTTAGTGAAATTACTCAAATATCAGCGCAGCGACCTGCCATATGACCTTTTTGCTGGCGTTTCCGTTGCGGCAGTCGCACTGCCCGTTGGCGTTGCTTACGCCCAACTCGCAGGGTTTAATCCTGCAGTCGGATTATATTCCAGCATCTTGCCTCTGATTGCCTACGCGATCTTTGGGACGTCGCGACAATTAATCATTGGCCCCGATGCCGCTACATGTGCCCTGATAACCGCGGCAGTGGCTCCGCTGGCTTCCGGCGATCAAAATCTCTACGCATCGTTGTCCGTAACGTTGGCATTCCTAGCCGGTGTCTTGTGCATCGGAGCGAGTTTCTTGAGACTAGGCGCATTGGCGGATTTTCTGTCCAAGCCGATCCTCGTGGGGTTTCTGAATGGAATTGCGCTGAGTATTATTCTAGGACAGCTGGGTAAGGTATTTGGATATTCCATTACTGCGGGCGGCATCCTGCCTCGAATAGTCGAATTTGCTCATAGGCTCCCGCTTACGCACTGGCCGACCCTTGCAATCGGCGTAGGTACATTCCTCGTGCTGCTGGTTACGCCGCGGTTGTTCCGGCATATCCCTGCGGCGCTGGTGGCCATGATCGTCGCCGCCATCTCAGTCCGGGTGATGGGATTGGAAGGGCAGGGAGTTAAAACAGTCGGCGAAGTGTCGCATGGTCTTCTGTCGATCAGGATCCCACACTTTTCTCTCGATTTGCTTCCAAGCCTGCTCGGAGATGCTACAGGGTTGGCGCTGGTCACGTTTTCGAGCATGATGTTAACTTCACGCAGCTTCGCCTCCAAAAACAAGTATGACGTCAATGCCGATCGAGAATTCGCGGCGTTGGGCGCAGCCAATATCGCCTCCGCGATTTCGCAAGGGTTCGCAGTGAGCGGCGCGGATTCTCGAACAGCTATGGGCGATGCCAGTGGCGGGCGAACGCAGGTGACCGGACTTGTTGCCGCTGCGACGATCGCTCTTGTCCTGCTGTTCTTTACGGGGCCCCTACGGTATATCCCCATTGCAGCACTAGGTGCCGTACTTGTGAAAGCGGCACTTTCTCTGGTCAACACTCGTGACCTGAGAATAATTTATGCGATTGACCGCCGAGAGTTCGCTTTGTCAGCCCTCGCCACATTGGCGGTAGTTGCCGTAGGTGCAATTCCCGCCATTTTAGTTGCTGTGGTCTTGGCTCTTGTGCGCTTCGTTAGGCTCGTCTCTCGTCCAAAGATTGAAATCCTGGGGAAGGTGGCAGGCTTTTCAGGTTTTCATTCTATCGAGCGGCACCCCGAGGCCGTCACGACACCCGGCCTGGTGCTACTCCGATTCAATGCACCACTTGTGTTCTTCAATGCAGCTCAGTTCAAGCAGGGTGTCATTGCGGCTGCGGACGCCGCCGGGTCCTCATTGAAGTGGCTCGTGCTCGACATGATTCCGATTACGCTGATCGACGCTACCGGGCTTTGCACGGCTGAGGAGGTTGCGGATACGCTGCGGGAGCGTGGTGTAGTTTTGGCCGGAGCCGGCCGACAGACGGAGTGGAGCCATTGGGCCGAATCCCGGCAACGCGGGCCCAGAGATCGAAAGATTCCGATTTATCCCACGCTGCGCGAGGTGGTCAGAGCATACCGCAGCGCGCAGACGATTACTGTGAGTGACCATGCACCTGGCAGCGCCAATTAACTCGATTTCGCTGCGGCCGTCACGAAATCAACGTCGTGCCGTTCAGCGGATCACCACAAGTGTTTCCAGTTTGACGGGGATCCTTTGATGGAATTTCTTGATGCAGGCTCGAGCTCGGCGTGCTCAAAGATGCCCGCTCCAGGCTTAGTCGTCTGCTCTTTCCACGGTCCGCTTTGCTATGCCAGTGCAGAGACTTTCTTGTGTGAGGTGCTCTCGCAAATCAATCTGCTTTCAATCAACAAGAGTACACCGACTGCGCCTCGATGGCTTGTCGTGGACTTCGACCTGATCACAGAAATTGACTATTGTGGCGCAAAAATGCTCTCAGAACTCCAAGACAGAATGGAAAAGCAGGGCGTGACATTGGTGTTCGCCATCATGGCCCAGGAGGTAGCGGAGTTCCTCTCCGACTTTGGATTCCACGCGACATTCGGGCCGGAGCACGTGTTCGGGTCAGTTGATGCGGCGATTAAGGCCTATAAAGCACTTAACGATCGCGTGCAGCACTTAGCGCCATATCCGAGCTAGTGGGTTTGCCGTTGCAAAACGGTAGGAACTAACGGACCGGCCGCTCTCTTGCTAACTCAGACTTTGGAATTCAGCTGACTGAAATTCTTGCCAGTTTTTGGCGCGCCCAATTGGCGAATCATGGAGGAGATGTCGTGCTCCTGGGTGCCCGCAAAAACGAGGCATGACACTGCATTGACTGAGTTACGAAGAGACAAAGATAAACGAACCGGTCTCATTACGAAGGAGAGGTCTCCAATGGGAAATAAGGAAAACGGCAATGCCAACGGCCGTTTGAAACGCAAGCAGTACGGCAAGGAACTGAGCCGGCTCCAGGCCGAACTCTGCAAGCTTCAAGACTGGGTCAAGTATAAGGGACTGCGCGTCATTGTAGTGTTTGAAGGTCGTGACGCCGCTGGCAAAGGCGGCACCATTCGCGCGATTACGGAACGGGTCAGTCCGCGCGTGTTCCGTCTTGTTGCTCTGCCTGCTCCGTCCGATCGTGAGAAGAGCCAGATGTATATTCAGCGCTATATGCAGCATTTCCCAGCGGCGGGAGAGATCGTAATTTTCGATAGAAGCTGGTACAACCGTGCTGGCGTTGAGTACGTGATGGGCTTTTGCTCAACCGAGCAACATCGCAAGTTTTTGGAACTCTGTCCCGTAGTTGAGAAATACATGGTGGACGGCGGAATCATTCTTATCAAGTATTGGATGGAAGTGGGGAAGAAAGAGCAGCAGAGGCGATTTGAGGCGCGTATTGAAGATCCGGTCCGGCAATGGAAGCTAAGTCCCATGGACCTTGAATCGTTCCGTCGCTGGTACGAATATTCCAGTGCACGCGATAAGATGCTCGAAGCTACTGATTCAAAATATGCGCCTTGGTACATTGTACGTTCGGATGTCAAGAAGAGGGCACGACTCAACTGTATCTCTCATCTGTTAAGCATGATTCCTTACGGCAAGAGCCCGCGGGAAAGGGTAAAGTTGCCAAAACGCAAAAACAAAGGCAGTTACGACGATCAAGCTACTCTAAAGGGAAGGCACTTTGTCCCTGAGAAATACTAGGTCTCTCCACTAGAGTGACCCACTACTTGGAGAGGAAAAAACAATCGGCTAGATCTGCAAGATGGTCACATTGCAGGACCCGAGAGGTAGGGACCCACGCTGTCCCCGCCTACTGTCCCGTGCCACTCACTGGGTATGCGTTCACGAGATGTTGCTCACACCCAATAGCACTTGCGTGACAACGCGTACATTCTTGGCCGGGTGGTGTCGCCACGCTGAACCATGTCTCAAGGCGTTCGGAAAACTCAATGGCAAGATCCGTCGTCGGCAAATTGGCCACTGGCAGCCATTGCGGCAAGCGAGTGCCCGCAATTCAAGATTCGGCGGTCTAGCGGATCGTTCTCGAGCGAATCGGTACGGACATATGTCCTCGATTTGTTTGCGTCGACGAATCGATCGCTCAACTGTTTCATGTTGTTGAATTCGTTTGTAAGCAACCGAACTGCATTCTTGTCCGATTCGGTTGACGCGGCCAGCGAAACCAATCTCAGGTTGTGTTGCGCCCGCTCGCTAAAGCTGGTCATCCAATCGTCGGTTATCGGGAATCCGCGCTGGACCGCGCTGATGAGGGTGCTCCGCCACTCCCTGATAACAGACATCTGTTCGATGGCCGCCCTGAGGAACTCTTTCGTAAATCCCGATGCGGACGTGGTTGACACGTTTGTGTTCAAAGGAGGCAAAGTCAATACGATTTGATTGCCGTGAAAGCTCAGCGAACCGTTCGCAAGACGGGCTAATGCTTCGATCTCAACATAGGAACCTCCACCCATCTGGGCTACGGGAATCTCCCCAGAATGTCCGGCAACCGTGAATGTCCGATTTACCTGCGCGGCATGGGTAAAGACGAGAACACAAAAGTACAAGAAGAGCAGCGAAGTTAGCACTATAAGGAATCTTGCCAGTTGTATTTGTTTAGCCACGGTCCATCATCCTGTTCGATTCGTCAAAGAACCCGCCCCTTCGAGGAATTGTCGTTTCGTCGAACCGAGCTAAGTCATGAGAAAGACGATAATGCTCCCCCAGGTCGTCAGAAAAATATGACCGATTGCTGCGGTATACGAGTAACCCAGGGTCGCAACTGGGCTGTCCGATTTCTCCTGCACGGCAGCGACACCCGCGATCATCGTCTGCGCGCCGGCGATTCCTCCCAGCAATAGTGCAGGGTTCAATCTGAGAACATAGCGGCCGAAAAAAAGCCCTGTGATTAAAGGTATGAGCGTCACCACTATGCCTCCGAGGAAGAGTATATAGCCATACTCTTTTACCGCCTGCACGAAGATTGGCCCTGCCTTAAGCCCGATCATCGCTACAAACGCAGCCAAACCAATTGACCGCATAAAAAGAACCGCGCCATCTGGGATTATTGCGAACCAAGGACGCAAGGACCTCATCCACCCAACGATTACTCCTGCGAGCAAAGTTCCCACACTCGTACCCAATGCTATTCTCAGGCGGCCTAGAGGTATGATGAGCATGGCCCCGACCAATACTCCAATGAATATGGCTATTCCGAGCACTGCAAGATCGCTCTCGTCCGTCGGGTGAATCACCCGGCCAACTACGGCGGCCAGTTTCTCGATGGCAGCCTCAGATCCGGTCACATGGAGCGTGTCGCCGCGTTTGATGACCGTGTTTGTCCCGATCGGAATTTTATGGCCACCGCGCGTAATGCCGCGGAGCAAAACACCGCGAGCTTCCTCGACGCGATCAACGAGCTCCTGAAGTGTCTTGCCTGCGATTGTCTTGCTGGTGACATATAGATCAAAGGACGCTACTGGAATTGTCAGCAATCGGTGTCTGCGACTTCATGCGTTGACGGACCAAGTACCTTGATCATAATTTCGGTACGCACGAGAATAGCTACCGTGTCATTCGCCTCGAGGACTGTCGTGGCGACAGGGGAGAAGATGTCCCCCTTCCGTCGAATTCGCTCCACAAATAGGCGGGCTCCGGGAACAGACTGCTCGGCTTCTACAA